>WNFQ01001332.1_pt1 | contig 17619 bp, 15 predicted proteins | sample 5400171 | NCBI WGS metagenome assembly WNFQ01 (sample SAMN13153356, study PRJNA577476) | soil metagenome | isolation source: 20 cm soil under Madrone tree | place: USA:California | collected 2016-06-14 | reverse complement strand
TTCCATCTACCAATGCGAAAATCGTGTAATCGCGGCCTAGTCCGACATTTTTTCCCGGCAAAAATTTGGTTCCGCGCTGGCGGACAATAATGTTGCCGGCGACAACCATCTCGCTGCCAAATTTTTTCACGCCCAGGCGCTTGCTGACGCTGTCGCGGCCGTTCTTAACGCTGCCTTGTCCTTTAACCTTTACGCCGTTTATATTTGAACGCGATGACTTTTTTGTCTTTCCGTTGCTCGACAACCTCGGCCGTGACCTTGGCGCCGGAGATCAGCGGATTTCCGTGCATCACGTTTTTCCCATCGGCAAACATCAAGACCTCGCCGAACGTGGCGGTCTTTCCCGGATCGACAGCCAGAAGATCGACATCAATTGTGTCGCCTTCCGCGATGCGATACTGCCGGCCGCCGGTGTTGATAATTGCGTAAGCCATAAGCGCTTTCAGGGAGGAAAAAGCCGCGCAAAATTCCACAGGTAGGCCAGCTTGGCAAGCGAAACTGGTAGGGTCGCCGCGCTGCACCGTCCTTACCTCCCCGAAATCAGCAACACGATTTCGCCTTTTGGTTGATGCGCTTCGTAGTGCGCTAGAAGTTCGCTGGCTGTGCCGCGGCGGAATTCCTCAAATTTTTTGGTGAGTTCGCGCGCGACGCAGAGTTGTCGATCCGGCATGATCTCTCTGCAAGCGCCGAGCGTTTTGATCAGGCGGTAAGGCGATTCAAGGAACATCGTGGTTTCGGCGCGCTCGGCTGCTATTCGCAACTCGCGCTCACGTTGCCCGCTTTTGATCGGAAGAAATCCGCCAAAGTAAAATTTCTCAATCAAAAATCCTGAGCCCACGAGAGCGGTCAGAATCGATGATGGACCAGGAATAATGGTGAAAGGCAGATCGCGCTTAATGCACTCGCGAACGAGACGCGCGCCCGGATCCGACAATCCCGGCATGCCAGCATCCGTAATCAGCGCGACGTTTTCGCCCGTGGCGAGGCGCTCGACCAGCTGGGCAGTGCGCATCGCTTCGTTGTGCTCGTGATAACTGAGGAGCGGCTTTTTGATTTCAAAGTGTTTTAACAACATGCCGGAATGCCGCGTGTCTTCAGCTGCGATTAGATCGACGTTTTTCAACACCTCGAGCGCGCGCAACGTGATATCGCCCAGATTGCCGATCGGCGTGGCGACGACGTAGAGCATGGTCGACCATCGCGTTGGAATCGAGTCTCCGCTATTGAATTGCCATTCGGGAAAACTTGAGGAGGCCGTTTTGTCGCAGAGATCATTTCAGATAGAGCCGACCCTTCTCCCGGAACCGAATTACAAAGGAAGGAGACATACATGAGAAGAATTACTTATTTGCTGGCTCTCGCGCCGCTTGCACTAGTCGGTTGCGCCGAGGAACCGACGACAGTGACGACCACGACGACCACACGAGAGGTGTCAACAACCGGTCCGGCCCGGGAGGTGGTGGTGGCCAGGACTCCACCGGCAGTTCGCGTTGAAATGCAAACGGTGACGCCAGGCCCGGGATATGTCTGGACGCCCGGCTACTGGCGTTGGACGGGAGCCGACTACGTGTGGGTATCTGGCAGTTGGGTTACGCCGCCGCGAGTGACTGCCGTGTGGGTTCGGGGTCAGTGGGTGCGCAGACCTAGCGGCTGGGTGTGGATTCCGGGTCACTGGCAATAAAATCGTCGCAGTTTTCCGGCGCTCTGCGTTGAACTGGTCCTAGGACCGGCATCGAATAAATCGATATTCCATGTCAGTGGAATCGATTTGCGCCACCGCATTGATTGCATCTTCTTAATCGCGAAATGCCTCGTGAACGTGGTCAAAGGCGAATTGCGGCACGCTGGTTTTGCATTGCGATTGGGTTCTTCTTCGTGGTGCTCATGGTTCCTTCGTTTCTTTTCTTTCGACAGCACGCGATGATTTATCATCCGCGGCCGTACGATTCGCGTTACGGAGTCAAGCTTCCGGCAAATGGCGTCGAGATTAACTACACCGTGCCGGCCGGAAAATGCTCGGCGTTTACATTCCAAGCAGAGAAGTATTGCCGAAGCGCCTCTGGATAGCGTTTTGCGGGAACGGCTCACTCGCGCTGGATTGGCTGGCAAACATCCTCGTAAATTATCCGGATAACGGGGACGCTTTTCTACTAGTGGATTATCCCGGCTACGGCAAAAACGCAGCCTACGCAATGATCGACAGCACGCGGGCTTCGGCTGACGCCGCGGTGCGCGCGCTCGACGAACGGTTGCATGTGTCGGAGGAGCGACTCGCGGTTTGCACGATCGGACATTCCTTAGGCGCGGCTGTCGCGCTCGATTTTGCCGTGCGTCATCGGGTCGAACGGGTAGTGGCCATCGCGCCTTTTACTACGCTGCGCGAAGAAGCGGCGAGGGTAGTTGGGCGGCAGTTGGCGCGATTACTTCGCGAAAACTACGATAACCGAGAAAATCTTGCCCGAATTGCCAGGCACAGCCCGAAGACGCGCATCGGAATCTTTCATGGCACGGCCGATCACGAGATTCCCGTCGAGATGAGCCGCGAGCTCGCCCGTGAATTTCCGTTTGTGGAATTCTTCGCTATCGACGGCGCCGACCACGTGAGCGTGCTCAACGTCGGGCACAACAAGATCGTCGATTGGATGAATCACTGATCAGATCTTCCGCTTTTCATTCGCAGGCAATGTGGCATCTTTCGCTGGAACGATCCAAGCTGTGGTTCACAGTCGATGAAACCGATGTTTCACTCCGCTGCCGAAAAGAGGCGATTTCCGCAGACCGATTACTTTTTTCATTCAGGTTTCAGTGAATGGCGCGGCTGGTCGCCCTACGATGGAGAAGACCGGTCAGCATTCCGGAGTTTTTACAATTTAGGCCGGGAATTCCGCATCGAAGCGGCGCGGGAGCGGGCCAGGGAGATGGTTGTGTTTGCTCTTATTGTGGTGACGGCAGCGTGGCCGGTGATCTACATGGTGGTGACTGTCGTGAAATTGCTCAGCAAGGGACGCCCGCTGCAGTAATTGAGTTGATGTTTATTTCGCGCTGGGAAAAATTTCCGCGCCATTTCCCGCGTTCGGCGGATGGTTAGCGTTTCGGCCAGAGAAACTCGTCGCGATATTCCGGCGTTTCTTCGGGGGCGAAGCCGTGGCGCGTGACATTTTCGGTAACCACGCGCGGCAATAGAAACTGCAGGAGATAATCCGCCCCACCGGCTTTGGTGCCGCCGCCGCTCATTTTGAATCCGCCAAATGGATGCCGGCCCACCACCGCGCCGGTGCAGGAGCGATTAATGTAAACATTGCCTGCTTCGATTTGCGCTTTCGCGCGCTCGATGTTCGCCGGACTGCGCGAAAAAAATCCGGCCGTCAGTGCGTAATCCGTGCCGTTGGCTACAGCGATCGCTTCGTCGAGGTCGCGCACTTTTATCACGCTGACTACCGGCCCGAAAATCTCCTCGCGTGCGATGCGCATATTCGGCCTCACGTCGGTAAAAATGGTTGGCGGAATAAAAAAGCCTTTGGCGGGCACATCTTCCCGCTGGTAGGCGAGCGTGGCCTCCGACTTCCCGATCGCAATGTAATCCTGAATGCGGTTATAAGCGGCTTCGTCGATTACCGGACCGATCATGACGCCCGGCTCTTCCGGATTTCCAACACGCACGCTGGCGGCGGCCTTTAACAAACGCTCCATGGCGCGATCGTAATTTTCTTCGAGCAAGATCAAACGCGATAACGCGGAACATTTTTGCCCCTGGTAGCCGAATGCTGAGTAAGTGCAATCGACGATGGCTTCATCGAGATCGGCATCCGAATCGATGATGACTGCATTTTTGCCGCCCATTTCGCAGATGACACGCTTAAGCTCCCTTTGACCCGGCCGCGTGATTCCGGCGCTTTCCCAAATTCTGAGCCCGACTTCGCGCGATCCCGTGAACGCGACGAGATCGACATCTTTATGATCGACGAGGTGCGCGCCCATTACTGAGCCCTTGCCGGGCAGATAGTTGAGCACGCCGGGAGGCACGCCGGCTTCCTCAAGAATTTCCATCAGCATCGCGCCGCAAACGGCCGATTGCTCAGCCGGCTTCATAATGACCGTGTTGCCGGTGACCAGCGCCGCGGTTGTCATTCCGCAGAGGATGGCGAGCGGAAAATTCCAGGGCGCAACGACAAACGCGACGCCCCGGGGCCAGTAATGGTAGTAGCTCTCCTCGCCGGGAACCTGCTGCGTCAAACGCGGTCGGTCGATGAGCCGCATTTGCTGGGCGTAGAAAAGGCAAAAATCGATTGCTTCGCGAATATCTCCGTCGGCTTCCGTCCAGGGCTTGCCGACTTCAAAAACTTCCAGCGCCGATAGCTCGAACCGGCGCCGTTCCATGATGGCTGCGGCGCGTTCGAGCAACTGCGCCCGTTCTTCAAATGGAGTCCACCGCCATTTTTCAAACGCGTCACGGGCGGCCCTGACGGCGCGTTCCGCTTCCGGGATCCCGGCTTCGGCGACCGCGCCAACGACGGTATCGGGCGAACTCGGATTGATGGAGGCAATCGTCTTACCGGTGAAGACTTTTTCGCCGTTGATGACGAGCGGGTATTCCTTTCCAAGGCGCGCTCGCATCTCACTCAAGGCTCTGCGCATTTTGTCCTGATTTTCCTGGTCAGCGAAGTTCGTGAGCGGCGCATTTTCGTAACTATCGCCCGGGGGGGTATCGAGTGAACGGTTAGGAGATGGATGTCGATCTTTCATGGCATTTGTGGTCACGTTATTTGAGTGCGGTAGCACGCCATTTCGGCTTTTCCGCAAAAGTTCGCAGGGATCACGCAATAATTCTTGCTCAGAAATGTGTTCGGCAAATTTTGCGCGCAGAAATCCTTCGTTCGAAGTGTTCTCGAGCAGGCGCCGAACGAGATAGGACATTCCGGGAAGCAGCTCGCCTACCGGGCAATATTCGCGGACGCGATATCCCATCTCAACGAGCGCCCGCTTGATTGGTCCGGCCATTCCATAGAGGAGTTGAAACTCGAACCGGCTGCGGTCGATTCCGAGCTCGCCCGCGAAGGCCTGCGCGTATGCGATACTGCGCACATTGTGCGATCCGAACGCGGCGGTGACAATCGATTCGTTTTCGAGGAGCAATCGGGTGAGGGCCTCGAAATTTGCATCGCTCTCGGCCTTCTGAGAATAGACCGGACAATCCCAGCCGTTCTGGCGCGATTTTATCGTTTCGTAATCCCAGTAGGCGCCTTTGACCAGTCGCACCGTGAAACGCGTGCCGCGCGCTCGACCCCATTCGACCAGATCGCGCAAATCAGCTTCCGAGTCCCGCAAGTACGCCTGGATCACAATCCCGGCATGCGGCCAATCTCCGAACTCCTTTTCGGTGAAGATGGTTTTGAAAAGCTCGAGCGTAATATTCTTATGCGCGTAACTTTCCATGTCGAAATTGATGAATGCACCGAGCTCTCGTGCCCGGCGCAGAATCGGACGCAGTTTCGGCGCGAGATGCGCAATTGCATTGGCCGGGTCGGCTGGATTCATCTGCGAGTAGAGCGCGGAAATTTTAACAGAAACGTTTACAACCGGGAAAAGCTCCGAATTTTTCCCGAGCGGATCCGTCCAGCCTTGCGTTTCGCGGGCGAGACTCTCCAGTAAATCAAGACAACGCGCCGCGTATTCGTCCGCCTCCGTTTCGCTTACGACGGCTTCTCCCAAAAGATCGACAGTGAACCCGATTTTTTGTGCGCGACGCTTGCGCAAGGCTTTCATCAGATCGGCGGAATTGTTTCCGGCGATAAATTGGCGCGCCATCCCGGAGACATTCCAGCGCAGGACGCGCGCGCTAACCCAGGGAACGATCCGCGCCAGACGAACGCCGGCGTGAATAAGCGGTGTGGAGCCATCGCGCATCTCGGCGAAATATTCCTCGAGGTGCTCGACAATCTCGCTCGATCTGCGGAGCGACGGGAGAACATCGACAAAGCGAAACAACTGCCCTTTAAACTGTTCATCCTGCATTGAGACCGACATCATCCGCTGGTAAAAGCCGGCCTTGCTGAAAAGCGACTCGGGATGTTGATTGACAAGCTCGAAGATGCGCGTGCCGCGCTGCTCGATCTCGCTTTGAAGCAACCTCATTTTCAAAAGTAGTCCGCCGTGCTGCGTTAGGCAAAGCAGAACCAGATTGTCCATGCGGCATAAAGTAATTTGCCGCTGCATACGGTCAGTTGGTGGGTCGTAATCGAAATAATAAATGAAACTGTTGCACAAAATTTCGGGGAGCAAGTGGAGGAGATTTGCCTGGCGAACTGCGAGGCCCAGGGCTCGGGTCCGTCAGGCAATCTCTTTAAAGGCTATGACGGGATACTTGTTTGCTCGCGAGCCCGAAGTCGATTAGCAAGATCGACATGAAGCAGAGTGGCGAACGCCATGAGTTTGCCAGCGACAATACTGCTGGGATTTGTCCGGAGGCTTTTGCGGCGCTGGAAGAAGCAAATGCCAACGACGCGCCCTCTTATGGGGAGGATCGCTGGGCCGCGCGCATCTGCGATCGCGTTCGCGAACTATTTGAGACCGATTGCGATGTTTATCTTGTTTTCAATGGCACGGCGGCAAATGCGCTGGCGCTTGCTCAGCTCTGCCAGTCGTTCCACAGCATTGTCTGCCATCAATATTCCCATCTTCAGACCGACGAATGCGGCGCGCCGGAATTTTTCACGAAAGGATCGAAGCTGCTTTTGGTTAGCGGCGCGAGTGGGAAGATCGACGTCGGACAGGTGGAGGCAGCCATCGCACGCCAGAACGAGCCGCATTCGCACAAGCCGCGCGCGGTCAGCATTGCCCAGGCGACGGAGTTCGGAACAGTTTACGCGCCCGACGAGATTGCGGCGCTGGCCGATTGTGCGCATGCGCGAGAGATGTTCCTGCACATGGACGGCGCACGCTTTGCAAATGCAATCGCGTCGCTTAATTGCGCGCCGAAATCGATCACATGGGAAATCGGTGTTGATGTTCTTTGTTTCGGCGGGACAAAGAACGGCACGCCAGCCGGCGAACTGGTAATTTTCTTTAAGAAGGAGTTCTCCCGCGAGTTCGATTATCGAGTGAAACAGGGTGGACAGCTCGGTTCAAAAATGCGTTTTCTCGCTGCGCCATGGCTCGGACTGCTAAAGGATGGCGTCTGGCTAAAGAATGCACAGCACGCGAATCGCGCGGCGCGCCATCTCGCTGATTGCCTGCGAAACGAGGCAAAGATCGACACCACGTTTCCCGTGGATGCAAATGCGGTTTTTGTGCGGATGAACGAGCAACTCGTGCGCGATCTGCACACGCGCGGCTGGCATTTTTACAAGTTCGTTGAGCCGAATGTTTATCGTCTGATGTGTTCGTGGTCGACAACTGATCGGGACATCTCCGACTTCGTTGCCGATGTTGTTGCGCTAAATCATTGAACGGATAGCAGCGACGAGACATCTGTATACGAGAACAAGATGAATGCGTATGCGCTAGCATTGATGTTTGCGGCAATCCTGCTCGGCGGATGTCGAGCAACCCGCGACGTCGCGGTTACTTCGTATCATGTGACCCGCGGTGTTGCAGTGGGTTCGTATCGCGTTGCGACCGCCCCGGTTCATTACGCTTTACGGAAACGGGGCGAGGGATCAGAAGCAGTCACGATGGAGACGACATCATCCGGCGAAGCCAAACCTATGCCGGCCTCCGACGTAGCTGTGACGCAGCCGCAGTCCCAGCCCGCAGCCGAAAGAAGTTCAAATCGCTCGCCGGTTGTTTCCCGCGCGAATCGCAAGGAAGCAGCACAGGCAAGACCAAAACCGTCGCCATCGTCACGTTCCTCTTCAGCACAAGTTGAATTTCCAACCGCCAAGGCGGTTCCTGGCAAACCCGGATACGTTGTTAGCCCCTTCGATTCGAGTGGAAGATACGTCGATATAAGCGGCTATACATCCGGCAGCAAAGTCAAGGATCCTTGGACCGATAAGATATTCATCGTTCCATAGTATTCGGCAACACCTCTGCGTAGGGGAAATCGATTTTCCTGAAGGAGTGGTGCATTGCCGCGAAGTTCCACGAGTGCTACCTAAGAGAATGAAATCGGGAGTTCGACTTGCTGCGTATGCGGTCGTTTGCTTGTCGATCTTTGTTCTCCCCTCGCGCGGCCAAAGCCAGACATATAAGGGAAAAGAGCTTGTTAAAGCGGAACTGTTGGCAGATACGAACGCCATAGTCCCGGGTAAGCCGTTCACGATTGGGCTGCTGCTTCGAATGGCCCCCGGTTGGCATACCTATTGGAAGTTCTCCGGCGATGCGGGACTTCCGACCGAGATCAAATGGAAACTCCCGCCAGGTTGGAAAATCGGCGAAATCCAGTGGCCGATTCCACTTAAAACGACAGACCCCGGCGATATTCAAACCTACGGTTATCAGGACGAAGTCTTGCTCATGCAGGAAATCACACCGCCTGCCGCAGTCAGTGGCTCCACGGTGAAATTGGTACCGGAGGCAAACTGGCTGGTTTGCGAAAAGATTTGCATCCCTGGAAACGCGAGCTTGCAGCTTGAGCTGCCACGATCGACGACCGGCGCGCCGGCGAATGCCGAGATATTTGCGCACTATCGCCGGTTGCTCCCTCGCGATTGGCCGGGAGGCAAGGTCGCGAGCGCAAATTGGAGGCGCACGGGATCTGATCTTCGGCTGAACGTGAAGAGCGCGACGCTCGCCAATTATCCAACTGTAGATTTTTACCCGTTGCCGCAAGGAGATACGGTGGTTGGCCACCCGCGGGTGGAATCTCGTAGCGAGAACGAAATTGTTTTCCGGGTGCCGATTGAATCGGCAGGCAAAAATTTGTCGGCGATTGACGGCTTAGTGGTCCTCGCTCAGCACCCCAACGGAGACGATCGCATGGCTTGGCGAACTGAGGCGCCGATGATTGCATCCGCCGGGTCGGTTCCGACTCGCGGAATCTTTACCTTTTTGTTCTTCGGCTTTCTCGGCGGAATCATTTTGAACTTGATGCCGTGTGTTCTGCCGGTCATCTCGCTCAAAATTTTCGGATTCATTCAGCACGCGGGGCAAAGCCGGCAAAAGATTTTGCGGAGCGGGATAGCCTTTGCCGGAGGCATTTTTGCCTGGTTCATTGGTCTGGCGCTCCTCTTGATCGTGCTAAAAGCCGCCGGCCGCGAGATTACCTGGGGCGGTTTCCAGTTCACGAACCCGTATTTCGTTCTCGCTTTGAGCGTCATTGTTCTCGTCTTCGCGCTCGATTTGTTTGGCGTCTTTGAAATTTCGCTGCCGCAAAGTGTAACCCGCAGATTGCTTTCCTCGACCAGCGGCCAGCACGAAGCAGCCTCGTTTTTCCAGGGACTTTTCGCGACGGTGCTGGCGACACCTTGCACTGCGCCATTCCTGGGAACGGCTCTCGGTTTCGCCTTCGCTCAATCTCCGGCCATCATACTGTTGATGTTCGTTGCGATTGCTGCCGGCATGAGCGCGCCGTATTTGCTGCTCTGCGCGCAACCGGCATGGCTGCGCTTTTTGCCAAAGCCGGGGCCGTGGATGCTGCACGTGAAGCAGTTCATGGGATTTCTGCTGCTGGCGACGCTACTCTTTCTTCTTTACGTGCTCGGCGCGCAGCGCGGCCTCGAAGGGGCGATGTGGGCAAGCTGCTTTTTGCTGATCATTAGCATCGCATGCTGGATGAAAGGCGCCTTCGTTCTGCCAACAGCATCAGTCGCGAAGCGAACCATCGTGCTCGCGCTCATGTTCGTGCTTGTGCTTGCGAGTGGCATTTATTTCATCGGCGGGAAATTTCGCTCGGCGAATGTTGCTTCGGCCGATTCACGGCTCCGGGGCGACTGGCAGGCATTCACGCCCGAGCGTTTGCAAGCGGAGCTGGATGAGGGCCATTCTGTCTTTGTCGATTTTACGGCGGCGTGGTGTCTCACCTGCAAATTCAACGAGGCGAATGTGCTCGAGAGCAATGCTGTCCGAGAGGCGTTTCAGCGTCACGCTATCGTCAAATTGAAAGCCGATTGGACCAGTGGCGATCCGGTGATCACGAAATTATTGCAACGATTTGGTCGTCCGGGGGTCCCGCTCTACGTGCTTTATCCGGGAAAATCCGAAGAGCCAATTGTCTTCCCAGAATTGCTTACCAAGGGCATCATTCTGGAGAAACTCGAAACCGCGTCGCGGACTGTGGCTTCGCAGTAATGACCCAAAGAGAATGCCGCAGGTGTTTGTCAGCAGTGTGGTGAACGCGCCGGCGGGGCAGGTTTGGGCGATGATCCGCCGCTTCGACGCAGTTGCCCACTGGCTACCTTTCGTGAAATCGAGCCCCATCGAGGACGGTGGAGTTCCGACACGCGTCGGGTGCGTCCGCGTCTTGACACAGACTGATGGTGAGGTGTTTCGTGAAATTCTCGTCGCGCTCTCCGATGCCGAGCGCTGCTATTCCTACACTTTCGTCAGCTCTCCCGTTCCCGTTCGCAATCATCGCACGACGCTCAGAGTGCTGCCAATTACTGATGGCGACTGCTCTTACGTTGAATGGTCCTCGCGGTTTGAAATCGCGCCCGAGCACGAGAGCCAGCTCGTCGAGTTGATGAACCGCAATTTCCAAGCCGGGCTTCGCAGTCTGGCTGAGAAGTTCAGGGGCTGGTCCCACGACGCGCTCCGAAGTCCGTGAATCGCGAAACGTCCCATAATCCCCGGCGCGCCCGGCGGTCACGCCCTACCGTTTCGTCATTCCTTCGTCATTTGTCATTCGAGCTTCGGCATTGCTTCCACTCCTGCATTTGTATTTCTCCAGTTCCTCGCCAAGGTCTTATTCCACAGAAATTTGAACCATCTTAAGTAATTTGGTTTCTAACGAGTTTATGAATACAAAAACGATCCTGACCATTCTCACGTCACTGGTAGCTGGCGCCGTTTTCGCGCTCGACGCGCCTCCCGTTGGCAGCGCGGCGCCGGATTTTTCACTGACCGATGCGAAGGGCAAGACGCATTCGCTTTCGCAATACAAAGGCAAATACGTCGTGCTCGAATGGTTCAATCCGGAATGTCCGTTTGTGAAAAAACATTACGGCAGCGGCAACATGCAAAAGCTGCAGGAGGAATACACGGGCAAAGGCATTACATGGTTGACCATCGATTCCAACGCGCCCGGATCAGAGGGCAACCTGACGGCTGACGCGGCCAGCAAGGTCATGACCGGCTGGAAGACTCGCCAGACCGCCCTGCTTCTCGATCCGGAAGGCAAGGCCGGACGCGCTTATGGGGCAAAGAATACACCGAACATGGTCGTGATTAGTCCGGAAGGGAAAATTGTTTACGAAGGCGCCATCGACAGCAAAGCCACACCCAATCCTGCCGACATTCCCAGTTCGACCAATTACGTCAAAGTCGCGCTCGACGAATCGTTGGCGGGCAAACCCATCACGACCTCGACGACCAAACCGTACGGTTGTTCGGTCAAATATAAATGAATTGTAGCGGCGGTCTATTTATCCCGCAGTAGCATTGGCGAAAGCGGATGGCCGTCGAGCCGACGAAATTTTTTGGTGACGCGTATGCCCGTGCACGCAAAGGATTAGTTGCGTTTCGCTGAAAACCGCGAGGCCCATCGTAGGATCGACATCGGCGTTATTCGGACGAGAAACATTCCCAGCTTCATCGCGAATCCGGGAATGGCGAGCGGGCGGTCCGCGTCCAAGGCGGCCAGCGCGTCATGTACAACTTGTTCGACTGAAACATAAACGAACTCAGGACCCCTGTCGGGGTGCCCGCCAGGTCGTTTCGCGACTTCTTGGAATTCGGTGTGCACTGGGCCTGGGCAGAGAGCGCAGACGCTCACGCCCGTGCCGCGGAGCTCGGTGCGGAGCGCTTCAGAGAAGCTGGTGACGTACGCCTTGCTCGCGGCGTAAACAGCAAAACCGGGGATCGGGAGGAAACCGGCCGATGAACTCACGTTCAAAATGCCCCCGCGCTTTCTAGCGATCATTTGAGCCACCAAATGGTGGGTGAGGGAAGTGAGCGCGACCATGTTCACGAGCATCATTTGCTCGTTGCGCTTGAGATTGCTTGTCGCAAAGGGACCGCTGTCGCCGAGCCCCGCGTTGTTGATCAAAAGATCGACATTGATCTTCTCGCGCTCGAGCCACGCCACCAATTCCTTCAGTTGCGCCAGATCGGCGAGATCAGTTTCCCGAATGTGAACGACGAGATTTGGATGATGCTGCGTTAATTCACCGCGCAGTTCGCTCAATCTTTGCTCGCGGCGCGCCACCAAAACGAGCGATCGCGCTTGGCCGGCGAGTTGCCGCGCAAATTCGCGGCCCAGCCCGGATGAGGCCCCCGTGATCAACGCGTTGCTGTCGTCGAGCCTCATATTATTTCTGCCAAACAGTGAGAGATTCCTCGACTCCGCTCGGAATGACAGAAAGAGATGTCAGCTCGCGTTTTGTAAGCGGTCGCCAATGGCCGCGCGGCAAATCGCCGAGGCGGAGCTTACCGGTGCGAATACGGACAAGACGTTTCACTTCGTAACCGATTTCGTGGAACATACGACGAATTTGTCGATTGATGCCCTGACGCAAGACGACGTGCAAACGTGTGGGCGTGAATGAGTGCAGCCGCGCAATTTTGGCGCGTTGACCGTCGAGAAAAATTCCGCGCTCGAGTTTCGGACCAAGCCCGGGATCCCATTGCCGATCCAACGTCACTTCGTACTCCTTGTCGATTTTGTAACGCGGATGGGTCAGCCGTTGGGCGAGTTCGCCATCGTTTGTTAGAAGGATCAAGCCTTCGGTTTGCGCGTCGAGACGACCGATGCTGAAGAGCCGGGAAAATTTTTGTGGCAGAAGATCGAAAATGGTGTCGCGAGCATGCACATCTTTTCGGGTCGAAACGAACCCCGCCGGTTTGTGCAACATGATCGTAAGCGGTGGATCAACATGAACAAGTTTGCCGTCCACTTTTACGTGATCTCGCGTGGCCGGTTGTGCGCTGAAGTTCGTGCAAACGCAGCCGTTGATCGTGACGCGTCCAGCAGCGATCAACTCATCGCAATGCCGGCGGGAACCGACTCCAGCCGCGGCAAGGAAGCCATTGAGACGCATGGCGGGGGAAAAGTTGTGAATACGGACCGGCGATCGGTGAATGGTTGGAACGCGTCGCGCGTTTCGGCACTATTCACTTATCACCATTCACTTCGGCGCTTGCGCCTACACGTCCGGCTTCGTCTTTGGAAGGCTGACGACTTTTTGACCTTCCTTCCACTGACCGCGCTTCTTCAAGAGCTCGACACGCTCGAAGCGCTTCAGCACGTTGCGCCTGGCGGCGATCGTGCTGGCTCCTTTGAGACTGCGATGTTGCGACATGGTTTATATTAAAAAGAGTTAAAACGTTACAAAGCGGGAAAACGAGCCGGGAAACTAAGCTGCGCCTGGCATTTTTCAAATGGATTACGTCAGCACGTTGATGGCGTGGGGACCGGTGACCGGAGTCCGGCGGCACTGGTTCTTTATAATTGGTTGCCGAGCACGACGTAAGTGCCCGACGACGCGACCTGATGATACACGTGAAAACGTTCGATCAGTAAATGTTTCCAGTAACTGACCCGCTCTTGCTCAATGATGAGGTAAACGGCGTCAGACCCGCGCCACCGTTCCAAGACGGCGTTTTCATCAAGGAAGATGTCGGCCGCGGGTGCGCTTATGGGAGCTTCTTTTCCTGGATTTTGATTAACGAAGAGAAATTTCCTGTTCAGGTAAAAAATGAGGCTGCTGCTGTCGTCGAGCGGGCCTTCGAATAACACTTTGTCGTTTTCATCCAGCCGTGCGTTCAGAAAACGGCCCAGATCGGCGAGTGAGAAATAAGGCGCCATTCGGGCGACGCCTTCGATCATGCAGAGCCCACCGGGAATCATCGCAACGGCCAGGGCGATGGCGGCAAGTTTCTCGCGTTGCTTGAAAACAAGATAAAGCGCCATCAGCGAGAGAACGATGAGCGAGAGGCCGGTGACGATGAGCATCGGACGAAATGCGAGCCAGATTGAAACGGGCATGTCCTGCAAGGCTTTCCAAGCCGTCCAGCGCGCATCCATCGTCCCCCAATGACCATTCAGAGTGCGCGCCGCGTATGAAATGAACACGGCAAACGCGGCACTCGTCATACCGATGAGACCGACGGCGACCACGCCGGCGGCGCGCAATTTGCCGGACATTCTGTCCCACGCGACGACTGCCCAAAGCGCGAACGCGCTCCACATGCTCATCGAATAATAATCCTGGCGCTGCCCAAGAAAGAGCAGCGGCACAAAGACGACGCCCATCCAGCAAAGCGGCAGCGCATCGGCAAATTCGATCTCGCGCGGCCGTATCACCCGTCGCCAGGCGAAAATCACGCCCGGCAAAAGCGCGATCGACCATGGGAACCACCACGCCAAATGCATGACCAAAAATTGATAAGCGGAAATGCCTTTAAAATCGTGCGTTGCATCGAAAAGCCCGCGCAAATGTCCCATCCATTCCGAGGTGATCTGATAACGAAAGTATCCGGGAAAATGCCATTCCGCCCAGATGTGCCACGGCGCGACAATCAAACAAAAGATCGACAGGTACCCCCAGCGCAACAGCGCGCGAAATCGCATCCGGGCTTCCCGATAAAAGACCGAGAGCAGAAGAAAGATCGCGCCGGGGTAAACGACCCCGAGCAAGCCTTTGGTGAGACAGGCGAGCGCGGAACAAATCCAAAATCCCGCGAACCAGGCACGCCGGTGACGCCGGTTCCGATAACCGCATAGTCCGCAAAAAATCGCTCCTGCAATTAACGCGCTGACCAGCGGCTCGGGCATGACGATCCGCGCAAGGAGAAAAACGCCGCAGAAACTAAGATAAATCAAACCGGCAAGGAAGCCGCGCCAGTAATCCATGAGCTTTTCTCCAATCAAGAAAATCAGTGCAACCGAAGCAACGACAGCAAGCGCGACCGGCAGCCGCGCGGCAGCGGCGTTTACGCCGAACAGCTTGAAGGAAAAACTGATGAGCCAGTAAAGGAAGGGCGGTTTTTGCAGACGCGGGAGACCATCATTGGTCGGCAGAAGCCAGTGATGCGTCTCGACCATCTCACGGGCGGCACCGGCGTATTGCCCTTCCGTTTGACTGTAAAGGTCGCCCGAACCGATGGTCGCGACGTGCATGAGCGCCGCCAGCGCGATCAGAATAATAAAGAGGGCATGCCGCGCGGGCGGGGGCGTGAGCACCGATGGCTCAAGAAGCGTTTCTTCAATGCTAAAAGTACGCGTGCCGGCGACCATCGATTCGTGAGGTTATCCCCCAACCAGGCGGCGATTCGCCTCGGGCTCCCGGTATTTTTCCCAGTTCTTCGGCAACTGCAGTAATTTTCCCGCCGGTATCTCGATGAGAGCGAGTGATTGGCGGCACTCGGCAATCAAGACATCATCTTTCGGCCGAGTGATCCGGAATGCGCACCAAAATCGCACGCGCTCCGATCGATCAAGCCAGCCCTCGATCACAAGGCGATCCCCAAGTTTGGCTGCGCGCCGATAATTTATCTCCGTGCGAACGACGACCGGGTACCGTTGCGTCTCAGCCATTTCCGCGAGGGCCAGACCGAGTTCTTCGGCAAGCAGTGTGCGCGCGACTTCGATGAAGCGCAGATATGCGATGTTCGACACAACCCCACCGCAATCGGTGTCAAAAAACATCACCCGCACTTTTGTGCGGATACGCGGCCTGCGAGCATTCATTGTCCAGAGGTTACCACGAAGATCACGAAGGACACGAAGCTTAACTAAATTCAAATCATTTTCGTGCTCTTCGTGTTCTTCGCGGTGCCAGCGTGCAACATCGACAAGACAGCATCGGCAACTTCCTGGACGCTGACGGCTTTCATACAACGAAAATCGATCGGGCATTCGCGTAGGAAGCATGGACTGCACTCAACTTGGTGCCGGAGGATAATGTGATTGTCTCCGAGCGGCCCAGTTAGTCGCGGTTCCGTCGAACCAAAAATGGCGACGATCGGCACATTGAGTAAAGCCGCGAGATGCATGGCGCCGGTGTCGTTTGTCAGCAGCAAGTGGCACTCTCGCAGTTCATCGATTAATTGCTCTATTGTCGTCTGGCCAACGCGATTTAAGCAGGCGCCGCCGAGCGCGGTCGCGATCTGCTCAGCAACTGCCGCATCGTTTTTCGTTCCAAACAAAATCCATTGCACCGGTGATTGAGCAGCAACCGCTGCTGCCACTTCGGAGAAACGTTCCGGCAACCATCGCTTGGCCGGTCCGTATTCCGCACCTGGGGAGAGGCCGATCTTGAATGTTTGATGTGTGATGTGTGACGTTTGATTGAAACTTGGGCGTTGGGCGTTGGACGTTGAGCGGTGAGCGTTGCGTGCTACTACGCCGCAGTGCTCGGCGATCCGGAGATAACGAGCGGATTGATGTTCGAGCGGGCTGGGTTGTGGTGACTCGGGGATAATCTGGTTCAATAACCAACGACGCGAATGGCCACGATAACCGACCCGGCGAGGCGAGCCACTTAGCCACGCTTCAAGAGCAACGCGTACTGAATTTGGGAAAAGAATCGCCACGTCAAAACTCCGATGTCGCCGGAGCAAACGAACAGTCGCAAAGAGTGAATTTCGAGGAAGAGGAATAATCGCGTCCACTTCTGGAATCAGCTTCCATATCGCCGCGATGTTCGACGGCGCAGAAATGGTGATATGCGCGTCGGGCCGCCCGGTTTTGATCGCGCGGACCGCCGGCACGCTCATCACGGCGTCGCCCAGCCAGTTGCTTGAGCGAATGAGAATTCGAAATGGCTTTAGATCTGGAGCCGAAATATCGGATGGGAGATAGACGCCACGCTTGTAACGCGCGAGAAGGAAATTTGGCTTGGGCGTTTTCCAGCGATTATGCACCCAAAACCAATCTTCCGGCGCGTGGCGAATTTGCTGTTCGATTATTTCGTTGGTTTTCGATGTGAGAGTTTGGACGGATGCCCCCGCAATATCGAAGCGCTCGGTGAAAACCATCCGCCATCGCGCCGGGCCGATAGTATAAACTGCCGCAGCGATCAACGCGGCCCGGCTGCGCTTGGCGAGCAAAGCGGCGAGCGGCGACGTCGAGGCCAGCCTTCCAAAAAACGGTGTCCAGACTCCGTGGTCGCCGGCATGCTGGTCGCTTAAAACGCCTACGCCTCCGCCAGAACGCAGCAGGTCGATCACTGGTTGAAATCCTGCTTTGCGGTCGAACAGCTCCAGGCCGGTCTGGCTGCGGGTGCGCCGCACATGATCGTCAATGAAGCGATTGCCGAGCCTTTGATACACGCTCGCGTTTCGCACGTAACCCACGAACTTCGGCATTAATTGCGCAAATAATTCCCACGTGGCGAGATGACTCAGGACCAGAACAACGGGAACCCCCGCGCGAAATTCGCGATCCATTGCCTCGATGTTTTCGACTCTGACCCGACGCAGGATTTTTTCCGCCGGCATCGTGCAGAGTTTGACACTGCACAAAAGGTTCGCGCCCAACCGCTGGAAGTGTCGGAACACAAGACGACGCAATTCACGCGGCGA
>WNFQ01005766.1_pt1 | contig 17631 bp, 15 predicted proteins | sample 5400171 | NCBI WGS metagenome assembly WNFQ01 (sample SAMN13153356, study PRJNA577476) | soil metagenome | isolation source: 20 cm soil under Madrone tree | place: USA:California | collected 2016-06-14 | reverse complement strand
GCAATGGTTCGGCGGGCTCTATATGGCGTCGCTCGCCGCGCTTGCGCTTGCGTCTTTCTTAATTCGGAAAGTCCTTTTGTTTGTCTCTTGATATCGTGGGGTCAATGGTTGCATTGACCGTGTATGGGTGCAGTCTAGAGCATGCCTGACAGCGACCATGTGGGATGCGAGGTCACATAGGCCGCCCCACGATCTCTAGTCGTAAGCTTGAGATTAAAGCGCGAGGCACGACATGATAACTCTGAGCAAGGCACTGGGCGACGCCCGGCGTCAGCACCTTGCGATCGGTCACTTCAATGTCTCTTACCTCATCGCACTGAAGGCAGTGACCGAGGCCGCCCGAGAGTTGAAGGTGCCCGTGATCGTCGGGACTTCTGAAGGCGAGCGCGAGTTCTTCGGCGTCCGCGATGTTGCCGCCATGGTAGCCAGCCTGCGAGAGAGGCTCGATCTTCCTCAACGCGGATCACACTCACTCCCTGGAAGGGGCCGTCGAGGCAGCAACGGCTGGCTATGACATGATCGGCTTCGACGCTTCGACCAATCCCCTGGAAACGAATATCAATCTTACCAAACAGGCCGTCGATGCAGTGAAGTCGGTTAATCTCCAAATTATCGTCGAGGGTGAGTTAGGCAACATCGGCAGCGGCTCAGAGATCCACGACACGGTGCCCGAGAGTTCCCGGATTTTGACAACGAGCGAAGACGCCAAGCGCTTTGCTGAAGCCACGCGGGTCGATGTGCTGGCTCCAGCGGTCGGAAATATGCATGGCCTTCTCAAGGCTATGATCAGCGGCAGCGTGAAAAAGCGCCTCGATATTGGCCGCATCTCGGAAATCGCGACCGCCACGGGATTGCCCCTCACCCTCCACGGTGGATCGGGAACCGACGACGACGATTTCCGAAGAGCGATATCGGCCGGGGTCACGATTGTCCACATCAACACCGAAATGCGCCTCGCTTGGCGGCGAGGTCTCGAGGCGGCATTGGCGGAGAGCTCCGACGAGGTAGTGCCATACAAGATCTACAGCAGACCGCTCAAGGAAATGGAGACGGTCGCTATCAATCGCCTGCGCCTATTCAATGGCAGGTGACTTGCTGTCTGCGTTGCTAACTAGGGCTGCGCCTAATCGTTAGACCGGGATTGTTCGTGAAGCGCCCGGAGGCGGACGGGCGGTGATTCTCAGGATACTGTGGCGGTAATTCCGGCGCATGCGCCAAACTGGCATAAGCGGTCCGACGGACCGGGGACAATGAGTTGACGACCGCCACAGCACAATCGTTCGGCGCAAGCGGCGCGCCATCCGGTCAAAGCTTGCGGGCTCTCGACGGAGTCAACTTTTTTGTGGCGGGCGTCTTGGCTGGCTTTGGGCCGTTCGTTGCCCTCAGGATCGGCCTTGTGTTGAGCGCCGGCGGCATTGCCGGGCTGTTGGCCCAATTGCCAGGGGGCGAGCTTCTCGATGTGGTTCAGTCGAAAAGGCTTTTAGTCGCCGCAGGTACCGTCATGGTCGGCCTCGGCGCTCTCGTCATCGCCCTTTGGCCGGAGTTTATCCCCGTTTCGGTGGCCCTGATGCTGCAGGGTATTACGGGCGGTTTTCTCGGACCGGGAATTGCCTCCATAAGCCTCGGCCTCGTCGGCCACCACCTGCTGGGTGAGCGGCTCGGGCGCAATCAGCGGTTCAAGTCCACCGGCAGCTTGACGGCGGCCGGGGTTTTCGGCCTCCTCGGATATTCTCTGTCGAACCGCGATATCTTGCTTACGACTGCCGTACTCGTGCTGCCGGCGCTGATTGCACTCGCCCGCATCCGCGCCAGCGACATTCACTTTGGCCGCTCATGCGGCGCACCCAATCACCACCACTCCACACAGCCTCCTCGAGTACGCCGCCGGGCACTGTGGAAGAACCGCTATCTGCTGATCTTTGCGGGTTGCTTGTTCCTGTTTCAGATCGTCGATGCTTCGATGTTGCCATTGATCGGCGGAACGCTTGCCCATAGGGAGGGAAGCGGTTCCGCGCTCATCCTATCCGGACTCGTCATCGTGCCCCAGATCCTCGTCGCCCTTAGCGCGCCATGGGCGGGTCGGCAGGCCAAAAGCTGGGGGCGCCGTCCGCTGCTGCTCATTGGGTTCGGCGCCTTGCCGATCCGGGCCGTGCTGTTCGCCTTGATCGCCGACCCAACGCTTCTTGTCGCCGTGCAAATCCTGGACGGGATCAGCGGGACTATGCTTGGTGTGCTGCAAGCATTGATCATTGCCGACCTCACGAGCGGCACTGGCCGATTCAATTTGGCCCAAGGCGTTGTGGGCGTCATCTCTGGCATCGGCGCTTCCATCAGCACCACATTCTCTGGCCTGATCGCGGAGAGCGTTGGCCGCGCAACCGGCTTCCTCGTCATGGCCCTGATCGGGTGTGTAGCAGTTGTTATTGTCTGGTTTTTCTTGCCGGAGACTAAGCACTCAACTCCACACACTTAGGTGCCACGTGGCCGAGTGCGCACCGCCCCTGAAGCAGCCATTGTTCCCGCTTTTGGTTCAAACTTCACTGTCCAGCAATAATCCTGAAGCCGTCGGCAAAGCACCCGAAGAGGGATCAGCTAGCGCCTATTCGACAAGTTCGTGCTGGTGCCCCAAGCTGACATTCGGCATTGCACTAATGCGTGCTGATTGTTATCTCGGTTTCGCGGGCTTTAGGAGGGGCGGGCGCATGTGCGTCTCCCTTGTGGGAATTTTAAGCTAGGCAGAGATGGTCGGGCTCATGATCGCCCGCAGCCTAGAGTAGGACACTACCGCGCTTAGTCCAACCACGGTCGTCGTGGCGGCGCAGCGGATCAGTCGCGCCAATTCGCAGACGGCGCGAACGCGCTGTTCGCGCTATCATTCCTCAGTAGTCATAGACGACCTGTCGCCGTTGAGCGACCACAGCCGCGGAGCACATCATGGCATTCAAGGTTCAGGTCGGCCCGCACCAGGTCTCTATCCACCAGGGCCAGACCGTCCTGGTCAGTGAACCAGACGGGCAGATCAACTGGCCAAGCGAGAAGGGGCTCTATTTTCGTGACACCCGCGTCGTCAGCAGCTGGGCCATCTACGCCAACGGTGAACCCTGGGATCTCCTCAATGGTGGCGCGATCAGCTACTACGCCTCACGCATTTATCTTACCAATCGAAACATACCCACCGGGCAGGGCATCATCCCTCTGCGCACGCTCGGCCTCATCATCAGCCGATGGATCAACGGCGGAATGCACGAGGATCTCGACATCACCAACAACAGCGTGAAAAGGGCTCGCTTTCAGCTGGAGATCGGGGTGCGTTGCGACTTCGCGGACATTTTCGAAGTGAAGTCCGGCGGCATCGTGCGCCGCGGTCAGATCACCACGAAGTGGTCTGAGACGAAGCAGCAGCTTCAGACGATCTATCGTAATGGGGATTTCGTCCGCGCCGTAACGGTTGCTCCAGTGCATCGCCAGGCTAGGGCGGTGTATGCCAATGGCCGACTCAGCTTCGAAATCGACCTCGATGCCGGCGAGGCATGGCATTGCTGTTTGCTCTATACGCTGTTGGACGGCGAGCGATCGTTCGCGCCCCCAAATGACTGCGTCGACCAACACAAAGAATCGCACCACGCCGAAACGCTCTCGGACTGGCTGCGGTCTGTGCTGAAGGTCCGCACGAGCAACGAGGAGTTCTACCGCCTTTATCACCAGGCGCTTGAGGACATGGCCGCACTCCGCCTGCCAATCGCCGGCACGGATCACATGGTTTTCCTGCCGGCGGCTGGCTTGCCGTGGTTTGTGGCGCTCTTCGGCCGGGACAGCCTAATCGTTTCACTACAGAACCTGCTCATCTACCCGGACTTCGCTCGTGGCGCGCTTGACATCCTGAGCTCGCTTCAGGCAAAGAATGAGGACGACTTCCGCGACGCAGAACCCGGCAAGATCCTGCACGAAGTCCGCTACGGCGAGCTCGCTCATTTCAAGCTGATCCCGCACACGCCCTACTACGGTACAGCCGATGCCACGCCGCTCTATCTGATCACCCTCCATGCGGCTTGGCGGGCGACCGGCGACAGGGCGCTGCTGGAACGGCATCTCGGGACCGCCGAGGGATGTCTGTCCTGGATTGACAATTACGGCGACCGCGACGGCGATGGGTTCCAAGAGTACCAGACCCGTTCTCCAGTCGGTTATGAGAACATGGGCTGGAAGGACTCTGGAGACAGCGTGGTCTATCCGGACGGATCGCTGGTGAGGGGACCAAAAGCGCTCTGCGAGTTACAAGGTTATGTCTATGACGCCTGGCTGCGCATGGCCCAGGTATTCGATGAGCTTGGCAAGCCTGGCCGCGCCAGCGAGCTACGTAGGAAAGCGGTGGCGCTGTTCAAACGGTTCAACGACGCATTCTGGGATGAGGAGTTGGGCTTCTATGCCTTTGCACTGGACGGCGAGAAAAAGAAAGTTCTTTCGGTGGCCTCCAACCCGGGGCATTGCCTGTGGTCTGGCATCGTGCCGCCGGAGCGGGCCAGTAGGGTTGTGAGCCGTCTGATGGCGCCAGACATGTGGAGCGGTTGGGGAATCCGCACGCTTTCAGCCCTGCACCCAGCGTTCAATCCATACAACTACCAGACCGGATCAGTCTGGCCACACGACAACGCTATCATTGCACTCGGGTTCAAACGGTATGGTTTCAGCGCCGAGGCGGCGAGGATTGCGCGCGATATCAGTGACGCGGCAAGCCACTTCCTGTCCAACCAGCTGCCCGAGCTCTATACAACCATCGAGCGCGATGAATCCAGCTTTCCGGTCCAATATCTTGGTGCCAACGTTCCCCAGGCATGGGCGGCAGGCTCAGTGTTCACACTGTTGCATGCGATGCTGGGGTTCGCGCCGGACGCACCGCGGGGAAAGCTGCACGTCGACCCGCTGCTCCCGGCGTGGCTGCCGGACCTGACCATGCTCGACCTTCGTCTTGGCACACAGCGATTCGATATCCATTTCTGGCGCGAGGGTGAGGAGACCCAATTTGAGGTGCTGCAGGGCGATCCAAAGGCGGTCGAGCGCAGGAGCTTCGGTGCCCAATTCGAGCGGACAGGGTTGGCATAGCGCAGTGTGCGGCTGCAAGGAGCGTATACTTTAAGAAATTAATTCACACTCGCGGGCCGCGAGGTTCGGACTACCCCAGCAAGGAGGAGTCGGTCACATATCTCGGCGAGCCCGGTTGGTGCTGATAGTGTTGCAAAAATCTGCACTGATTCGGGGCTGTCGGACTTATCGTCCGAACGTCGATCATTGACGATAGGCCTGGGGCTGGCCGGCGTCTTTAGTTAGTTATGTAATCGCGCCGGTCGTGGGCGATGACGCGGAAGCCGTGATGCAGGAAGAACAGCATCTACGCATCCCAATCGTCAACCGAAAGGGGCCAGCCATGGCTGAACACGATGGGCTGACCCGAACCCCAGTCCTTATAAAAAATCTCGGTGACGTCCTTCGTGGTGATTGTAGGCATTTCCTTGATCCCTTTCGCTGATTGGAAGCCGAACGCCGCTGGCCCACCCCCTTCTTGCGAGCGGCTGATGGCAATTCTAGATTTCCTCCACCATACGATCTTGCGCGACGATCTTGCGCGCGACAGTTAATTGCGAAAGGGCTTCGAGGATCCGGACGATTCCAGTCCGACCCAATCTCGGTTGTATCAGCGCGCCCTAGAGATGTTGTCGGATCCCGATCTAGCGAAGCTCTCCGAGAGCATTCGGGAAACCCGAAATTGGTCGGGCTTTGGCTAAAACTCGGAGATCCGCCTAGCCGGCTCCGATGTCCGCTTGAGAATTCTTAGCGGCCGGTAGCTGGGCAATCACCCGTTAGATCCCGCTCAAACCTTTCGAGAAATTGGTCCAGTCTCTCTCGCGTCAGAACCGTCGGGGTCCACAGCCCACGCTCCCATTTGAGGAACGTTTCGTGATTTACATCGGCGAGCCGGGCAGCCTGCCGGCTGGTCAGCCCGTGACAACGCCGGATCTTGCGGAGCCGATCGCTGAGGGTCCTGGGCTGGGTATGTGGGTAGTAGCCGAGGAACTCGACGATTCGACGGTAGACGATAATGCCCGGTGTTGTCCGTCCGTTCTCCCAGTTGGCATAGGTCCATTCACTCACAGCTATCCGGTCAGCCGCCTGCTGCCTATGAAGGCCGGATTCGTTGCGCTTGCGCCGCAAGGGGTCGCCTAGGCCGTCGGGTCCTCAACGTAAAGGGCGACTTTCAACGATCTCAATGTGATAGGGCCCAATGGCAAAAAGGCAACGCGGCGCTGCCGCTGCGGGCATCTGGACGATGCGGCACTGGCGAGGTGCGCTGGGCCACATACTCCTTCGAACTCGACCGCAGCATCGGCATCGGTCTCGTCGACGCCGTGCAACTCGGCGATCGCGTGGAGATCCACCATCCAATCGGATCGCCCAAGGCAATCGTTACGCAGCTCCCCTTTGTTTGAGTGCGCGGCAGTTTTGGCAGGAGCGCAATGTGGCGCTTCCAGGCAAGAGTGACCCGCGGCGCCATTACCATGCCATGGCGCCTTGGCGAGCGGCCCTTCGCCCGCCTAAGATGAGGCGAGCAGAGGGGGGCGTCTCAACCGATGGTGGCACGGGTCAAGACCGTGGCCTTTCAGGGCATCGATTGCCGGGAGGTCGACGTCGAAGTGCAGCTGGCGCCGGGCCTGCCGGCCTTCACGGTCGTGGGGCTGCCCGACAAGGCGGTGGGCGAGAGCCGGGAGCGAGTGCGCGCCGCACTGGTCGCCATCGGCCTGGCGCTGCCGCCCCAGCGCATCACGGTCAACCTGGCCCCGGCCGATCTCCTGAAGGAAGGCAGTCATTTCGACCTGCCCATCGCGCTGGGGATGCTGGCCTCTATGAGCGTGTTGTCGGCCGATGATCTCGCCGGCTACACCGTGTTGGGCGAGCTCGGCCTCGACGGGCGGATCAATGCGGTGGCCGGCGTGCTGCCGGCGGCCATATCGGCCTTGGCCGCCGGGCGCGGCCTCATCTGCCCAGCGGCCCAGGGCAGCGAGGCGGCCTGGGCGGGCGATCTTGCCGTCCTGGCACCCGCCTCCATCATTGCGCTGGTCAATCATTTCAAGGGAAGCCAGACGCTTTCGCGGCCGGTGCCCCAAATGGAGGCGCTATCGCAGCATCCTCTCGACCTCGCCGATATCAAGGGCCAGGAGACTGCCAAGCGCGCCCTGGAAGTGGCGGCGGCCGGTGGCCATAATCTGTTGATGGTGGGACCGCCCGGCGCCGGTAAATCCATGCTGGCCCAGCGGCTGCCGGGGCTGCTGCCGCCCTTGGATCCAGCATCGGCGCTGGAGGTTTCCATGATTCATTCGATCGCCGGCCAATTGACCAACGGTCGGCTGATGCGCAACCGACCGTTTCGCGATCCCCATCACTCGGCCTCTCTGCCCTCCCTCATCGGCGGCGGATTGCGGGCCAAGCCCGGGGAAGTCTCGCTCGCCCATCGCGGCGTCTTGTTCCTCGATGAACTTCCCGAATTCGCCCGCGCCACGCTGGAGACGCTGCGCCAGCCGGTGGAGAGCGGCCGCGCCGTCGTATCCCGGGTCAACGCCCATGTGACATATCCCGCCCGATTCCAGCTCGTCGCCGCCATGAACCCCTGTCGCTGTGGGCATCTGGACGATGCGGCGCTCGGCTGCGGCCGGGCCCCCAAATGCGCCCAGGAATACCAAGCGAAAATCTCCGGCCCGCTCTTTGACCGCATCGACATGCATGTGGATGTGCCGGCCGTCAGTTCCGCCGATCTCTCGCTGCCGGTACCCCGCGAAGGCAGCAAGCAAGTGGCCGCGCGCGTGGCCGCCGCGCACGAGCGCCAGGCGGCCCGCTATGCCGGCAAGGGCATCGCCAGCAACGCCGAGGTCGACGGGCAATTGCTCGACGAGGTGGCAACGCCCGAGCCCGACGGCCGCAAGCTGCTGGCGGAGGCGGCCGAGCGATTCAGGCTCTCGGCGCGCGGCTATCATCGCGTGCTCCGCGTGGCGCGCACATTGGCGGATCTGGAAGCCAGCGCCAGCGTGCGGCGTGTTCATGTGGCAGAGGCATTGAGCTATCGGCGGATTGCGCCGGCAAGGAGTTAAGCAGTCCAGAGATTAATTAAACAGCCGCTCTCGGTCAGCAGGCTAGAGGTACGATTCATCCTGCCAATGGAGGAAAGCGCTCCGGAATCCATAGCGCAGTGAGTTTTGTCGGCGACAGCTCTCGTCGCATCCTCGCCACTCAGGGCCCGCACCTCCTTACGCGTAGATCCTTCGCTCCAGATGCGCTATGATAGCGCGCTTAATCTTCGAGCATGGCTAGAATTTTTATCCTTTCTACGCCGAAAGGAATTTCGCTAGACACACCAGCCTGACAGCTTTGAGTTGGACCGCTGCCGTGACGGCGTCGGTCAGTGGCAAGATCGCGAGCGCGCAAACGGCCAAGCCGACTTGAGTTCAGCATCGCCCAACATGCCATGGCACGAAAAAGTCCGACCCAGAACACGAAGACCGCCGAGCAAGCGCGGCTCGACGAGGCGCGCGACAAGGGCGTCGCCTGGAAACTGTGGGGGCCCTATCTTAGCGAAAGGCAGTGGGGGACGGTCCGCGAGGACTACAGTGAGAACGGCGATGCCTGGAACTATTTCAGCCATGACCAGGCTCGATCCCGTGCCTATCACTGGGGCGAGGATGGGCTGGCCGGCATCAGCGACGACAAGCAGCGCCTGTGTTTTGCGCTGGCGCTCTGGAACGGCCGCGATCCGATCCTGAAGGAGCGGCTGTTTGGGCTCACCAACAGCCAGGGCAATCATGGCGAGGACGTCAAGGAGTACTATTTCTACCTCGACGCCACGCCCACTCACTCCTATCTCAAATGGCTCTACAAATATCCTCAAGCCGCCTATCCCTACAACGACCTGGTCGAAACTAACCGGCAGCGCGGCCGCGGCGAGCCCGAATACGAGCTTCTGGATACCCGCATTTTCGAGGACGATCGCTATTTCGACGTCTTTGCGGAATATGCCAAGGCCTCGCCGATGGACGTTCTGATCGAGCTCACGTTGTGCAATCGAGGCCCGCAGCCCGCCGAACTCCATCTGCTTCCCACGCTGTGGTTTCGCAATGTCTGGTCCTGGTGGCCGGATCAGGTGCGGCCGTCACTCAGCTTCAGGGCCGGTGAGGACTGCCAAATTCTCGCGGCCTCCCATGGCGAGCTGGGCGAATACTTTCTCTATTGCGAGGGCGAGGCCGCCGTTCTGTTCACCGAGAACGAGACCAACAGCGAGCGCCTCTTGGGCACGCCTAACCCGACGCCCTATGTCAAGGACGGCATCAACGACTGCGTTGTCAACGGCAAGGGCGAGAAGGTCAACCCGGCGCGGACCGGCAGCAAGGCGGCGGTGCACTACAGCTTGAGCATAGGCGCCGGCGAGAGCGCTGCCATCCGCCTGCGCCTCGCGCAGCGGACCCCCGAGGCGATGAGCGAACCCTTCGGTGCGTCCTTTGACGCAATCATGGAGGATCGCCGACGCGAAGCGGACGAGTTCTACCGCTCCATCACGCCGGCGAGCGTGGGCGAGGACGCGGCCCGCGTCATGCGCTCGCTGGAATGCTGTGGAGCAAGCAGTACTATTTCTTCGATCTTGACAAATGGCTGGAGGAACATGGGGCCGATCCGATGCGCCCCACTGGGCGGCAAGTGCGGAACCGCGAATGGTTCCACATGCTCAACAGCGATGTCATCTCGATGCCGGACAAGTGGGAGTATCCCTGGTATGCCGCCTGGGACTTGGCCTTCCATACCCTCGCGCTGTCCTCGGTCGATATCGATTTCGCCAAGCATCAACTCGATCTGATGATGCAAGGATATTACCTGCATCCAACGGGCCAGATACCCGCCTATGAATGGAACTTCAGCGACGTCAATCCGCCGGTGCACGCCTGGGCCACGATCTTCCTGCATCGCACGGAGCGGGCGCTGGGCCGCCCGGCGGACTATGATTTTCTGAAACACGCCTTCGGTAAGCTGTCGCTGAACTTCAGCTGGTGGACGAACCGCAAGGACCGGTTCGGCAAGAACCTCTTCGAGGGCGGGTTCCTAGGGCTCGACAATATCGGCGTTTTCGATCGCAGCGCCCCTCTGCCGACTGGCGGGTATCTGGAACAGGCCGACGGAACGGCCTGGATGGCCCTCTACTGCCAGAACATGCTTGAGATCGGCGTCGAGATCGCTGCCGAGGATTCGGCTCCCCGACGGCAGATCGAACCGCCTCAAGCTTCGCTCCATCGTGGGCCTGCTGCCCCTCTGCGCAATCACGGTTGTCGAGCCGTGGCAGCGAGAGCGCATGCCGCGTCTGACGCAGATGTTCTACCAGCGCCTGCAGCGGATGCCGGAGCTGCTCGAGAGCGTGCATGCTACAGGACCGGGCCATTTCGGCGTGGGCGAGCGGGGCATCGTGGCGCTGGTGAACGAGAATCGCCTGCGCCGAATTCTGACGCGCATGCTCGACGAGCGGGAGTTCCTCGGTCCCTATGGCGTCCGCGCGCTGTCGCGCTATCACGCCGAGCATCCTTACACGTTGTCAGTTCAGGGGCAGGAGTATCGCGTCGCCTATCTGCCGGCGGAATCGGACTCCGGCATGTTCGGCGGCAATTCGAACTGGCGGGGCCCGATTTGGATGCCCTTGAACGCGCTGCTGCCGCGCGCTCCTCCAGTACTACGAATATTACGGCGACGCCTTCAAGATCGAATGCCCGACGGGTTCGGGCCAATGGAAGAACCTGTTCGAGGTGAGCCAGGAGGTCACCGACCGGTTGATTCGGATTTTCCTGCGCGACGATATCGGGCGCCGGCCGGTCTTCGGGGGCGCCGAGAAGTTCCAGCGCGATCCGCACTGGCGCGACAATCTGCTATTTTACGAGTACTTCCATGGCGACAACGGCGCCGGCATCGGGGCCAGCCATCAGACGGGCTGGACCGGAGTCATCGCCAAGCTGACCCAGCTCCGCGGTTCGCTCGACGCTAGGACCCTTCTCGAGTCCGGCAAGACTGCGGCCTTCGCGCGGAGCAGGGGCGGGTAAATCCGCCTCTACGGGTCGCCCCTCTCGTCTAAGGCCGGGTCCCACATTCGGCCAAACGTACAGGCTTCGCGAATTACGCGAGCTGATCTGCATTCAGGGAAGAGCCCTCGCTTACCGCCGCCTTGATACTCGCCCCACGCGGCATTCCGTATTCGCAGGCGCGGGCTAGCTCAGGTGCCCTGGAATCTTGAAACCCAGATATACGCAGCCCCTGATTCCCATGAGCGTCAGGAGGTTCGTTCCCAACGTGGGCGCATCGAGATTTGAAAGAACCACCACATGTAAATGCCGCCCAGAATCGACGTCCAGATCAGTATCTGCCAGCGATGAATAGTGGGCCCTCGCTGAAGTGGCGGAGTTGGTAGCCGAAGCAACAAATGGAAGTGATCCCGAATTTGTAGCGGCTGCCGTTCTCCACGATACCGTTGAGGATATCGGGCAGGCGTTATGCCACGAACGCTGCCATGCTTCGATCTCACCTCCCAACCTGACAGCGCCGGCGTAATGAGTCCAGGTCATCCGATAGCGCGGCAACAGCCATCGTAGAAATTCGGGACGCTGCGGACGCTCCTCAGGTCGCAATGAATTCACGCAATAACGCAAAGTACTGGTCTGGGGCATCGCGATGCACGCCGTGCCCGCACTCGGCAAATCGCTCAAAGCGAACATGCTGTGCCGGCAGTGAGGCGACCATGTCCTCCGCATCCGCCATTGTCGAAACTGGATCCAGCGCACCGGCAAGAACCAGCGTGGGGCAGGAGATATTCGTGAGGCGCGGCCGAAAATCGAAGCGATGGCCCTCGCCATCCTGCCCGTAGAAATGCGCGAGCATTGCCGGGTTGAACGTGGAACGCGCCGCCGCATCGGCATCTCCGGGCGTCGGATTGTAAAGCGGAAGGCAGACATCGAGGTATTTCTGCACCTTTTCCTCATCCGCCGGATCGTTCCAGAACGCATCGGCCACCTCGCGCGCTTGCGCACTAAACATCTCGCCAAACGCGGCAATCGCGCGGTCTTTCCGGAAGCGGGCGACAGTGCTGGACAGGATGAGTTTGCCAACGCTGCGAGGATGACGCACCCCGAGCGACTGCGCGACGAAACCGCCGAAGGAAAGCCCGAGCACGATGGGATTCTCGATCTCCAGAAGGTCGAACAGAGCGCGCAGGTCGTCGGCCCACTGGGCGAGAGTCCAGAACGCGGGATCGCTGTAATCGGAGCGGCCATTGCCCCGATGATCGACATAGAGGAGCTGGACCGTATCAATTAGAGCCGAGTGCGAAGGCTTGAAATCACTGTGATCAAAGCCGGGGCCGCCGTGCAGGAGCACCAGCGTCGGGCGATGGCGCATGCGTCTGCCGTCGGGCACGAGCCCTGCTCCCTCGACATCGAACCAGATCCTGGTGCCATTGACGCCGACACGCATCTGCTTTCCTCCGTGCACTATGCTCGCCAGCCGGAGCGTTCGCGGAGTGAAATTGGTCTCGGATTGCCATTCCGGCAGATCGACGGATCATTTCACACTGCGACACAATTATGCCCTTTCCACGCCGTCGGAGGAAGCCGCGCCGCCTGCGTGTGCACGGGGCATTGACAAATCGGAAGATCGCGTCCTCCATTGAATTGTCGAGGAGGCGATCGATGACGCTGATATGCCTCACCCGGAACGAGACGACTGGAATTCAGCGGCTCGGCGGTGCGGGTCAAGGCCGCGCCGGTCGAACCCGGCGGAATGCGTTCTTCGGCACCCTGCAGCAATGCAGCGATGCGTTTGCAACGATGCGCTTGCTCAAGAATCTTCCTCGGCTGGCGCGCCGGTATCGGCGCTTGCCGTTCACCAATTACGCCAACGAAAAAGGGAGGTCTGCATGCCGGGACAGTGGTTTTGGCGTGGGCACGCCGGTTGTAGCGGTCAACCCGAACGGAAGCCGGCCGATGCGCCGCCGGACATGAGACGCGGCCTGGCCGCTACTGGCAGGACCGCCGCGGCCGCAGCCCTCGCAGCCGCGGTGTGCATCGGTGCCGCACAGGCCGCCGGCAGCAAGGACATCGTCTTTGCGCGGGCCGAGGACGCGGACAGCCTCGATTCGGCCCGCGTCTCCTCGACGATCTCGCAGCAGGTGATGACGCAAATCTACGGCAACCTGCTCACCATGGACGCGAGCGGCGAGCTGCACCCAGGCCTCGCGTCCGAGTGGAAGGGAAGCAACGACGCCAAGACCTTCACCTTCAAGATCCGTGAGGTGAAGTGCCACGACGGCTCGATGTTCAACGCGGCGGCGGCGAAGTGGAACATCGACCGCGTGATGGATCCGGCGACCGCGAGCCCGAACGCATCCGCCTACGGGGACATCGCCTCGACGGCGGTGGACGGCGACGAGCTCACGATCAAGCTGAACAAACCGTATTCTCCGCTGCCGGGTTTCCTGGCCAATCCGCTGTCGCTGATGATGTGCCCGAGCACCGTACAGGGCGCCGATATCAGGCCGGTCGGCACCGGCCCTTGGAGGTTCGTTTCCTGGGATCGCAATAACCAGCTCGTCCTCGAACGCAATCCGAACTACCGTAACGACAACCCGCTGGTGAAAAATCCGGGCCCCCCCTACGCCGATCGGCTCATCTTTCGCGTCATTCCGGAAGGACCGGCGCGCATGGCGGCGCTGCGCACCGATGAGGTGACCCTCACCGAGCCATCGCTGCAGGACGTGGCTTATCTCTCCAAGGACAAGGGCTTCAAGGTCTATACGGGCGAGAGGCGCACCGGACAGATCGCCTATGTCGGCTTCACGGCGAAGATCCCGCCGTTGAACGACCCGCGGGTGCGCCAGGCGGTCGGCTATGCGCTGGACCGCAACGCGATGGTGGAGATCGGCTTCAACGGCATGGTGGAGGCGTCCGTCTGCCCTGTCGCGCCTGGTCTCCAGGGCTACGATCCGCAGAAATGCGCCGAATGGGGGCAGCACTACGATCCGGCCAAGGCAAGGGAGCTGCTAGAGCAGGCCGGCTACGGCCCGGACAAGCCGCTGCATGTCGAACTCTCGGTGTCTCCGCTACAGGGATGGGACGAATCCTTCGTCGTCATCCAGCAGGAGTTGAAGGCTGTCGGCATCGACGCGAAAATCGAAACGCGGCAGTTCGCCACCTGGGTCGACTACATGTCGAAGAAGAACCGGGAAACAACCGGCACGCCGGCGATTTGGGCGATGGGAACATCCGGCAACGACCCCGACTATCTCGTCCTCCTGCTGCAGCCGCCGGGCTACGCGGGGCAGGGCATCGACGACCCGACGCTGCAAAAGATGCTGGTCGAGCAGCGCGCGCTCTCCGGACAGGCACGAGCGCAGAAGCTCCGGGAGATCCAGAAATTCCTGCTGACCAACGCCTACTGGGTGCCGCTGTTCTCGCCAGGATGGTTCTGGCTTGTCGCCTCAAAGAGCGATGTCGAAGGGTTCACGCAGGGCTACATGACACTTCCGATTTTCAACGACGTGAAGCTGCCGTGAAGCCGCGCGGGGCGGCCGGGTCGCGGCAATGACCCGTTTTCTGCTGCGCCGTGTACTGAGCGCACTTGCAACGCTGATCGTGTCGAGCTTTGCCGTCTGCATGCTGATCCATCTCATCCCGGGCGATCCGGTGGTGATGATGATGGCGCAGAACACCTCGCCGACGCCGGAGCAAATCGCACGAATGCGCCACGCGCTCGGCCTCGATCTGCCACTCTGGTTGCAGTATTTCCACTACATCGGACATGTCCTGCGCGGCGACCTGGGCCGGTCGATCTTCGGCAGCCAGCCGGTGGCGGCGCTCCTGCTGGAACGGCTGCCCAACACCTTCGCGCTGGCCACCACGGGCCTCTTGATCGCGATCGGCATCGGCATGCCGCTCGGCTTTCTTGCCGCATACCGAAAGGGCAGCTGGGCGGATAGCCTGCTCATGATGGCGGCCGTATGCGGCATCTCGATCCCGAACTTCTGGCTCGGGCTGATGCTCCTTCTGCTGTTCTCTCTCGTGCTCGGCTGGCTGCCGATCGCCGGCAGCGACTGGCGGAGCATGATCCTGCCCGCGGTCACGCTCGGACTGACCTACATGGCCATCATCGCGCGCATGACCCGCTCGTCGACGGTCGAGGTGCTGAGCGAGGACTACATCCGTACGGCGCGCGCAAAGGGCCTGCCGGAGCGCATGGTGCTGTATGGCCATGCGCTCAAGCCGGCGCTGATCAGCGTGGTTACCATCATTGCCGTGGTGTTCGGTTACCTCATGGGCGGCGCCATCGTCGTCGAGAACGTATTCAGCTGGAACGGCCTTGGCCGGCTGGCGCTGCAGGCAATCACCTACCGCGACTATCCTTTGTTCCAGGGCTTCATCCTGCTGTTCGCCACCGTCATCGTGACGATCTCCCTGCTGCTCGACGTCGCCTATGCGTGGCTCGACCCGCGCATCTCGGTCGAATGAGCGGGCAAACCATCCTTCCGGAGCGGGAGCGCGCGTTGCGTTCCGCTCGCCCGAAGCGGTCATCCGCGCTGCGGCGGGCGTTCCGCCGCTGGCTCGCTACGCGGCAGATCGCCCTCGGCGGCTCGGTCATCCTGCTGCTCGTACTGCTCGCAATCTTCGCTCCCCTGCTCGCGCCGTATCCCCCCGACCAGATCGGCGCCGCGCGGCGGCTGTCCGTGCCCGGTCCGGGCCACTGGCTTGGCACCGATGAGTTCGGCCGCGACATCCTGAGCCGCATCGTCTTCGGCACGCGGCTGACGCTGTACGTCGGCCTAGTCGCCGTGGGCATCGGCTTGGCCTGCGGCACCAGCATCGGCGCGATCGCCGCCTATTCCGGTGGCTGGGTGTCCGGGCTGCTGATGCGCGCCATCGACCTGCTCTACACCTTCCCCGACGTACTGATCGCGCTCTGCCTGGTCGCCTTCCTCGGGCCGAGCCTGACCAACGCGATGATCTCCGTCGGAATCAGTGTCGTTCCCTTCTACGCACGCGTGACCTACGCGATTGTGCTGGCGGAGCGGCAGAAGACCTATGTCGATGCAGCGCAGGTGATCGGCGCCGGCCATGCGCGGGTGATCGTGCGGCACCTGCTGCCCAATGTCGTGCCGCCCATGATCGTGGTCGCGTCGCTCGGCTTCTCCGCCGCGGTGCTGTCGGCCGCGGCGTTGTCCTTCCTCGGTCTCGGCGCTCAGCCGCCCACCGCCGAATGGGGACTGATGCTGGCGACCGGCCGCAACTATCTCCAGCGTGCGCCCTGGGTGGTTATCGCGCCGGGCATGGCGATCTTCATCGCCGTCATGGCGTTCAACCTGCTGGGCGATGGGATCCGCGACGTCCTCGATCCCCGTCAGCGCAAGAGCATTTTTTGAGGGCGAGCGACATCGCGGCGCCGGTCAGCGGGGAGGCCGCCGTCACGCTGTCGGTGCAGGGACTCGGCGTCAGTTTCCACAAGCGCGGCGAGAAGGTGCCCGCGCTCGAGGACGTAAGCTTCGACCTGCGCTCGGGCGAGGTGCTCGCGCTGGTCGGTGAGTCGGGCAGCGGCAAGTCGCTGACCGCCCTCGCCGTGATGGGCCTGCTGCCGGAGGCGGCCAGGGTGGATCACGGCGCGGTGCTGTTGGAGAACCGCGACCTCGTCGGGCTGCCGGCGCAGGAGATGACCCGGCTACGCGGCCACCGCATGTCGATGATCTTCCAGGAGCCTATGACGTCGCTCCACCCGGTGCTGACCATCGGGCGGCAGCTCACTGAGGGGTTGGAGTTCCATCTCGGCCTGACGCCGCGGGCGGCGGCGGTCCGCGCGGGCGAGTTGCTGCGCCTGGTCGGCATCCCGGCAGCGGAGCGCCGGCTGCGCGAATATCCGCACCAGCTCTCCGGCGGCATGCGCCAGCGCGTGATGATTGCCATGGCGATCGCCTGCGATCCGCAGCTCATCATCGCCGACGAGCCGACGACGGCACTCGATGTTTCCATCCAGGCCCAAATCATCGGCCTGCTGGCGGACCTCCGCGCGCGGCTGAAGACCGCGATCCTGCTGATCACCCACGACCTTGGTGTTGTCGCGGAGATGGCGGACCGCGTCGCGGTGCTCTATTCCGGTCGCGTCGTCGAGGTGGCGGAGACGGAGGCATTGTTCGATGCCCCGCACCACCCCTACACGGAGGGGCTGCTCGACGCTGTGCCGCGCCTCGACTTGCTGGCGCAGCAAGACAGGCCGCATGCGCGGCTGCGGGAGATCGCGGGGGTTGCGCCGTCGCCGCGCGACCGCCCCGCCGGCTGCCCTTTCTGGCCGCGCTGCCCGCTAGCGAAGGAGCGGTGCCGCCAGCAGGTCCCGCCGCTTGCCGCCGCGCCGGACGGGCGCGTGGTCGCCTGTTGGGTGCGCCAGGAGTCGGCATGGCGGTAGCCGCGGTGCCCGCGCTGGCGGTCGTGGACGTGCACAAGGAGTACGTCATGCGCCGGGGGTTCTTCCGCCGCAGCGGCGCCACGGTGCGAGCGGTGGACGGCGTCAGCCTCTCAGTGGACCGCGGCG
>WNFQ01005734.1_pt1 | contig 17636 bp, 15 predicted proteins | sample 5400171 | NCBI WGS metagenome assembly WNFQ01 (sample SAMN13153356, study PRJNA577476) | soil metagenome | isolation source: 20 cm soil under Madrone tree | place: USA:California | collected 2016-06-14 | reverse complement strand
CAGGAATCGGTGGACTACCTGCGTGCCACGGGACGCAGCGAAGCACAATGCCTTGCGTTCGAAAATTATTTTCGTGCGCAGAAAATGTTCGGGATGCCGCTGAGAGGCGAGATCGATTACAGCGTCGATGTCGATTTGGATTTGGCGGACGTCCAGCCGAGCGTCGCTGGACCGAAACGACCGCAGGACAGGATCAACTTGCCCGAGCTTGGAAGGACATTTCGCGAGTTGCTCGAAAAACCGGTACGCGATGGAGGCTATGGAAAACAGAATGTCGATCTTCGCGAAAAACACGTTGTGGAGTTGAACGGCAGCGCGCCTCGCAACGGCGAGATGTTTTCGACCGATAAGAAGGAAGACCAGGGAATCAATCCCGGGGACGAACTCAACAAAATCGAGATGGTGTCAAACAGGCCGACGCCCGATCCCGGCCAGGAAATTGAAGCCGAATCACGGGATGTCTTTACGCAGGGGCGAACGCACATCGGCCATGGCAGTGTCCTAATCGCCGCCATCACGAGTTGCACAAACACGAGCAACCCCAGCGTGATGATCGCGGCCGGTCTGCTTGCCAAAAAGGCGGTGGAGCGCGGGCTGCGCGTCGATCCCGCGGTGAAAACATCGCTAGCGCCCGGGTCGCGCGTTGTTTCCGATTACCTGGAGAAAACCGGGCTGCAAGAATATCTCGACCAACTCGGGTTCAATCTCGTCGGTTACGGCTGCACGACGTGCATCGGCAACTCGGGACCGCTGCATCCAAACATCGAGAAAGCGATCCACGAATACGATTTGGTTGCAGCTTCGGTTCTTTCGGGAAACCGGAATTTCGAAGCGCGCGTGCATCAGCACATCAAGGCGAATTTTTTGATGTCGCCGCCGCTGGTGGTCGCCTTCGCCCTGGCGGGCAGAGTTCACATCGATCTTTCCCGTGACGCGCTGGCCAGGGACAAAGACGGTAAAGAAACTTTCCTTCGCGATCTGTGGCCAACTCTCAGCGAAATCCGAGACGCCATGCAATCAGCTCTCGCGCCCGAGACGTTTCGCAAACTCTATCGCAATTTCGCCGATCAAAATCCAAAGTGGAACGACATTCCATCGAGCGCGGGCGACATTTACCAGTGGGATGAGAAGAGCGATTACATCCATGAGCCGCCATTCTTCCAAAATTTCTCGATGGAGCCCAGTCATATCGCGGAAATCCGCGGCGCACGTGCGCTTGGGATTTTCGGCGACTCAATAACGACCGATCACATTTCGCCTGCGGGCGCGATCAAAGAAACGTCGCCAGCTGGCAAATATTTAGTGTCGCGGGGGATTCAGCCGCGAGATTTCAACAGCTACGGCAGCCGGCGTGGCAACGACCTGGTGATGACGCGCGGGACGTTCGCCAATGTTCGGATCAAAAATTTGATGATACCAGGGACGGAAGGAGGCGTGACGAAATATTATGGTGGCGGCGACGCCTCGTCGCCGAAGGGGCAACACGGCGAGGGCGCCGCGTCTACGATGTCAATTTTTGATGCGGCGATGAAGTACGCGGAGACGAATACTGCGCTGGTGGTTCTCGCGGGGCACGAGTACGGCAGCGGCTCATCGCGCGATTGGGCCGCGAAGGGGACGCGTTTGTTAGGGGTGAAGGCAGTCATCGCCGCGAGTTACGAACGGATTCATCGGTCGAATCTTGTAGGCATGGGCGTGTTGCCATTGCAGTTTCTCGACGGAACAACAGCGCAATCGCTGGGGCTCGACGGCTCGGAGAAGTTTTCGATCACCGGATTGTCCGATTCGATCAAACCTGGGCAAGAGGTCACGCTCGTGATCGAAAGCGAGAACCGGGAACAACAATCTGTCCCGTTGAAGCTTCGCATTGATACACCCATCGAGATTGATTACTATCGGCACGGCGGGATTCTGCCGTTCGTGCTGCAGCAATTGCTGTTGAGGCAATAATTGTAGGGCGGCTCTATCAGACGCTTTGTTTTTGGGCGGCATCCGCGGCGGCGGACGACCTACAGTGCCTCGCGCGTGTGAACCGTGATCGGCGAGCCGTCTGCAATGAATGCGGAACGCGGTGGCGCATCTAAAGTCTTCACGAATTGTTGGCCGTAAAGCGTCGCGACGTCGGCATTCAATTCAAAGCTGCTCGCATTCCAAATTTTCCATCGGGGATGCTCGACTCGATATTCGGCGCAGCCGCTGCGAAGGGCGGTGTAACCCCAGTAATGCTCGGTGATAAATTCGGCGTGAGATCCCGCTGGAATTGATTGTGGTTGACCGGTTGCACTCATCTTAAGCGACTCCCATTTGCGGCCGCGTCGCCACGAGTATTCCGCCTTCAAACTGGAATCGGCGTGTTCGATTTCGTGTTTCATCGGTACGGCAACATAATTTTCTCCGTAAAACGCGCGCGCAATGAGGGCGATTGCGCGACGTGGCACAAGTTCACGGATGAAAACTACCCCGCGCCGCCACGTATCCGCTGATTTTCTTCTCACGTAGAAACGCAAATTCACCTCTTCGAAATCACGGTGGAATGGGACGGGAACACCAAGAAGACGCGTGTCCAGAAAAAGAAATCCGACCACGCTGAGGAAGGTTTCACCATTTTCGAAATCGATCTCTGTACTGCATGGAACTAACGGCGTAAGCAGGCGAGCATCGACGACGTAGTTCAGCATCGCGAGGTAACGCCAGTTAGCAGTGAGAAACGGTTGCACGTGAAAGTTTGGCTGGCCGTTTCAGGCGACAACTGCCCTCAAAAGCGCAACGAAGCATGGACGATACAAGCGCATGAAGAGTGTAAGACTAGCTTGCTCTGAGTTGATCGAACAGCTCGGGGCCCGATCGGAAATCACTGCAACAATTTTTCCAAGGATGGACTGCGTTGCGTGCCCAGCGCGGTAGCGCGGGCGTAGTGTTTTCTGGCGAGTTCCTTCGAGCCGGGCTGCGTGGTGATGAGAATAACCGCGAGATTAAAATGCGCATCGGGGTCGTCAGGATTGTTCGCGAGAGCCTGAAGGATCTCCTTCTCTGCTTCTTGCTGCCGTCCTTTTTGGCTGGCGGCGATACCGAGATAATTGTGAGCGGTGGCGCTCTTTGGATTGATCGCGACCGCGTTCGTTAAATCTGCGATCGCATCGTCGAATTTCGACTGCCGATATTCAACAATCCCCAAGGTGGTGAGCAGAAAATCGTTGTCGGGCGCAATGCCCACGGCCTTTTTCAAGGCTGACTCCGCCGAGCGCAGATTGCCGGTGCGAACGTAAACGACACCAAGATTGGAAAGCGCGTCAAGGTTGTTGGGATCTTCGACCAGGATTTGCTGATATTGCTTTTCAGCTGCCTTGTAGTTGCCCTGCTGAAAGTTCTTCTTCGCGCCGCGAACGAGGCCCGCGATGTTCGGTGATACACGGGTTTTAGACGGATCGGGCCCTTTCGTTGCCGGATCGCTCTCGCCACGTGACGTCGCATTTGCGTCAGTTTTCGCAATGCTGGTCGCCGATTTTTTTTCAAAGACAAAGCTCGCTTTAAATAAGCCGGCCTGCTGGTCTGAAACTGAGACCACAGGCTGCCGGAGCAAAGCAAGCTCTTCTGTGGTCAAGCTTGTAACTGGTTGCGCGAGTAATTCGATTTGGCGGTTTAACGCGTCTGATCTGATTTTCAATCTATCCAGCTCCGCAATTACGACCTTCCTTGCTTCGTCGCGTCGCGCTTCTTCCTGGCGTTCGCGGACGACGATGTTGCGTAACAGTTCGTTTTCTCTGGCGAGCTTCTCGGATTCCTCACTATTTGTACCCGCCAGCTTTGCAGCTTGAAGCTCCGTGCCTGCCTCATCCAACTGAACTCCAAGCTCGGCAGCTCTGGCTGCCAGATAATCATTTGTCTTCTCGCTCTCGGCCAGTCGCTGTTGGAGCGCTCCTAATTGCTGGTTGATCTCGGCAAATTTCTGCGCCTTAATCGGATCGCTCTCGCTAAGAGTTCGGACCTGTTCCTCTGCATTGGCCAATTTCTGTTTTAAATCCTCTTTCTCCGCCAAAAGCAAGTGGACACCGTGTTCGGCTTCCTTCGCGACGTTCAGTTGGGCGAGCGCTTCATCGCGCTGATGTTCAAGCGTGATTATTTGATTGTTCGCCGCGGCGAATTTCGCCTGAATGTCGTTCTTTTGCTTTTCCGCCGCCACACGTGACTGATCGGCCGCAGCAACGGACTCTTTCAAACGGGCAATCTCCGCGCGCAATTCTTGCTGATCGCTCACGCTTTTTTGCTGCGACGCGTGCGACTCTCGTAAGAATTCCTGAGCGTGTACGAGCTGATCGCGCGTCTGTCTTTCTGACTCCCTCGCTTGGTCGAGTTCGCTTTGTGCTTGCCCGAGCTTGGAATTCGTTTCCTTCAGACGGGCATCGACACTTTCTTTCTCTTTGCGTTCGGTTTGAAGATCGTTGCGCGATTTCTCCAACGCCGCCTGAAGTTGATCGACGTTGTTGCGCAATTTTTTTGTTGCCTCTGTGACCGACGCATCGCGCGATTCCTGGATGCTGCTTTCCGCTGGTTGTGAGGCTACAACTTCAGGGCCGGGCTCGGACCAGCTCTCGGTTTCGGGCAGTGATGGAACAACTTCGGGCAAGGGACTTGAACGGGCACTGAGCGCATTTTGCCTCGTCATCCTTTCCTGGATTCGCAAGATTCCTTCGCTGATCTTTCGGCCGCGATATTCGACAATCGCCGGCTGCCAATCAGCATGCGATTTACGCAATTCCGCGATCAGGCTTCCAGCGAATCGATATTTGGCCAAGGCCGTCTTGAATTGGTTTTCATGCTCCAGCTTTTCGCCCTGTTGCGCGGAGAGATAGGCTTTCAGGAAAATTTCACTCGGATCATTCTGCTGCCCTACAAGCGTGGTGACTCCCAGGGAAAAACAGAGGATAAGCGAAGCCACACTGGCTCGCTTCATAGCAAGGCGAAGCGCAATGGCAGGCCAGCCGTGGGCAGGTTTTTGTTCCACTGGCGCCGAGAATTACTGGAGAGCACGGGGAAAGTCGAGTCCTTTGTTTGCAAAAAGAAATTCGAATTTTAATCTTGTTCCCTGGCAATGATGGTGGCCGTAGCTCAATGGTAGAGCCCCAGATTGTGGTTCTGGTTGTTGCGGGTTCGAGTCCCGTCGGCCACCCGCGTGTTCATAATGTGAAGAGTGATCCGTGAACAGTGATCAGTAAGTCCGCATAGATTCGCCGACCACTGATCACCGATCACAAATCACGTTTCCAGCAGTGCCTGTAGCTCAACCGGATAGAGCTTCTGACTTCGGATCAGAAGGTTGGGGGTTCGAATCCCTCCAGGCACGGACTTACATTCATTCTTGTTCTCGCCCGCATGCGTATTGCGCCTGCAAGCAGAATAATTACTGATCTTAGAAAATGGCGACGACACAACGACACGAAAAGTTCATGCGCGCTGCGCTGAACGAAGCCAAAAGGGCGCTCGGCCAAACGAGTCCTAATCCGGCTGTTGGAGCGGTTCTTGTGATAAACGATCGAATCGTAGCGAAAGGACATCATCGGGAAGCAGGCCGGGATCACGCTGAGATTGAGTGCCTCCGCAATTTCGGCCGACGCGTGCCACAGCGCGCCACGCTGTATATTACACTGGAGCCGTGTTCGACAGCGGGGCGCACTGCTCCATGCACGGATGCGATCCTAAACGCTGGTATTAAAAACGTGGTCGTAGGCACGATTGACGTAAACCCGCGGCACTCCGGCAAGGGCATCACGCAGTTACGAAATGCGGGTGTTAAAGTGCGGGAAGGCATTTTGGCCGACGAATGCACAAGACTAAATGAGGCTTTCAACAAGTGGATCATCAGTGGCCGTCCCTTCGTCATCGCAAAATGCGGGATGTCGCTTGATGGTCGCTTGACGCGCCGTTCCGCCGAGCATCGGTGGATCACTGGTCCTTCCGCACGGCGCCACGCACATGAGCTTCGCGCACACGTGGACGCGGTGCTTGTTGGAGCGGAGACGGTACGCGCAGACAACCCGCGATTAACCGTGCGCGGTGTGCGCCGCGCGCGGCAACCCTGGCGTGTCGTGCTCACGCGTTCGGGCAACCTTCCACGGCCGGCTCACTTATTTTCCGACCGGTTCGCATCACGAACGCTGATTTATCGAGGTAAATCGCTGGCTGCCGTGCTGAAAAATCTTGGCAAACGAGGTATTACGAGCGTGCTGATTGAGGGTGGGGGCGAAGTGCTCGGCCAGGCGCTCGACGCGCGTCTCATTGACAAGGTGCAACTTTATCTCGGTCCTATTTTGACCGGAGGACCAGTCATCGCGTTCCCCGGTGGCGGCGCCGAAAATACCGCGAATGCATTGCACCTTCGCTGCATTTCATATCGACGGATCGCGCGGAGCGTTTGCATAACTGGATATCCGGAAGACGTCGGGCAGGGTAAAAGCGGGAAACCTTTCGGGAGGCCTCCTGTTTAATCATTAGGAGGTAAAACAATGAAGAAACTTCTGTTTATTGCACTGGTGGCGGGAGGCTTGACCTTTGCCGCGGTGCCCCGCTCCGATGCTGGAGTTTACTTCAGCATTGGGTTTGGACCGGGTTACTACGGATATTACCCTTACGGCTACTATTATCCGTATCGTTATCACTATTACCGGCCCTACTACGGGTACGGCGGACACCGTTATTATTATCGCCACCATCGTCACCACCATTATTACCGATATTAAGGTGACGCCGGATCTAGAAATCAGATTGAGCTGGCTCGAAAGCAATTTCGAGCCAGCAGCATTTTAGGGGAGGATCCTTTCGCTGCGGGAGATTTGCGAAAAAAGCCGGGTCTACTTTTTTGGATTAGCCGACTCCGCTGGTTTCGTCGCAGGACTTCTGACTGGCTGATCAATCTGGAACTCTTTTTTTAGCTGCTGAATCAGTGCCGGCAGTTCCTTTTGCCGCTCAGCTTCGATTTGCTGCCGGAGCGTTTGTTCGACCTTTCGCCGTTCCTGAACGTAACGCGATTCAAATTGAGCGCGCTCCTGCGGATTCAGACGAAGACCGGATTCGCGAAGCGCGGTTTCCGTCTCACGTTGAATCGTCTGACGCCGCAGATTCTCTCGCTGCCGCATCACGTTGCGTTCTTCGGGACTCATCTGCATCCAACGCTCCGCGTTGCGCCGGAAATTTTGCCGAGCTTCCGGCGGCATTGCGAGCCAGCGCTCACGGCTGCTTTGACCCGCTGGCCCGCGCGCAGAGCCAGCGCCCTGACCTGCCGGTGGCCCATGCGGGGGCCCGGGCATCGGCCGGCTGACCGCTCGATGTGACTGCGGTTGCGCTTGCGCAGCGGCGCAAGATAAAACAAAAATCGATAAAGCGACGACTAGCTCACAAGGTCGGCTTTTCGTCCCACACACTATTTTCATCCCAGGCGATCAATTCATCCAGATCAGCCACGACGTCATAATCTTGTGGATCGATTTTGACCACCACCTCTAGATCGTTTCCAGACGGTGTCTGTGAGATTGGATGGCGCGTGGCGATAGCCATGCCGACCACGATGATTGCCACAGCTGAGGCTGCAACAAGTCTTCGCAGGCTAAACCAGTTTCGCGCCCGCTCGAAACGAGTCGCTTCCTGGCGGATCTTTCTTACTACGTTGCGGGCGAAGAACGGCGAAAGACTGGGCTCGGGAACGCGGCCCAGAATATCCCACAACTGTTTGTCATCTTGAGGTTCCATGGTCTCCTGTCAATTGAACTACTTGCAGCATCGGAAGTTGCGCCCGAATAAGGTGCTCAAGATTGACACTATATTCCTGGGGCTTCAAGAAAACCTTCTAGCTGTCGAATACGAGTTGGGTGGCGCATTTTGCGCAAGGCTTTTGCTTCGATCTGGCGAATCCGCTCGCGAGTGACTTGGAATTGCCGACCGACTTCCTCCAAGGTTCGGCTGTATCCATCAATCAGGCCAAATCGTTGCTCGAGCACTTGTCGTTCGCGATCGGTGAGCGTGTCCAGCACGTCCTTGATTTTTTCCTTCAGCAAAACAATGGCGGTCATGTCGCTCGGATTTTCGGCGCCTCTATCTTCGATAAAGTCCCCAAAATTCGTTTCGTCGCTCTCACCCACCGGAGACTGCAATGAGATCGGTTGTTGGGCCATCTTGAGAACCGCCCGAACACGGTCAACTGGCAACAGCACTTCTTCGGCCACCTCGTCGGGCGTAGGTTCTCGTCCGTATTCCTGCACCAGCTGTTTTTGAACGCGCATGAGCTTGTTGATCGTCTCGATCATGTGCACAGGAATTCGGATCGTACGCGCCTGATCGGCGATGGATCGTGTGATCGCCTGGCGAATCCACCATGTCGCATAAGTGGAAAACTTGTAGCCCCGCCGGTATTCAAATTTCTCGACCGCTTTCATCAGGCCCATATTGCCTTCCTGGATCAAGTCGAGAAACGAAAGGCCTCGATTAGTGTATTTTTTTGCGATTGAAATAACCAGACGGAGATTGGCTTCCACCATCTCGGTCTTGGCCTTAAACGCCTGGCGCAGCCAAGTCTTCAATGTCCGATACTCTTCGGCATAATCAGAAAGCGAAAACCACAGGCTCTTTTCCAACTCACGGACTTTATTCTGAAGCTGGAGACGTCTTTTTTGACTTCGAGGATTTTTTGCTATCTCGGTGCGCAGGTACAGCGACGTGTGGTGCGCGTCGTCCGCCAGGTGCACAAATTCCTCCGTGACTCTTTGCTTCAGGTAAAAATACGGATAAATCCTTTGCAGCGAACCCAAGGTTTTTTGCAACGCCTTCATTCCCCGGGATCGCTTTTCACAAGCGAGGGAGGTTCTTCATGTATCTTTCGCGGCTCTCGATTTTCTTATCGAGAATCACGCGATCGAAGCGTTCGCGGCCCTCGAGGAGCTTCCTGGCAAGTTCCAGATGCGCGCGCGCGACAAAGCCAAAGCGACTGATGTGCTTCTGGACCATCCCTTCGGCTTCCTCAATTCGTTTGGATATTTCAACTTCCTGTTCCCGAGTTAGCAGGGGGACCTGACCCATCTGCCTGAGATACATCCGCACCGGATCGTCGAGAATATCAACCTTCGGTTCCGTTCTCTCATCTTCTTCGTCCTCGTCTGCGTCTTTTTTGCCATCCTTATAGCGATCCACTTCAGACGCCTCGATAACGTCGATCTCCAAGCGGCGCAGCCGCGTCAGGATCATATCCAGTTCGTCAGCATCGGTGACGCCCTCTGGCAACGCCTCGTTTAGATCGTCAAATGTGAGGTAGCCTTGTTCTTTTGCCAGCTTGATCAGTTCGCGAATGCGATTCTGGACTTCAATAGCCGAATACAAACCAGATAGCGCTATCGGCGCGGCATCCGGCAATTGCCCATTATGAGATCGCGCCGAGCGGGTCCTGATGCGCGCGATTTTGAACGCAGCCTTTCGTGAGTTCTTCTTCAGATTCCGCCTGCCAGCGAGATGTTTTCTTGAGGCCACGCGGTGACGCTTGCTTCCATTAAGCCGTTGCGCCGACGATTGTCGGCCCCCTCCCCTTCGTTTCGAATGCCTGGCCAAGATGGTACGGTTAAGATTTGACTAAGACGTTCGAGCTGCCGCGGCGATAGATCGACAACTAATTGCCGGCCGTCCCCGCGGGCTGCGAAAGCTCGTGGAGCTGTTCCTGCAGGTCAAGGATTTGTTTTTGCAAATTTACTATGTCCCCGGCACTGAGCTCCGGGAGCTTTATTCGGTTCGTCGCCACATCGAGCTGCCGACGCAAAACGGTCTGCCGAATTCCGAGCCACCATGGTTCGACCATCGCTCCTACATTCTCCGGCATTTTTCGTAAAAGCCATGACGAAACCAACCGTTCTTCTGCCGGCGAAAGCGTTACCATAAACCCGTTCAGTGATGTCGCGTCGCCCGGACGCAAGTCGCTCTCGAGAATGCGTCCGAGGATTTCTGCGTCCGGCACGTGTGCGAGAGTCTCGCGCCAATTTTGCTGGCGGAGAAAGTCTCGAGCCATTTCATCTCGTAGCGCCAAAAGACAGAGCATCGCGATATCGTGCCGCGGAGCGGGCGCCATTGTGCCAGCTGTATGCGTTTCAGACGGACGCTCCCGACCGAACGCCGCTTCGTGGCTCCTTTGTTTGGATACGAGCGCCTCGAAATCGTGGGCGGGCACACCAAGACGCGCGCTCACTTTGCTCACTACTTCTCCGCGCATTAGTGGATCGCGCACGCGAGAAACAGTCTCAGCAAGGCGTCTGGCCACTTGCATCTTCGCTCCTAACGAGGCGAGATCGGAGTCGGCTGTCTCGCGCGCGAGCCAGTAATCGAAAAAATCACGCGCGCCGGTAATGCGCTTTTCAAAAACCTCTTTACCTTCGCGCCGCACCAGCGAGTCTGGATCTTCGCCCGCGGGCATTTCAGCCACGCGCACAACCAGATCGTTCTGAAGTAAAGCATCGAGGGAACGTTCGGCAGCTTTTTGGCCTGCGGTGTCGGCGTCAAAGCAAAGTACGACTTCGCTTACGAAGCGCTTCAAGATACGCGCCTGACTATCTGTAAACGCAGTCCCCTGCGGCGCCACGACATTCGTGATCCCCGCTTCAAACAAACTAATCAAATCGAGCTGCCCTTCGCACACAACTGCACAGTTGGCCTCAATTAAACCTCGCTTGCTTTTGTGCAGCCCAAAAAGCACGCTGCCCTTTCGAAAAAGCGCCGTCTCGGGGGAATTCAAATATTTCGCCGCGCCTTGTTCGTTTTGCAGAAGACGTCCGCTGAAAGCGATGACTTCCCCAATATCATTGCAGATCGGGAACATGATTCGTCCGCGAAAGCGATCGTAAGAGGCTGTCGCGTGCGCCGGCCTCGTATTCGGCGCATCACTCTCGGCTTTTGTTTTGATCAGTCCGCTTGTGATCAAATCGCGCACCTCATAGCCCCTCTCGCGCGCCCAACTGCCGAGTGCGTTCCACTCGTCAGGCGCATAACCCAGTTGCCAGCGTTTTGCGATTTCCCGCGTGATTCCACGGGCCGCGAGATATTTTCGCGCCGCTTCGCCCTCTTCTCTCTTGATGAGGTTTTCGTGGAACCATTGCGCAGCCTCAGCATGCAGCTTGAGCAAACGCCGACGCAGTTCACCTTGTCGCTCTTCATCGTCAGCCCCACTTGTGCGCGATTTCTCGACGACCGTGATTCCAGCGCGGGCGCCGAGTTTGTGCACGGCTGACGGAAAATCAATGTGCTCGTAATCCATCACGAACCGGAAGACGCTCCCGCCCGCGCCGCAGCCGAAGCAGTGAAAGGTCTGCCGGCTCGCGCTCACTATGAAGGACGGAGTTTTTTCCTGATGAAACGGGCAGAGCGCCCTGAAATTCGCTCCCGCTCGTTTCAGTGGGAAATACGAACCGATCACTTCGACGATATCGTTCGCGGCAGCAATTTGCTCGATCGTTTCCGAAGGGATCGTTCCCATGCGCGCCTGATTATTTTTGCCTCGTTTGCTTTTGGAAGCGATGCCAAACTTACGCAGTGCGAAATAATCTCCAACTTGTGAGCAAAAATCTGCCCACCTTCGAGAGAAGACGCGCGACGCGCCTGGCACAACCCCTCATCCTCACCCTCTCCCCAGAGGAGAGAAGGGACCGCGTCTTCCTGTGGGAGAGGGTCAGGGTGAGGGCAATCGTATTCGCTACAACATTATTTCTGCTCGTGGCTGCGAGTGTTCAAGGGCGCGAGGTGATCCACAAAGGTGACGCGGTCGTCGTGCCGTTGCGCGGTGAAGTCGCGCCCTCGCTACTGGCATTTTTACGGCGCGCAGTCAAAACAGCCGAAAGCGACGAAGCCTCCGCGATCATCTTCGAGATGAATACTTACGGTGGGCGTTTGGATGCTGCGGCGGATATCGTCAACGCGCTCAATCAGACGAAAATCCCCACTTACACCTTTATCAATACAAACGGCGGCTCTGCGGGTGCTCTCATCGCCATCGCCACACAACATATTTACATGGCACCGGTGAGCGCCATTGGCGCTGCCGCGCCAATTCTTCCGACTGGCGAAGATCTTCCCGCCACAGCCAAGGAGAAGACGATTTCATATTGGTCTGCGCTCGTCCGCGGCTCGGCGATCAAGAACGGCCACAATCCCGATCTTGCCGAGGCGTTCATGAACAAAGAGAAAGAAGTAAAGATCGGCGACCGCGTCGTTCACCCCAAGGGGGCGGTCCTGACTCTTAATGCGCAGGAAGCGACTGAAAAGATCAACGGCAAGCCGTTACTCGCAGAAGGCATCGTCGATTCGATTGCCGATCTAACCAAAAAAGCCGGGCTCAAAGGCAACGTCGTGACGATCGAGCCCACTGGGTTCGAGCAGATCGCATTTTGGATCACCGCGCTGGCGCCGCTACTGCTGCTCGGCGGAATTCTCGGCGCGTATTTGGAGTTCAAAATTCCGGGCGTGACATGGCCAGGAATCATTTCTGCGATTTGTTTTGCGCTCTTTTTTCTCGGCCATTATCTGGCAGGGCTCGCCGGCTGGGAAGTCGTGGCGCTCTTTGTTCTCGGAATGGTTCTCGTGTTGATCGAGATACTTTTCTTCGCGCATTCCACAATTGTTTTCGGCGTCCTCGGCGTGTTCCTCATGCTGGCCTCATTGCTCTGGACGATGGTCGATCGCTATCCCGGCCAAAACTTTTTCCCAACCGGCAAAGCGCTTGCTGTTCCGTTGCTCAACATGTTCATCGCGATCGTGGGATCATTCATCGTCATTGCTCTGCTGGCACGTTATCTGCCGCGCACGAGCATTTATCGGCGATTCGCCTTGATGGATTCGAATCCACCTGGGCCATCGTTAGCTGGCGTGCCAAGACAATTCGCTACTGCCCTCGCGCTCGCGCCCGGAATGCAAGGCACCGCAATCACGGTTTTGCGACCGAGCGGCAAAGCCCGCTTCGCCGATCACGTCGTCGATGTTGTCACCGAAGGCGAATTCATTGCCCCGCAAACACCAGTCACCGTAATCCAAGCAGACGGAATGCGGGTGGTGGTAAAAAGCGCCGCAGCGCAGGCCTAACGAGACACAAGATGAGCTGCCGCAAGTGAGAGCGCGCATGGCTGCGGGATAAAGAAAGGAAGTCATCATGAAACTAGTTATTCCACCGGCTCGCGGTCAGCTCCATCATCTGGTTAGGTCTTTGTGTGGCTTCACTGATCGCGCACGTAACACCAGTAAGGCGGATTAGAACCCAACTTCTTGAAATCGGACATTTGCTTTGGGGGCACGAGCACAACCTGTTTCTTCTCGCGAACCACGATGAGAGTCCGCAGATGCTTGCGCATCATCTCCGTCTCTTCGGTTGGCGTGAAAGTAAGTTTGTCGCCATGCAGCTCCCAGTGCCCTTTGGCGGTGCCGTATGTACCAAGACAGCCGGACCAAACCGCGTGATACGTGAAGTCGCGACCAAGCGCAAGATCGACGTTGTGACCAGTGCCATCACCGATGTACCACTTACCGAACAGCGCGTCCGGTGGAGTCCCACCAGGCGCGAATGCGCAGAGTGCGGTAAAGCCGGCCGCTGCATAGGCCTGACGAGAATTAGACGAAAAAGTTTCGTCTAACAAGTCATTCAGCCTCCGGCAACGATGCGAATGAATTCGATACGGTCGCCTTGGGATAGCGGGCGCTCTGACCATTCGTGTCGATGCACGGCGAGACCGTTGTGCTCAACCAAGATCGATTGTGGCGGTAATTGATACCGATCGACTAGCTCCGCGATCGTTTTGGCCTCTCGAGTATCCAGGCATTCGCCGTTGAGCAAAATTTTCATGGCTTCGAAATCCGGCAGTCACAGACCGCCGCTACAGATGAAATCATCACGCTCCACACAGCGCCTGGTCCCAATCTTTCCAAACCGGTTCGAGCCCGCGACGGCGAAGCACTGCGGCGATTTCGGCTGGGGAACGTTCATCGCTAATCTCGAATTGGCCGGTGGCGAGTTGATCTTCGCCGTCCTGGTACTCCGGTGCGACAATGCGACCGCGCACCGTCTTATGTAAATGTTCGCGGCCTTGCCAGGTGTAACCACCGGGCTCAGTGTGGCTCCCGGCACTCATCATTGTTACTCCAATTTGAGCCAGTGAGTCCCGTAGCGACGCGCACTCGCGCGTGCTCAACACGATCCCGAGCTGCGGAAACACAATGCGCAATGCGCAAACCAACTGCGCAAGTTCGCGGTCGGTGATGGAGAAAAGCGGACGAAACCCGCCTGCAGCCGGGCGCAAGCGGGGAAGACTGACAGTGATTTGCGCCTGCCAGCAATGTCTGAACAAATACTCGAGGTGCGCTGCAAGCGCGATCGCTTCGTCCTGCCACCGCGACAAGCCGATGAGCGCGCCGATGCCCAGGCGCCGAAAACCAGCCGCATACCCGCGCTCGGCGCAATCGAGCCGAAAATTAAAATCGCGCTTTGGCCCGGCAGTATGCATCTCGGCATAGACACCGCGATTGTAGGTCTCCTGATAAACGACGAGCCCTTCCGCCCCGGCCTCGACAATCCGCACATAATCCTCCGTCTCCATTGGACTCACTTCGATCGAGATCGACGAAAAATTCGGGGTGAGGGCCCGCACGCATTCAGCCAGGTAATCGCGGCTGACGAACTTTGGATGTTCACCCGCGACAAGAAGAATCTGGCGAAATCCCTGTCGGACGAGATGCTGCGCTTCAGCGATGACTTCATCGACTTCGAGCGTGACGCGGAGGATGGAATTGTCGCGCGAAAAACCGCAATATCGACAATTGTTGATGCACTCGTTGGAAAGATAAAGCGGAGCAAACAGCCGCATCGTGCGTCCAAAATTTTGCAACGTCAGCGACCGTGACGCTTGGGCCATTGCTTCGAGTTCGTGATCCGATTTCGGTGAAATCAGATCCTCGAAGCGCTGAACAAGCTCGGATTTTGTCAGAGCAAGATTGTCCAAAGTCTCGACGAATGACATCAAGGATAATTTCGTGCCCATGCGGACCTTCGCAAACGCCAATCACGATCTTCGTGGGAAGCAGTTAACAGTGTCGGGGGACTGGAGACTGCCGTTCCTTGTCGCGTACAAAAAAAGCGGCGTCCGATGTTCCGGACGCCGCTTCAAGCAAAGCTTAGCGTGGATGTTTAGAAGGCAAAATTCACACCTGTGCGGACCATGCCGAAGTTGTTATGGGGTCCGTCCACAAAGTTCCAGCTGAAGTCACTGACCCAGCCAATGTGCGGGGTGAACCGAATTTCCATTCCACCGCCAACCTGACCGATCGCCCGCGCCTCGGCGTCAGTATGACCGACAGTCTGCACAACGTCGAAGCCTTCTCCCGGTTCAGTAAATGCCTTATTGATTGGCCTCTGGCCGCCACCAAAGATCCCGCCGGCGCCGCCAAAAATATAAGGCGCAAAGCGCGTGCAACGAATCGGATAGCGGAGAGTGAGAGTACCTAATACGGCACCGATCGCGTTGCGCTCGCTGTGGAAACTACGCCGAAAAATTCCGTCACTGAAATCGACGAAGATATCTTCGCGTTTCTGGTTTGCATCAACCGCCCACCCTTCAATCCCCACGCCGACGTAGCGCATGAAGAAGTACTTGAAATCAACGCCACCGCCCCAGGCGTGATCGGCCTCGATGTACCGGTCGTCTACCCAATTATTTCCTGTGAAGACATACGTGCCCCAAAGCGAGACGTTAAACTCTCTGTCCGCGTACCATTGGGGGCACGGAGGCGGAGCTACCTGCTTCATTTCTTTTCCCGAATAGGTCTCTCCGGCAAAAGCGACCGAAGCGATCGTACTGAACGCTAACAGGCACAATAGTAATCTGTTCATTATTTCTCCTTTTTGGTTAAGTTTCTTTTACACTCCAAACTTTCGGAGCGCTTAGGTCAATAACGAAATTCGCTCCTTGTTTGTCTGTCTTATTTTTTCTTAATTCTTATGGTAGCCATGTCGTCCTCAAAACCGGAAAGAAAGTAGCCGACTCCAGGGATTAAAGTCATGGTGGCGCCCTTATTTACGTTTCTCACAGCATGCAAAATGACATTGGCGGAAAAATCGCCCGCTAGAATGGTGACCTGTCCAGGAGTGCCGCTGAGGGTGTAGTCGGTACCCAGGATTGCGCTGCCGCTCATTGAATAATTGACGGTCACGGGCCCCGCTGCCGGTCCAGGGCCAAGGGCCACAATGAATGCGGCGTTCTGTCCCTTCTTCACCGAATTCCTGGAAACTGTGACGAAAGCTTCCTGCGCAACGGGAGCCGCTGTGGGTGTGGGCGTCGGTGTTGCCGATGGCGCGGGAGTCGGAGTCGCAACAACTCCCGTGGGCGAGAACGTTGTGAAATGTGAATAGGTGGCCGTTCCGCCGGCGGGAATGCTGAAGTTCCAACTGATGCCGGCGCCGTTATCCTGAAGAGTGGTGCAGCCGCACATGTTCGGGAACGCCACCTTTGTACCGATCCAACGCCAAATCTCGCCATAGAAGGCCTCGTAGAAATTATTGTTGTCTGTCAGAGGGACCCACTCTTCGATTCTGCCAGGCGGCGTGTTATTTGGATTCACAGAGCAACCTACAGCGGTGCGGTTGCCGGAGACCTGGGTGAAACCGTAGCCGGAATCAGAGCCTCCTAGGAAGGCATCGCCGGCTCGAAAAAGTATGCCGCTCGCCGCACCAGTGCCATTATTAATGATCATTGTAACCGTTCGGTAGGACTCTTCTCCGATCACATATGAATCGGTTTGCTGAATCCGAAGGCCCGTCGTGGCGACATCCACGACGGTGACGACTTTAAACGGATCAGCCGATGTGCCCGTGCCCGTGACAGGGGTTTGGCTGACCGGCGTGAAAACGGTGTAGGTTCCGAGTTGCCCTGTTGCTGTTCCTCCGTGATTAGCAAAATCGGGCGCGTAGAGCGTCGCGCCCATGGCGATGAACGTGCCGCAGTCCCCTGGAATTGTGCCAGGCGGAAAGAACTCGTGGGTCGTTCCATCGGTGACATGCTGGACCTGGCAGCTTAGCTCGTTGCCTATCCAAACGTGATTAAGCGGCCCGGCCGACGCGATGTCCATAAATGGAGTGACGGCAGGCGTGTCAGTTTTCGTCCCCTTCGCCGGATCGACAATAGGCTGGGAATTACTCGCTGCCAGCAGGCACCAAGTTGCGCTAATCGAGGCTGCAAGCAGCGCCAAGCCCGAGCGCAAAATCAATTTTGTTTTGGTTTTCATTTTGGATCTCCTTTTCGATTGGTGTTTCGCTTCAATTTCCGGAGCATGAAACACTCCCGAGGCTTGCCCTTCCCTGATTCCCCCCGAGATCCCGCCTCGCTAATGCATCAGTTTCGGTTGAACGCGGTTCTACCCGAATGGCCGCGCCGTCGTCAAGCGAAAATCAACTTTTTTTTATACGGCAATGGGCGCCTTGATCGATGGGTGCGGATCGTAACCGACGAGTTCGAAATCTTCGAACGTGAAGTCGTGGATGTTTTTGACGGCCGGGTTCAGTTTCATCTTGGGCAACGGTCGGCAATCGCGTGAAAGCTGCTCGCGCGCCTGCTCCAGATGATTGTTGTAGAGATGCAAGTCAC
>WNFQ01005093.1_pt1 | contig 17656 bp, 15 predicted proteins | sample 5400171 | NCBI WGS metagenome assembly WNFQ01 (sample SAMN13153356, study PRJNA577476) | soil metagenome | isolation source: 20 cm soil under Madrone tree | place: USA:California | collected 2016-06-14 | reverse complement strand
TCAACCAAATCGCATTCCTCAACGAGTGGACGATAGACCCGGAGGTGCGGGAGTACCTCGTGGACATCTACGGCGAGGACGGGCTGCCGTTCAATACGCGCTTCGGCAACGGCGACGCGATCGGCGCGGACGTCGTGCAGTTGATCAACCAGGCTTACGAGGCAAACGCCGCACGCGAGCGGTGGCAGGGTGGGGACCTGATGCTGGTGGACAACGTCCGCACGGCGCACGGCAGGGAGCGCTTCGAGGGACCGCGCGAAGTGCTCGTCGCGATGGCCGACGCGGTGCCCCTGGCCGACTGCTCGCCGACGATCGAGGTGACCGTCAGCTGACGACGACCGCGATGTCTCTCACCTCGCCACTCCCGAGCTCTTTTCAACTGGCGTCCGACGAAGTTCATAGTTGGTGCGCCAGTCTGGACGTTCCGCCTGAAACATCCGCTCACCTCTATGCGACCCTAACCCCTGATGAACGTACCCGGAGTGCAAGCGACGCGCCGCGTGGCGCTCGTGCCCTTAGGGTGGCATCGATGATCGCGTTCATCGCCGCGCTCCTGGGGCTCGGGAATTGGGCGTGCAGGAGACAGACGCCAACGGAGAGGAGCGCACGGCCGCTGCGATTCACGCCAGGATCGGGGCCGATCGAGGGCGACCGATTCGTGTTCATCGACGTGGAGGAACCCGCGGCTGCGATCGGGACCGCCTCGATAGCCTGCCAGTTCGGCCAGCACGCCGCCAGCCCGGGCGAGTACGATGCGACATCCGCTCGCTACCTCTGTCGGACGCCGGCCCACTCGCGCCCGGAGTCCGTGACCCTGACCATCACGCTGGACGGCGCCGAGTTCCGGATGCCCGTACGCTACGTCTATACGACCCACGGGAAGAGCGACGCTCCGATTACCGAGGTCGACGTCCCGACGTTCCAGCAGCAGGTCAAGCGGGTACGGGACCTGATTCCGCGCGGCGTCACGCTCTGTGCCGTGCTCAAGAATGGGGAACCGGTCGGATGGCTCGCCGACGCCATGGCACGGGCCGCCAAGGTCGACTATTTCTGTGTGCCCAACGTGCAAGATGGGATCGCCCTGCGCGAGGCGGGTGTGGATGCACCGATCATGGTGCTCTACCTGACCGAGGCGTCCTACGCCCCGGTGCTGCTTCACTACGACTTGGAGCCGGCGGCCTATAGCCTGGCGTGGGTAGACGAGGCCAATCGCCTGCTGCAACGCGCCCGCGGTATCCTGAAGGTGCACCTTTGGATTGACACTGGACTGTCCCGGGAAGGCGTGATGCCGGACGATGCACTGGCCCTTGCGCGCGCGGTGAACCAGAGCCCGAAGCTCCACCTGCAGGGCATCGCGACGCACTTCTGTTGCCCTGAGAAGGGGGACCTCGCGGCAATCGAGAAGGGCAACCTGGACAACCGGACCGCGCTCCAGAAGCATCGGTTCGACGAGGTCGTCGAGGCCATCCACGCCGAAGGCATCGGGCTCGATGCCATCATCCACGCCGGCGCAAGCGACGTGCTCCGCTTCGGCGTGTCGCCCGTCTACTACAACATGCTCCGGATTGGCACCATGCTTTTCGAGAACCCTTCACCCGAACACCGGAACTACATGTGGAAGACCAATATCCTACAGGTCAAGACGCTGCCCAAAGGATGGTGCATCGATTACGACTGCAAAAAGACGGTGGAGGTGGACACTCGAGTTGGCTTGCTGGCACACGTTCCGAACGAGGAGGTGGCCTACCTTGTCCGCGGCCAGAGGGTGAACAAGCTGCTGGATGACGAGCACGTGATCGTTCTTGACATCTCGCACTTGCCCGATGTTCGGGAAGGGGAAGAGGTCACTATCATCCTCCCCGAGCCTAACTCTCCACTCGACTCATCTAGCTCGACGCCGGTCACCCTTCGGGATGATGCGGGCCCTGGAAAAGGCAAGTGACGGTCTTTCATCGCGCCCTCTGCTGTGGGGGTGCGCACGGGCATTTTCTTGGGAACGAGCGGTGGCAGGATGGAGACCTGATGCTTGTGGACAACGTCCGCACCGCGCACGGCAGGGAGCGCTTCGAGGGACCGCGCGAAGTGCTCGTCGCGATGGCCGACGCGGTGCACCTGGCCGACTGCTCGCCGACGATCGAGGTGACCGCCAGCTGACGACGACCGCGATGTCTCTCACCCCGTCACTACCGAGCTCTTTTCAACTGGCGTCCGACGAAGTTCATAGTTGGTGCGCCAGTCTGGACGTTCCGCCTGAAACATCCGCTCGCCTCTATGCGACCCTAACCCCTGATGAACGTACCCGGAGTGCACGTTTTCAATTCGAGCGCGATCAGCAGCGTTTCATTGTCGCGCGCGGAGTGCTGCGTGATCTCTTGGGGCGCTATCTCCAGACCCAACCTAGCCGAATAGGCTTTGTTTACAACGCATTCGGCAAGCCTGACCTTAGCCCTGAATTCGGCAACCGACTCAAATTCAATCTCTCTCACTCAGCCGGTCTTGCCCTCATCGCCATCGCCACTGCCTCCAACGTCGGCGTTGATCTCGAATACATCCGGGCGCAATCGGATTACGCCGATATCGCGCGGTGGTTCTTCTCAACAGCTGAAGGTGACTATTTGCTTGCTCTCCCGAGCCATCTCTACGCCGAGGCCTTTGTCAGTTGTTGGACGAAGAAAGAGGCTTACCTCAAAGCCTGTGGCGAGGGTCTCGCGATACCGTTGAATAGTTTCTCTGTCCCCCTGAGAACCAATCCTGCGCATACTCCTGTAGATCTGTATGTTGGCTCAAAGGATATCGCTCCAGCCAAGCGCTGGTCGCTCTATACCCTCCGACCTGCTCCGGGCTATGCCGGGGCACTGGCAATTGAGGGAACTGGCTGGCGCTTACGTCAATGGCAATGGAAGATGCCTCAACGTGTGGAGTGAGCCGGCGAGATGCAACCGACCGGCCTCGAACGCCGCGTCCAGCCGAACGGAGCACCGCGAACGGTGAACGACGAGCGTCGCAGCACAGGGCTTTATCGCCGTGAGCCACTCGACAGTTTCGTCGCGATCCGCGCGCGCCGCCGCCGGCCGCCGCCAAAACCGGCCAGTCAGGTGTCCACCGACCCGGCAAATCCGGCCAGTGAGGTGTCCATCGACCCTGGGCGGCTTCCGTTACGGAAGGGCCGGAAAGCCGGCGAGCTGGTAGACGGCGATCGGGGAATACCCCCTTTTGAAGCGCGTGGCACCTCGTGCGCGTCGAGGGCCGCATCTATCGGGGTGCGCCGCGGGACCGCATCTACCAGGGCTCCTCGCTCTCCTTCGACCTGTCGGTCGTTACCCCGTGCTTCGATACCGCACTCTTGCCGGCCCTACCGTCGTCCGGAGTTGGGCCGCGCTCGTCCTGCTGCTCGCGCACGCGGCTGCCGTCTGGGCGTCGGGTCAGCTCCCGTTGGTCACGGACGTCCCGGGCTCCCCGTCCGCGGGCGCGCTGGAATTCGACGCGGCGTACGGGTTCGACCGGGTCCGCCGTGCGAGCGACGGAGACGTGCGGCCCGGCCATCGCACCCGCACCGACATGACTGTTCCGAACCTTCTTCTCGACTACGCCATCACCGACCGCGTCCAGGTGCGCATCGACGGTGCGGGGGCGCTGACGCGCCTCCCGGGCCGGTCGGCGGCGGCCGGCTTCGACGACATCTCCACGGGGATCAAGTACCGCTTCCTCGATCAGTCGGACGACTCGGATGACCGGACCAAGGGGACGAAGGCCGGCGCCACGCCGGCCGCGCACGAGGAGTCGGAGAAGGACGAGGACCGCTACGCCCGGGAGGGGCCCGTATCGGCGTCGGTGTTCCCTCAATTCAGCTTTCCCACCGGCCCGCGGCGGAGGGAATCCGCGAGGGGGAGTACTCCCTGTTCGTGCCGGTGGACGTCAGCCGCGAGATCGGCGTCCTGACGGTCGTCGGCGAAGGGGCGTTCCTCTGGCGCTACCACCATCGCGCGGGCCCGGACGAGTTCGAGCTCGGCATCGCCGCGTTCTACGACCTGACGCCCAAATGGACGCTGCTGGGCGAGCAGCGCGTGAATCTTCCGAGCGTCGGGCAGGGAACGGCGGAATGGCTCTTCAACCTGGGGGCACAATACGAGGTGACCGACCAATTTGCGGTCTTCGGCTCGGCCGGGAGGACGTTTCGCGCGTCCTCGCGGGTCGAGGAACGACCGCTCATGTTCCTCGTCGGGGTCGAGATCACGTATGGCTCCGAGAACTGAGAAGCGCCGGGTGGGGATATCCGCGAGCGGCCACTACCCCACGAAGCCGACAGTGTAGCTCGCGTCCCGCAGTGCCACGAGCGGGACGAATCGCGACCGGTGGCTACCCCGCCGTGCGGTCGCTGCGCCGCAACTGTTCCGCCTGTCGCCCCGCGATGTGGTGCCGGACACGCGGACCCTTCTCACCGCGGTGGAAGCGGGCGGCGGCCTCGAACAGCACGCGGTCATCGGCGGTGACGCGCTCGTGCTGGCGGAGGTGCTCGATCCAGGACTCGACGACGAACACCTCGAGCCACCGGTTCGGGTCCTCGGTGTCGCGGTAGACGCTCCAGCGGATGGCGCCGTCGCGGCGGCGGACCGGCTCCAGCCGCCGCACGGTGCGCAGGAACTCCTCGGCCTGGTCGGGGTCCACGTCGTACTCGAGCGTGACGAGCACGGGGCCCTCGTCGCCGTCGAGCTGGGAGGCGGTCTCCGGCAGCGACCAGCGCGGGTCGGGGCGGAGGTCGAGGTTCGAGAGGCCATGCAACGCGAAGCGGCGCGAGGCGACGGCGCCGACGAGCAGCAGCGCCGCGCCCGCGAGGAGCGCCGTGGGGATGTCCGAGTGCGTCGCGACCACGCCCCAGAGGAGGCTGCCCACCGCCATGCTGCCCTGGAGGGCCAGGAGGCCCACGGCGAGCGCCCGTGCCCGCACCCACGCGGGCACGGCGTTCTGGGCGGCGACGCTGAGCGTGGACATGGCGCCCATCCACGCCATGCCGCCGATGAAGAGCCCGCCGCCCGCGACGAGCGGCACGCGCGCAAGCGCGACGACGGCGGACACGGCGGCGAAGACGGCCGTGCCCGCGAGGACGAGACGGTCGCTGGTGAGGCGCTCGCGGACGCGTGGCAGGAAGGCCGCGCCCACGATCGCGCCCGCGCCGAGGCACCCGAGGAGGAGCCCGTAGCCCGTCGCCGAGAGCTCGAGTCCCCGGCGCGCGAAGAGCGGGAGTAACGCCCAGAGCGCGCTCGCCGGCACGACGAAGGCCGCCGTGCGCGCGAGAACGGCGCGAAACGGCGCCGAGTGACGGACGTAGCGCACGCCCGCCCGCATGGCGCCCGGCACGTCCTCGGGCGGGAGTCGCGAGCGGGAAACCTCACGATGCCAGCGTGCGAGCACGACGACGACCCCGAGGAACGACGCTGCATTCAGGAGAAAGACCCAGCCCGCACCCAGGGCCGCCACCAGCAGGCCGCCGAGCGCCGGGCCGAGCGCGCGCGCCACGTTGACCGAGATGCCGCCCAGCGCGACCGCGCCCGCGAGCTCCTCGCGCGGCACGAGGTCCGGTGTCGTCGCCTGCCAGGCGGGCGCGTTGAGCGCGTTGCCGAGGCCCATGCAGAAGGTGAGCGAGAGCAGCAGCCACGGTCCCGTGAGGCCCACCACCGTACAGACGCCGAGCGCGATCGCAGCGACCAGCATCCACGCCTGCGTCACGAGGAGCAGCCGGCGGCGGTCGACGATGTCGGCGAGGGCGCCGGCCGGCAGCGCCAGGAGGAAGAACGGCAGGCTGGTCGCCGTCTGCATGAGCGATACCATGAGCGGCGACGGCGCGAGCCCGGTCATGAGCCACGCGGCGCTCGCGTCGTGCATCCACGTGCCGACGTTCGAGACGCACGAGGCGAGCCAGAGTGCCCGGAAGACCGGGTGGGCGAGGGGGCTCCAGGCTGTCGAGGGCCGGATCTGAGCCTGCTACGCTGCGTGCGTGTGGCCGGTCAAGTATACGGGCCCGGAGGGCGTGGAGGGAATTGCCACGACCGACGCGAAGGGAGAACATCGGGAGACGGGACACGCTCCGCGCAAATGGCAGTCATTCATGCGGCAGGGCGCGCCCTCGGCTGAGATCGACGTGGAGAACGGCGTATGACGGCCCGAGCACGTCGTGCGAGCGGCCCGGGACGCGCTCGCTCGGGCGCGAAAGGTCGCTCGATGAGCGCGGCTGCGGACAGCGAGAGGAGGCGCGGATGCAAGTCGGCATGATCGGTCTCGGACGGATGGGCGCCAACATGGTGCGGCGTCTCATGCGCGGCGGTCACCGGTGCGTGGTGCACGACGTCTCGAAGGAGGCGGTGCAGGTGCTCGTCGGGGAGGCGCCGCGCATCGTCTGGCTCATGGTGCCGGCGGCGATCGTCGACGCCACGCTCGACGACCTGAGCCCGCGGCTCGCCGCCGGGGACGTCGTGGTCGACGGCGGCAATTCGTACTACCGCGACGACATCGAGCGCGCGAAGCGGCTCGCGACGCGCGGCCTGCACTACGTCGACTGCGGCACGAGCGGCGGGGTCTGGGGCCTCGAGCGCGGCTATTGCCTCATGATCGGTGGCGACGCGGACGTCGTGCGCCGCCTCGACCCCCTCTTCGCGACGCTCGCGCCCGGCGCCGGCTCGGTGGCGCCCTCCCCGGGGCGCGAGCAGCGGGCGGGTACGGCGGAGCAGGGCTATCTTCGGTGCGGCCCGAACGGCGCCGGCCACTTCGTGAAGATGGGCAACGGCATCGAGTACGGGCTCATGGCGGCCTACGCCGAAGGCCTCAACATCCTGCGGCACGCCAACGTCGGCCTGCACGCCCGGGCCGCGGACGCCGAGACGACGCCGCTCCGCAACCCGGAGTATTACCAGTACGATCTGAACCTCGCCGACGTCGCCGAGGTGTGGCGGCGCGGCAGCGTGATCGCCTCGTGGCTCCTCGACCTGACGGCCGCCGCGCTCGCGAGCGACCCGACGCTCGCGCGCTTCGCCGGGCGCGTGTCGGACTCGGGCGAGGGGCGCTGGACGCTGGATGCGGCCATCGACGAGGCCGTGCCCGCGCACGTCCTCGCGGCCGCGCTCTTCGCGCGCTTCGCCTCGAGAGGCGAGGCCGACTTCCAGGACCGCCTGCTGTCGGCGATGCGGTTCGAGTTCGGCGGCCACCTCGAGAAGCGGCCCGGAGCATGAGCGCGCCGCGCTCCGACGCGGTCGTCTTCTTCGGGGCGAGCGGCGACCTCGTCTACAAGAAGATCTTCCCTGCCCTGCAGGCCATGATGCGGCGGGGGCATCTCGAGGTGCCGGTCGTCGGGGTCGCGAGGTCGGATTGGACGCTCGAGCAGTTCCGGGCGCGCGCCCGGGAGAGCCTCGAGCAGCACGGCGGCTTCGACGAGGCGGCCTTCTCCAGGCTCCGCGAGCGGCTCCGCTACGTCCGCGGCGACTACGGTGATCCGGCCACCTTCGAGGCCCTGCGCCAGGCGCTCGGCGGCGCGACCCGGCCGCTGCACTATCTCGCGATCCCGCCCAGCCTGTTCGCGACCGTGGTCCAGGGGCTCGGGCGCTCGAGCTGCGCGCGCGACGCGCGCGTGGTGCTCGAGAAGCCCTTCGGCCGCGACCTCCCCTCGGCGCAGGCGCTCAACGCGACGCTGCACACGGTCTTCGACGAGTCGTCGATCTTCCGCATCGACCACTATCTCGGGAAGGAGCCGGTGCAGAACCTCCTCCTCTTTCGCTTCGCGAACACCTTCCTCGAGCCGATCTGGAACCGCAACTACGTCGAGAGCGTGCAGATCACGATGGCCGAGAGCTTCGGGGTCGAGGGGCGTGGCCGCTTCTACGAGGAGGCGGGCGCGATCCGCGACGTGATCCAGAACCACATGCTGCAGGTGGTGGGCTTCCTCGCCATGGAGCCGCCCGCGACCACGTACCACGAGTCGATCCGGGACGAGCAGGTGAAGGTCTTCCGCATGATCCGCCCGCTCCGCCCCGAGGATCTGGTGCGCGGGCAGTTCCGCGGCTACCGGAAGGAGGAGGGCGTCGCCCCGGACTCCGCGGTGGAGACGTTCGCCGCCGTCCGCCTGCACATCGACTCCTGGCGCTGGGATGGCGTGCCCTTCTTCATCCGGGCGGGCAAGTGCCTCGCCACCACCACCACCGAGGTGCTCGTCACGCTGCGGAGGCCCCCGCTGAGCAGGCTCTGCCCGGGCAATACGAACTACGTCCGCTTCCGGCTGAGCCCGGACGTGACGATCGCCATCGGGGCGCGCGTCAAGCGCCCCGGGGAGCAGATGGACACCGAACCGACGGAGCTCAAGGTGGTCCACCACCCGGACGGGGAGGAGCTGGACGCCTACGAGCGTCTGCTCGGCGACGCCATGGCGGGCGACGCGACGCTCTTCGCGCGGGAGGACGCCGTCGAGGCGGCGTGGGCAGTCGTCCAGCCCATCCTCGGATCGGCGACGCCGGTGCACGAGTACGAGCCCGGCAGCTGGGGCCCGCGGGAGGCGGCGGCGCTCACGGCGGAGATCGGCGGGTGGCAGGGCCCGACATGCTGAGCCGCCGGCCGAAGGTCCTGGTCATCGACGTGGGCGGCACGCACGTGAAGGTGCTCGCGAGCGGGCGCCGCGAGCCGCGCGAGATCCCGTCCGGTCCATCGATGGACGCCTCAGGCATGGTGGCGGCGGTCAAGCGGCTCACCGCCGACTGGCGCTACGACGTGGTGTCGATCGGCTATCCGGGGGTGGTCGTCCACGCCCTACAACCTGGGCCGCGGCTGGGTCGGCTTCGACTTCCGGAGGGCCTTCGGCCGCCCCGTGCGGATCACCAACGATGCGGCCATGCAGGCGCTGGGCAGCTACCGGCGCGGCAGGATGCTGTTTCTGGGCCTCGGCACCGGCCTCGGATCGGCGATGATCATCGATGGCGTCCTCGAGCCGATGGAGCTCGCGCACCTGCCGTACCGGAAGGGCCGCACCTACGAGGACTATGTGGGACGGGGGGGCCTCGAGCGCCTCGGCAAGAAGCGGTGGCGCCGCCACGTGGCGGACGTCGCGGAGCGCCTGCAGGCGGCGCTGGAGGCCGACGACGTGGTGGTGGGCGGCGGGAACGCCAAGCTCTTGAAGACCCTGCCGGCGGGCGTGCGGCGGGGCGACAACGCCAACGCCTTCCTCGGCGGGCTCCGGCTGTGGGACGACCGCCGGGCGCACGCCGACGGCGTGCGTGCGCACGACGCGCACGGCCGGCGGTCTCGCGGGCTCGGCCGGGAGCGGGGATGACCCCATGACGAGCGGAACGGACGAGCGCGCGTTGCAGGCCGTCGCCGCACGGGCGCTCGACCTGATCGGAGACGGCGCCAGGGTGGGCCTCGGCTCGGGCCGCGCGGCGGCGACGTTCATCGCCCAGCTCGGCAAGCGCGTGCGGCAGGGGCTGCGGGTCGCCGGCGTGCCGACCTCGGAGGCCTCGGGGCGCCTCGCCCGCGCGCTCGGCATCCCCCTCATCGAGCTCGACGAGGAGGTGGAGCTCGACCTGACGGTGGACGGCGCCGACGAGGTGACGCCCGCCCTGGACCTGGTCAAGGGCCGCGGCGGCGCGCTGGTGCGCGAGCGCATCGTGGCCTCGGCCTCGAAGCGCCAGGTCATCCTCGTGGGGCGGGACAAGCTGGTCGGCGCGCTCGGAGAGCGTGGGCCGATCCCCGTCGAGGTGATCCCACTCGCGCGCGGCCCGGTGACGCGCCGCCTGCGGGCGCTCGGTCTCCGCGTCACGCTGCGGGCGAGCGCGGACGGCACGCGCCCGCTCCTCACCGACAACGGCAACCTGACGCTCGACTGCGCCCCGCCCGCGCCGCTCGCGGACGGAGGTGCCGCGCGCACGCTCGATGCCGCCGCGCGCGCCATTCCCGGGGTGGTCGACACGGGCCTCTTCCTCGGCACTGCCGAGCGGGTCCTGGTGGGCGACCCGGACGGCCGGGTCGACGTGCTCCTCCGGAGGGCACCCTGAGATGGCGACGCGTGCCGAGGTCGAGGTGCTCCCCACCCGCGAGGCGCTGATGGAGGCCGCGGCCGCCCGCTTCGTCTCCGCCGCCGGCGCCGCGATCCGGGCCTCGGGCCGATTCGTCGTGGCGCTCGCCGGGGGCTCGACCCCGAAGGCGCTCTATGCGCTGCTCGCCGGCGCGCCGTGGGCCGGCCGGGTCGACTGGTCGCGCGTCCACGTCTTCTGGGGCGACGAGCGCTGCGTGCCGCCCGACGACCCGGCGAGCAACTACCGGATGGCGCGCGAGGCGCTGCTCGCACACGTGCCCGTCTCCGAGCGCAACGTCCATCGCATCCGCGGCGAGGACGACCCCCGCCGCGCCGCGGCGGCGTACGAGCGGGTGCTCCGCGAGACGTTCGCCACGCCGGTCGGCCCGCCGCGGCGTGCGCCGGGCGCGCGCTTCGACCTCGTCCTCCTCGGCATGGGCGACAACGGGCACACCGCCTCGCTCTTCCCGGGCGGGACGGCGGTCCGGGAGACCGAGCGGTGGGTCGTGGCGGAGCGCATCGATGCGGTCGAGATGTGGCGGGTGACGCTCACGCCGGTCGTGCTCAACGCCGCCGCCGAGGTCGCGTTCCTCGTCTCCGGCGCCGAGAAGGCCCCGATGCTGCGCCGCGTGCTCGAGGGGCCCCACGAGCCCGACGCGCTGCCCGCCCAGGTGGTGGCGCCCGACGACGGCCGCCTGCGCTGGCTCGTCGACGCCCCTGCCGCCGCCCGGCTCGAGAGAAGGTGACGGGGATGGCAGCGCCGAGCCCCGTCGTCTTCCTCCTCGACGTCGACAACACGCTCATCGACAACGACCGCGTCGCCGCGGACCTGAGGCGCTATCTCAGGCGCGAGGTCGGTCCCGAGCCCGAGGCACGTTACTGGGCCATCTTCGAGGACCTCCGCGCCGAGCTCGGCTACGCCGACTACCTGGGCGCGCTGCAGCGCTACCGGGTCGAGCACCCGCGGGATCCCCATCTCCTCGCGGTCTCCGCGTTCCTCGTGAACTATCCTTTCGCGAACCGGCTCTTCCCGGGCTCGCTCGACGTGCTCGAGCATCTCGCGGCGTTCGGTCCGACCGTCATCCTGTCCGACGGCGATGTCGTCTTCCAGCCGCGCAAGGTCGAGCGCTCGGGGCTCTTCGACGCGGTCGACGGCCGCGTCCTGATCTACATCCACAAGGAGCGGGAGCTCGACGACGTCGAGGGGCGCTTCCCCGCGGACCACTACGTGCTCATCGACGACAAGCTCCGCATCCTGACCGCGGTGAAGGAGCGCTGGGGCGACCGCCTGACGACCGTCTTCCCGCGCCAGGGACATTATGCGCACGCCGCCGAGGTGGCCACCTATCCGCCGGCGGACATCACGGTCGAGCGGATCGGCGATCTGCTCGCCTACGATCTGCCCGCGCTGCTCCAGCCGGCGCGGGCGAGGGAGGCACGATGAAGGCGACCCAGCTGCTGCACGATGCCGGCCAGAGCCTCTGGCTCGACAACATCACCCGCGCGCTGCTCGAGAGCGGGGGCCTCCGCCGCTACATCGACGAGCTCTCGGTCACCGGGCTCACCTCGAACCCGACCATCTTCGACCACGCCATCAAGAACAGCCACGACTACGACGCCGCCATCCGCGAGAAGACGGCGGCCGGCAAATCGGGCGAGGGGCTCTTCTTCGAGCTCGCGCTCGAGGACCTGACCCGGGCCGCCGACCTCTTCCGGCCCATCCATCAGGCCACCAACGGGGTCGACGGCTGGGTGTCGCTCGAGGTCTCGCCGAAGCTCGCCTACGACACCGCGAGCACGGTCGCCGCGGCGAAGGAGCTCTCGGCACGCGCGGCCCGGCCGAACCTCTTCATCAAGATCCCGGGCACCAGGGAGGGCGTCCCGGCGATCGAGGAGGCGATCTTCGCCGGGGTGCCGGTCAACGTGACGCTCCTCTTCTCGCGCGAGCACTACGTCGCCGCCGCGCAGGCCTACGTCCGCGGCATCGAGCGGCGGGTCGCCGCCGGGCTGAACCCGCACGTGGGCTCGGTCGCTTCGATCTTCGTCAGCCGCTGGGACGCCGCGGTCGCGGGGAAGGTTCCCGCCGCCCTCCAGGCCCAGCTCGGCATCGCGATGGCGAAGCGGACCTACAAGGCCTACCGCGATCTGCTCGCGTCGGATCGGTGGCTCCGGCTCCTCAACGTCGGCGCCCGCTCGCAGCGGCTCCTGTGGGCCAGCACCGGCACCAAGGATCCCAAGGCCTCGGACGTGCTCTACGTGAAGTCGCTCGCGGCGCCGCACTCGGTGAACACGATCCCCGAGAAGACGCTCCTCGCGCTCGCCGATCACGGCGAGATCGGCGCCATGCTGCCGCACGACGGCGGCGATGCCGAGGAGGTGCTCGACCGCTTCACGCAGGCGGGCGTCGACCTCGAGGCCCTCGCGGCCGACCTCCAGCGCGACGGGGCGGCAGCGTTCGTCAAGTCCTGGGACGACCTGCTGGCCTGCCTGCTCGAGAAGAGCGCGACGCTCAGGCGGGCCGGCTGAGCCGTGAACCCCCCGTCCCCGCCGAACGGCCCGGAGGTCCCGCGGGCGCCTTCCCCCAGCACGCACGACAAGGCGCTGCGCATCAACCTCGATGCGGCGAAGTACGGCACCTTCGCCGAGATCGGCGCGGGGCAGGAAGTGGCCCGCTGGTTCTTCCGTGTCGGCGCCGCGGCCGGCACGGTGGCGAAGACGATCTCGGCCTACGACATGGCGGTGAGCGACGCCCTCTACGGGCCGACTGATCGCTATGTGAGCCGGCGGCGGCTCGAGGCGATGCTCGAGCGCGAGAGCGCCACGCTCGTGGAGCAGCTCGGCGCGCGCCGCGGCGACCGGACCGCGTTCTTCGTCTTCGGCGACACGGTGGCCACGCGCAGCTACACGCGGCGCCAGGACGGGCAAGGTTGGCTCGGGGTTCGGTTCCAGACCGCCCCGCGCGCGGAGCCCTCCGAGGTCATCATCCACGTCCGCCTCCTCGACAAGGAGCCGCCACGCGAGCAGGCGGCGCTCGGCGTGCTCGGCGTCAACCTGCTCTACGGCGCCGTGTACCAGCACGAGACGCCGACGGCGCTCGTCGCCTCGCTCCTCGATGGGCTCACGCGCGAGCGGGTCGAGGTGGACATGCTCAAGCTGCGCGGCCCCGCGTTCGCCGGCGTCGACGACCGGCTCATGAGCCTCCAGCTGGTCGAGCAGGCCTTCACCGACGGGGCGATGTTCACCGCCGACGGGGAGATCGTGCAGCCCTCGGATGTCCTCCACGAGCGGCCGATCCTCGTCGAGCGGGGCAGCTTCCGGCCGGTGACGAAGCTGACGCTCGACCTGCTCGACAGCGCGCGAGAGCAGTTCCTCCGGGAGCCGGAGCTGCACGGCGAGGAGACGGTCGTGCTCATGGAGATGACGCTCCGCAGCCTCACCTCCGACCGCGGCGTCGACCACGAGGACTTCCTCGCGCGCGCGGAGATTCTCCACGCCCTGGGACACCACGTGCTGATCTCGAATTGCGAGCGCTACTTCAGCCTCGTCGAGATGCTGTCCCGTTACACGAATAAGATGATCGGCATCGCGCTCGGGGTGCCGAGCCTGCGGGCGATCGCGGACGAGCAGTACTACGGGGATCTCGCCGGCGGCCGGCTGGAGGCCGTCGGGAGGTTGTTCGGGAAGGCCGTGAAGGTCTACGTCTACCCGTACAAGGACCCGTCGTCCGGCGAGATCGTCACGGCGGAGAGCCTCTCGCTCGCACCGTCTTTGCAGCACCTGCAGGCGTTTCTCCTCGAGAGCCACCGGCTCGAATCGCTTCGCCGGTACGACGAGGACTGTCTCCCGATCCACACGCCGGACGTTCTCCGCAGGATCCAGACGGGCGATCCCTCGTGGGAAGCCCTGGTGCCGCGGCCCATCGTGGAGATCATCAAGAGGCGCAGGCTGTTCGGCTACCGATGACGCGGGTCGCCGAGCCCGATCGCCTGCTCGCGATGGCGCCGCTCGCCGCCGTGGTCCGGCTGGCCGCGCCCACGACGCTCGTCATGGCCGTCGCGGCCGTCTCGAACGTCGTCTACACCTACTTCGTGAGCCGGCTCGGGGTGGAGGCGATCGGCGCCGTATCGCTCGTCTTCCCGGTCTCGCTCCTTGCCATCACGGCGATGGCCGGCGGCATCGGGGCGGGGGCGTCCTCGGCGGTGGCGCGGGCGCTGGGCGCCGGGCGGCGGGGAGACGCGGCGGCGCTCGCGGGGCAGGCGCTCGTGCTGAGCGTCGTGATCGGCCTCGGCTTCGGCCTCGTCGTGCAGGTGGCCGCGCCGGCGCTCTTCCGGCTCATGGGCGCGCGCGGCGCGGTGCACGCGAGCGCGACCCTCTTCGCCCGCCTCCTCTTCGGTGGCGCCGCCATCACCTTCCTGGGCGGCATGTTCGACAGCGTGCTACGCGGCGAGGGCAACGTGCGCGTGCCCGCCATCTGGTCCACCGCCTCGCTCGTCCTCCAGATGGGCTGCACGCCGCTCTTCATGTTCGGCCTCGGCTGGGGCCTGGGGGGCGCCGCGCTCGCCATGCTCGCCTGTCAGCTGGTCGCCACCGTGCCGCGGGCGCTCTGGGTCCTCGGCGGCCGCGCGCTGGTGCGCCCGGCGTTCCGGCTCCCGCGCTTCACCCTGGCGCCGGCGCGGGAGATCCTACGCGTCGGCGTCCCGGCGGCGCTCTCCGCGTCGGTCAACAACCTCGGCCTGATGACGCTCACCGCGGTGGTGACCCGCCTCGGCGAGGCCGACCTCGCCGCCTACGGCCTCGGCACGCGGCTCGACTTCCTCCTGATGGCGTTCGGCTACGGCTTCGGCGCCGCCGTGCTGACCCTGGTCGGGATGGCGACCGGCGCCCGCCGGCCCGACCGGGCGCGCGCGTTCGTGACCCGCGCCGCCGCGATCACCGTGGTGCTCCTCGCCGTCCCCGGCCTTCTCCTCTGCTGGCGGCCCGCGCTCTGGCTCGGCCTGTTCACCCAGGACGCGGGCATCCACGCCGTCGGCGCGCAGTACTTCCGCATCATCGGCCCGTCGTACCCCTTCCTCGGGATCAGCATGGTGATCGCCTTTGCGTTCCAGGGTCTCGGACGCGCCACCATCCCGCTCGCGTGGGCGGTCGTGCGCGTCGTCGGGGTGCTCGCTGCCGCGCTCGTCTGCACGCAGGGACTCGGCCTCGGCGAGCGGGCGGTCTTCACGACCATCGCCGCGGGGAACGTGGTCTCGGCGGCGGGCATGGTCGCGCTCTTCCTGCTGACCGACCGCCGTCTGCGCGCCGCGCTCCCCCCGCCGTCCCTCGCGAGCGAGCTCGCCGCGACCGGGACCCGGTGATGGCGCAGCGCCTAGGAGGCCTCGCGTTGTCGCGGGCCCGGGGATGGGGGGGCGCGTGACCGCGCCGGTGCGCAATCCCCTTCGCTTTCCCGCCGGGCAGGTTTCAGGTACACGCTTTCGAGAGAGGAAGACGGAAATGGCGGATCGTGGTGAAGAGGCGTGGGTCCAACTTGCGACGCGGATTCCGAAGACGCTGCACCGGCAGCTGAAGCTCCACTGCGTTCGCGCCGACACATCGCTGATGGACTTCGTGGTCGAGGCGCTGCGGGAGAAGCTGACCCGAGAGTCGTCCCGGAGACGCACGAGTCGGTCGGGCACCTAGCCGCCACGGGTCTATGAGGGTCGTCGCCTGACTGGAGAGCCGCGAGACGGCAGCTGTTGCAAATGTCGTCGCGGTGCCGGCCGTCATTGGGCTGGTTGCCGTCGGCGCGGCGGCGATCGTCAGCCGATCCTTGATGGACATGGCCGGCTACCGGCTCAGGCGACGCCCGGCGGGGAAGCGCGCGAGCGGGACAAGCAAGCGTCACCGGCCGAACGAATCCGGCCGCAGGGCTCGCATCGAGTCGCCTTCCGGGCCGCCGTAACGGGCGCGACGCCCCCCTTGGGGCTAGGTACGCCGCCCGCTCGGCCTGGCCGAACCGTCCGCCCATCCTGCTCGGCGCGAGCGCCTACGTCTCGGTGGCGACCACGGTGGAAGGGGGGCCATCAAGCTCGAGGGAGGAGCTGAAGGATGCCGACACCGCCGACCCACGAACGCCTGGTTGCCCGGCTCGTCGCCGACGCCCGACCGGTCCGTCCTCTGTGGTCGCCCCACACGCGGCTGGCGCTCTGGTTGCTCCTGCAGATCTCGAGGAGATCCACTTGCTAGCGTGGCACATGGTGCCGATCGCGACCGGGGCGGCGCTCTCGGCGGTTGCCGGCGCGAGATGGCTCGATCGTGCATCGGGCTTGATCGCTCGGCGTTGACAAGTGTGGTGTGTGGCGCGTCAATGACGCGGTGGACGTCATCCACGATCTCGGGGGCGACGCACGGTTCTAGTCCGGTCGTCGCGGAGCCCGACTGAGAAGCGGTGGACGCTCCTCCCTCGCACGCGGGCGGCCAGCGTCTCGTCGACGCGCTCCTGCGCCGCCTCGATCTCGAGACGGCCGGGAAGGACCGCTACCGGGGCCTCCCGGGTCGAGGAGAGGGCCGCGTCTTCGGCGGCATGCTCGTGGCGCAGGGTCTGGTGGCGGCGGGGCGCACGGTCAGGGACGCGCTCCCGCACGCGCTGCATGCACACTTCCTGCGCGCCGGACGTCACGGCCTGGTGGTCGAATGGGACGTGGAGCGGGTGCGCGACGGGCGGCAGTTCGCCGCCCGTCGCGTCGTTGGACGGCAGGCGGGAGCGACCATCTTCCTGCTGACGGCGAGCTTCACCCGTGCGCAGGAGGGGCTGGCGCATCAGGACCGGATGCCCACCGTGCCGCCCCCCGACGGGCTGCCCGACTGGGAGGATCTCCGCGTCCGCATCCTCGGCGACCCGGGCGCGCGGCGCCCGCAGGGGCCGCTCGAGGTGCGCGAGTGCGATCCGGAGGCCGCTGTTCCCGCCGTTGGCCGCGCGGCGAGACGCGCGCTCTGGATGCGCCCCCGCGGCGTGCTGCCCGACGATCCGCTCGTGCACGCCGCCGTGCTCGTCTTCGCGAGCGACCGCGGTCTCCTGAGCACGGCGGCGCGGCCCCACGGCCTCATGTGGGGTGCCCGCCAGGGGATGAGCCTCGACCATGCGGTCTGGCTGCACGGCGCCGTCCGATTCGACGACTGGGTGCTGCAGACGAGCACGAGCCCGATCGCGGTGGCGGGCCGGGGTCTGGTGCTGGGCGCGATGCATGCCCGCAGCGGCGCTCGCCTGGCGTCGGTCGCGCAGGAAGGGCTGATCCGCGCGGCGCGGTGAGCGGCTCAGGCTGGCCGCGCCCCGTCGGAAGCCGCTCACGGCGCGTTGGACGGTGGGGAGACGCGTCTATCGCGACGAAGCCGAGCGCGGCAACAACAGGATCGTGATGAGTGCGGCTGTCCCGGCCTGCGCGGCCGTGGGCCGATGCACCGTCGGTCCGTTGCGCCCATCCGTCGGCTGGTCTGGGCCCCAGGACATGGGCGTCTCCGTAGCCAAACAGATGGCGGGGCTCCTCGCCAGCATCCGCACGTTGCCGGTCCTGCTCACGCAGCCGAACGGTTCAGCTGCGACTGTGCCCGCCCAGAGCACGAGGCTGGCGAGCAGGA
>WNFQ01001285.1_pt1 | contig 17658 bp, 18 predicted proteins | sample 5400171 | NCBI WGS metagenome assembly WNFQ01 (sample SAMN13153356, study PRJNA577476) | soil metagenome | isolation source: 20 cm soil under Madrone tree | place: USA:California | collected 2016-06-14 | reverse complement strand
AGAACCGCACATGGCCGATCGTCTTTTCCCACGTCATCGATTCGGCCCAGGCATTCCTCGTTGCCACCATTGCGCACAACATCGACAAGACGATTTGGGTCTTCTGCCCGAGCGTTCATTCCCAGGAATTGCTCTACGAGAGTTTGCTCAACTGGCAACTGGACGCGCTCTTCCTGCCGGAAGCAGAATTTGCCGCGGTCGAAAATATCTTGCCCGACCCGGAGATCGCGGCCGAACGCCTCGCCTTGCTTTCTCTCGTCGAGCGCAATGCAGGAGCGCACGTCATTGTTGCAACTCGCGCCAGCCTCGATCAAGCCGCGCCTGAACCGGGCGCGCTCATCTCCGCTTCCATCCAACTTCGACGCAGGACGACGGAAAAGATGGAACGCATCCTTGAGCAGCTTTCCGGCGCTGGTTATGAACGCGTCGCTCAAGTAACCACGCGCGGACAGTTCGCTGTCCGCGGTGGGATTGTCGATCTTTATTCGTGGCAGGCGCCGCTGCCGGTGCGGGTCGAATTCTTTGGCGATGAAATCGAATCCCTGCGCGAGTTCGATATCGATACTCAGACCTCGGTGAACGACTTGGGCTCGGTCGAAATCCTTCTCAGCGCCGCGGCGAAACAAGGAGCGGCGGTTTCCAAAACGCCGGGGCGATTTGGAAATCGCCCTTCCTTGATAGAAGACCAAAGCGGTTTCATTCGCGATTACATCGACAATCACGATTTAAAGATCGACATCGAACCCGGCGAAAATTCCGACGCACAGATTCAGATAAGCGAAAGTTGGATCGAAAGTGGGCCCGAAGATTTCAGCGGCGCGTTTCAAGATTGCGAAGTCGGAGAGTTCGCGATCGGCGATCTCATGCTCGTGCAAGCAAAGCGCGCACAGTTTGCCGCGCGATTGAAAGAATGGCGCGCGAACAAGGCGAAGATCGTCATCTATTTTCAGACTGAAGGCGAAATCGAGCGTTTTCGCGAAATCATGGGCGAGAAGGGCGCGCTCGATGATGTCGATCTTGTCGAAGGCACTCTCGCGCGCGGCTTTTGTTTTCCGGCCGCTAATCTTGTCGTGCTTTCGGCCGCGGAATTATTCGGGCGGTTCGCCGCGCATGGCCGCCGGCGCTTGCGCCGCGCAGAACGCCATCGCGCGCAGATTGATTTCAGTGAGCTGCGTGAGGGCGACTTCGTTGTCCATCTCGAACACGGCGTCGGACGGTTCCTCGGTCTTGAAAAATTCGCGGCGCAAAACAGAGCGCAAGAAGTTTTGGTCCTCGAGTTTGCCGATGAAGCGAAACTTTATGTGCCGCTTGAACAGGCCTATCTCGTTTCCCGCTACGTCGGTGTCGGCAAAAAGTCGCCGCCACTCAGTTCGCTTGGCGACGCAAAATGGGCGCGCGCGAAGAAAAACGCCGCGGCCTCCATTTTCGACTACGCCGGCAAAATGCTCGCCCTCCAAGCTGAACGCGAAACGCATCCCGGCCACGCGTTTGGTCCCGACACGAAATGGCAGGCCGAATTTGAGCATTCGTTTCCATTTCGCGAAACACCGGACCAACTGAAAACAATCGTCGAAACAAAAATCGACATGGAGCAGCCGCGGCCGATGGACCGCTTGATTTGCGGCGATGCCGGCTTTGGCAAAACCGAAGTCGCCATTCGCGCCGCGTTCAAGGCGGTCATGGACGGCAAACAAGTGGCGGTACTCGCGCCCACGACCGTGCTCGCCCAACAACATTCCGAAGTCTTTCGCCAGCGCATGCTCGACTACCCAGTGCGGATCGAAATGCTTAGCCGCTTCCGCTCACACTCCGAACAACGCAAAGTTCTGGAACTTTTACGTGAAGGCGGCGTCGATATCGTGATCGGCACGCATCGGCTCATCTCCGGCGATGTCGTTTTCAAAGATCTCGGCCTCGTCGTCATCGACGAAGAGCAGCGCTTCGGAGTTTTACACAAAGAAAAATTCAAAGAGCTCTTCAAACTTGTCGATGTCCTGACCCTTTCTGCCACGCCCATCCCGCGCACGCTTTATCTTTCGCTCGTCGGCGTGAAAGACATGTCAACCATTGAGACGCCGCCGCTCAATCGCTTGCCAGTGGAAACGGTGGTCTGCGGTTACGATGAGCGAATCATTCGCGACGCCATCAATCGCGAGATCGAGCGACAGGGTCAGGTTTTCTTTTTGCACAATCGCGTTCAGACAATCGAGCGCATGCGCGACAAGATCGTCGATCTTTGCCCGGATGCGAAGATCGACATCGGCCATGGCCAGATGGATTCGGATGAATTGGAAGCGGTCATGGCGCGCTTCGTCGCGGGAAAAATCGACGTGCTGGTTTGCACGACGATTGTCGAGAGCGGTCTCGATATTCCGAACGCGAACACGATTATCATCGATCGCGCGGATCGATTTGGTCTGGCCGATCTTTATCAACTGCGCGGACGCGTCGGCCGGGCCGAGCACAAAGCCTACGCTTATTTGCTCTTACCACGCGAGATGATGACCATTGGCGGCGCCCGCAAACGGATCAACGCCATCAAACAATACAGCTCGTTAGGCGCGGGCTTCCGGATCGCAATGCGCGATCTGGAGATTCGCGGCGCGGGCAGCATTCTCGGCACGGCGCAGAGCGGCCACATCATGGCCGTCGGTTTCGATTTATATTGCCAGTTGCTCAAGCAAGCGGTGGCGCAACGCAAAGGTGAAAAATTGCGACTGCGGCTCGAGGTCGATCTGCGGCTCGATTTTGTCGCAACCAACGAAGCCGAGTTCGTTCCGCTTGCGCCCGAGGCGCGCATGCCGGCTTTCATTCCGGCCAGTTTTGTCGGCGACACCACTTTGCGCATCCAGGCGTATCGTCACATCGCTGAAATAACGACGCGCGAGCAATTGGAACGACTGGGGCGCGATTGGCGCGACCGCTTCGGCCCGTTCCCGCCCGCGGTTGACAATTTGTTCCTTCTCACCGAAATCAAGCTCGCGGCAGCCGACGCCAGCATTAGCCGTGTGGAAGCGCGGGAGCGTAAATTGATGCTGACCCGGCGCAGGGATTTTATACTTGTCGGTGGCAAATTCCCCCGTTTAGTTGCGAGTAGAATCGAACAGCGTCTCAGGGAAATTCTGGAGCTGATCAAGAAACTATGAAGTGTATGATGCGTCCGTTTGTTATCGCGTTGCTGGCGGTTTTTGGCTTCCCTCTGTCGCCACTTTGCCGCGCCGCTTTCGCGGCGGAGCCGGTGGAGCCGCAAGTGGTTGATGGCATTGCCGCAATTGTGAACGGAGACGTGATCACATACTCTCAAGTGCGTCTTTTATCCGCGCCACGAGAAAAGTTACTGCGTTCGCAGGCCACCGGCGAAGAGCTGGTGAACAAGATCAAGGAAGCCCGGCAAGCGGCGCTGAATGACCTGATCGATCGACAACTAATTATCCAGGCGTTCAAAAAAGAGAGCTATCAGATTCCAGATCATTATGTGGACGAGCGGGTGCACGAGATCATCCAGGAGTCATTCGGGGGCGACCGCAATACGTTTATCAAGACGCTGGAAGCGCAAAATTATACGCTGGGCGAATTCAAAAAGTTCGAGACCGAGAGGATGATTGTGCAGGCGATGCGGGGCAAGAACGTCAAGCGGAACTTGATTATTTCGCCGGTCAAAATTGAAGAGTATTACAAAAATCACCGGGATGAATTTACGGCCAGAGAACAGATCAAGCTGCGCATGATTATGATTCCCGGCCACGCAGAAACCGGTAATTCCGCGGCCCAGAAAGCGATGGCCGAAGAAGTTCTCGGGAAGCTGGCGAGCGGCGCGGAGTTCGATCGCATGGCGCAGATTTATTCAGAGGACAGCACACGCGAGCTCGGCGGCGATTGGGGCTGGATCGAACGCAAGACACTCGCCGCTCCGCTCGAAAAGGTGGCCTTCAACCTGCCAGTGGGAAGAATCAGCCGCATCGTCGAATTCGGCGGCAATTATTACATCCTCAAGGTCGACGACAAGCATGGCGGCGCCACGCGTTCGCTCGCCGAAGTTCGCCCCGAAATCGAGAAGAAACTGATTCAACTGGAAGCGCAGAACCTTCAGGAACGCTGGATCGCCAGCCTCCGATCAAAGGCCTACATCCGGACATTTTAGTGGCGCAAGCTTCCAGCTTGCGAATCTTTAGCGCGCAACTTGGAAAGTCGCGCCACTTTGAAACGCATCGGCATCACGCTCGGAGATTGCGCGGGCATCGGCCCGGAGATTGTTGAGGCGGCGCTGGAGTCAGAGCACTTGCCAAAGTCGGCCAAATACAAGGTCATTGGCAAATATCCGGAGTGTTCGTTAGGCAAACCCACGATCGAGACCGCGCGCGCGGCCGCAGCCGCCCTCGAAGAAGCCGTCACGCTCGCACGGCGCGGCACACTCGCCGCCGTGGTGACGGGCCCGGTGCACAAAGCACGCATGTTCGAAGCGGGCTTTAAGTTCCCCGGACAAACCGAGTTTTTCGCTGAACGCTGCGGCGTGAAAAACTTCGCCATGTTATTGACCGGCGGGAAAATCACCGTCGCGCTCGTGACCGCGCATCTTCCGCTGCGCAAAGTTCCAAGCGCGCTCAAGCAATCCGAGATTGTGCGCGTCGGTCTCTTGCTGGTCGATTTCCTTCATCGTCGATCCAAAAAAACGCCGCGCATTGCCGTTGCCGGATTAAATCCCCATGCGGGCGAATCGGGAAAACTTGGTCGCGAAGAAATCGAAATCATCGCCCCAGCGGTCGCGCAACTTAACCAATCACCCATCACTTCTCACAAATCACCTTCCCTCTTCGCCGGCCCGGTCTCTCCCGACACGCTCTTCCATCGTCTGGCGGAGGGTGAATGGGATGCCGCTCTCTGCATGTATCACGATCAAGGGTTGATCCCGCTCAAACTGCACGCCTTTCATACCGGGGTGAACGTGACGCTTGGTCTCCCGTTCCCACGCACCAGCCCCGATCACGGCACCGCCTTTGACATCGCCGGAAAAGGAATCGCCCAACCCAACAGCATGATCGCCGCGATCACGGTTGCGGTTGAACTCGCGCAAGACAAATGACGGCTAGGATCGACAAGTACATCTCGGTCTTCAACATCGGACTGCAGAACACCTTTGTTTATCGCTGGAATTATTTTCTGCGCGCGCTCCTCGGATTGATTCCGCTAGCCGGCACCGTTTTTCTCTGGCGCGCCATCTTCAAAGAGCGCGGTGGCGGGCTCCACGGCTACGATTACGGCTCGATGATTTATTATTATTTGCTCGCGCTCCTGGTCAGCAACCTGGTCACGCCGACAGAGGACGAATGGCAGATCGCGGCCGACATTCGCGAAGGCCAGATCAATTCTTTCCTCACCAAGCCGCTGAGTTACCTCGGCTACCGGTTTAGCATTTTCCTAAGCGGCCGCCTCGTCTACACCGCCGTTACCCTGCCGCCCATCGTACTCATCTTCGCTTATTTCCGTCACTACATCGCCCTGCCCGATCAGGCGATAACGTACGTTTACGCATTTATCTCGATGCTGATGGCGGCGTTCATGCAGTTTTTCATCACCTACAGCCTGGCCATGATGGCCTTCTGGATTCTCGAGATCTCCACCGTCGTGTTTATTGTTTACTCCTTCGAATATTTCCTCGGCGGCCAGATGTTTCCCATCGATATCATGCCCGCGGGAGTCCAGGCAGTGATGAAATGGCTGCCGTTTTATTACGAACTTTTTTGCCCGATTGCGATCTTTCTCGGACGGCTTCAAGGTGCGGCCCTGGCGCAGGCATTCGCCATTCAAAGTAGTTGGCTGTTGTTAACTTGGGCCGCCGCGCGCGCCATGTGGAAACGCGGCCTCGGCCATTACCAGGCCGTCGGCGGTTAAGCTTGCGAGCGCTGTGGCGGCGTTTGTGTCAAACGCCGAACCGAGAAAGGCACTCGCCGCGGCGAGCGCCTCCACAACATTATTTCTTCGTCGGTAGGCCTGCTGCTTTCCACGCTTTGAAGCCGCCGGCCATGGAGCGGACGTTTTTGTAGCCCATCTTTTGCAGGCTCTCAGCCGCGAGCGCGGAGCGGCCGCCGCCGCCGCAATGGGTGATAATGGTCTTGTTTAAATCCGGAAACTTTTCGTCGATTTCCAATTCGATGGTGCCACGACTGAGATGCGTCGCATCTGGAATGTGTTCTCCGTCCCACTCCTCCTTTTCCCGGACATCAACAATTACCGCTTCGCCGCTCTTCATTTTCGCGGCCGCATCTTCCGGTGAAATTTCGCGGATGTTCTTTTTCGCCTCCGCGACCAGTTTTTCGAAACGAGTGTGCTCAGCCATAAAGTTGATCAATGGAAGTTATTCGTAACGCAACGCTTCAATCGGGTCGAGCGCGGCGGCTTTTCGCGCCGGATAAAATCCGAAGAAAATTCCAACGGCTGCGCTCACGAGAAAGGCGATGACAATTGAACCCGGCGAAATCAGCGCGGGCCAATGCCGCGTGATCGCGATTGTTTTGGCGGCAGCGATTCCGATGATGATTCCCAGAACGCCACCGACCGAACTCAGTGAGATCGCTTCGATCAAAAATTGGGTGAGAATGTCGCGGCCGTGCGCGCCGACGGCCATGCGTGTGCCGATTTCGCGTGTGCGTTCGGTCACACTCACGAGCATGATGTTCATGATTCCAATGCCACCGACCACGAGCGAAACGCCGGCAATTGCGCCAAGTAATCCAGTCATGACATTGGTCGTCGCCGTGGCTGCGTCGGCGATCTCTTGTTGACTGCGCACGGTGAAATCATCGTCGCGCCCCGGCCGAATGTTATGACGCTGGCGCAACAAATCGATGATCTGTTTTTGTGCGGCGTTCATCTGATTGGCATCGCCTACCTGCACGTTGATGTTGCGCAAAGTCGTCCCGCCGGCCACGCGCTTCATCGCGCTCGTGTAGGGCATGATCACAATGTCGTCTTGATCGACACCTTGCGCGCTCAATCCTTTCGGCGTCAAAACACCGGTGATGGTGAACGGCACATTCTTGACCCGCAACACCTGGCCGATGGGATCGTCATTGCCGTAAATCTGCGTCGCGGTGGTGCGGCCGATCACGCAGACCTTGTTTGCGCTACGCACGTCCTGCGGTGTGAACGGCGCGCCATCGGCCAGCGGCCATTGACGAATGTCGAGGTAATCGGCCGATTCGCCGTAAATCCGCGTAAACCAATTTTGATTTCCGGCCGCGACTTGCGTGGTCGAAACAACTTCTTCACTCACCGCGGTCACACCGGAAACTTCGCGCCGAATCGCTTCCGCGTCTTCAATCTTCAGCGTGCCTGCGCCGCCCCAGCCCGTGCGAATGCCACTCGATGTCGTGCTCCCGGAAAAAACTAGAATGATGTTCTGACCAAGACTCGCGATTTGCGCTTCCACCTGCGCCTTCGCGCCGTTGCCAATCCCCACCATCGCGATGACCGCCGCCACGCCGATGATGATTCCAAGCGCAGTCAGCACGGAGCGCAATTTGTTCCGCCGCAGCGCGCGGAACGCGATGTTAAATGTCGATCCAACTCTCATCGGTCTGTAGCGGCGGTCTGTGACCGTCGCTCAAATTTAGAGCAAAGAGATAAGTGCGACGGCCATAGACCAGCGCTACAGGGCTTCCTCCGCTTTGACTCATGATTCATTTGTCGATCTTGCCAGTTTTTCCAACTCGGCCGCCGCATCGAAGCGTTGCGAAACCGAGTGATCGTTCAGGATCAGACCGTCACGCATCATCACATTTCGTCGCGCATAGGCCGCGATGTCCTGCTCATGCGTCACCATGATGATCGTAATTCCGCGCTCGTTCAGTTGTTGAAAGATTCCCATGATCTCGATGCTGGTCCGACTGTCGAGATTGCCAGTCGGCTCGTCCGCCAGCACAACTTCGGGGTCATTGATCAACGCGCGCGCGATTGCGACGCGTTGTTGCTGGCCACCGGAGAGCTGACTGGGATGATGATCTTCCCGACCTTCCAATCCAACTGACGCAAGAACGGCGTCGGCCTTTTCGCGCAGCTGCGCGTTCGTTAGGCCACGCCTGCCGTAGAGCAAAGGCAATTCGACGTTTTCCCGAGCCGACGTCCTTGGCAACAAATTGAAGTTCTGAAAAACGAACCCGATTTTGTTATTGCGAATGTCCGCCAGTTGATCGCGATTCAGCGCGGAAACATCGGATTCATCAAGCACGTATCGGCCGGCTGTCGGCCGATCGAGACAACCGAGAATATTCATGAGTGTCGATTTGCCGGAACCGCTCGCGCCCATCAGCGCGACAAATTCGCCGCGCTGGATTTCGAGCGAGACACCGCGCACCGCGTGCACTTCCATCTCGCCGGTGCGGTACGTCTTGTGGACATCGCTCAACCTGACGACCGTGCCGTTGTTCATATCGATCTTAACTCCGGTTCATGGAAAGCGACGCGGAGCACTGAATGGATTCGCCGCCGGCGAAGATGATAGGGATGTCGATGTTAACTCAGCCGTAACGACGCGGTCGCCTTCTTTCAAACCCTCGAGAACTTCAGTGGAAATGCCGTCGCTGATTCCGGTTTTGATCTGCGTGGGTTTCGGGCGGCCACCGGAAAGAACATAAACCGTGCGTTCGCCGCTTCGCCGCTCGCGTCCACCGCTCGAGCGCGCGCCACTTGGCGAGGAAGCAGATGTCGATCTTGCCTCAGTCGGCGTGGCATCGGTGGGCCGATAACGCAACGCCGCGTTCTTGATTTGCAAAACATTGTCGCGATGCGCGATGAGGATCGACACATTCGCCGTCATTCCCGGCTTCAGTTTCAAATCCGGATTGCTCACGCCGATGACCGTGTCGTAGGTCACCACGTTCTGCACTGTGATCGGCGCATTGCGCACCTGCGTGACCTTCCCATGAAAGGTGTGCGTCGGAAATGCGTCCACCGTAAAATCGACATTTTGATCGATGGTGACGACGCCAACGTCCGCTTCCGCCACGTTGGAGTCGATCTGCATTTTGGTGAGATCGTTCGCAATCATGAAAATAATCGGCGCCTGCAAACTGGCCGCTACGGTTTGGCCAACATCGACACTGCGCGAGATCACGACGCCATCAATCGGCGACGTGATGGTGCAATGATCGAGGTCCGCTTTCGCTTTATCGAGCGCGCCTTGTTTGATTTTCACGTTGGCTTCGGCCTGATGCAGGTTCGCCATCGCCTGATCGAGATCCTGTTGGGATGAATTTTTCTGCGTGAAAAGCTGTTGCGTGCGCGTCGCATTCAGTTTCGCAAGTTCGAGCGCGGCCTGCGCGCTCGCCAAATCACCTTCGGTTTGCGTGACGGTGGCTTGAAAAAGCGCCGGATCAATTTGCGCGACCACGTCTCCGGCTTTGACCTGTGAATTAAAATCGGCAAACAACTTCGCGATATTTCCGGAAACCTGGCTGCCCACCTGCACGTTCACGACAGGATTTAGCGTTCCAGTTGCAGTGACCGCCTGCGTCAGCGGACCGTGCGTCACGGTTGCCGTCTGATAATTTGCGGCGCCGCTTTGTCGACATTGGCGCAGGACGAACGCGAACACGATCAAGCCGATGATTATGACTAGCAGCGGGAAAAAGCGTTTCATGCGGGTGGAGGTTGACTTCGCCTGTAACTAAAGACAGGAAAAGGTAGTGCGGCGTTACATCGACATCTACTCCATCATGCTGCGCAATTCTCTCATCCGCGAGATGAGTTTCAAAGCCAACTTCCTCCTTTGGATGATCGTCGAAGTCCTCTGGTTCTGCGGGCAGATCGTTTTCTTCAGCATCATTTTTGGCCAGGTCGATCGCATTGGCGATTGGACGAAATGGGAAGTGGTGTTGCTCGTCGGCACGCACCAAATGATCGCGCAACTTTTCCAGGGATTCTTTTTCGTCAACATCGCAAACATTCCCGAGCTTGTCCGCACCGGAAAGCTCGACTCGCTGCTCGTTTTGCCCATCGACAGCCAGTTTGCGGTTTCGACCAAACAATTTGGCTTCGACAGCATGATCAACGCCGCGCTCGGTGGCGTCGTCGTTTGCGTATCGCTCTCCCGGCTCGGCCTCGTCCCTAATCCGCTGTCGATCTTGCTTTATCTGACCGCCCTCGGGTTCGGCGTCGCCGTGCATTACTCGATCATGCTTTGCCTCGCGGCCGTGAGTTTTTGGATCGTCCGGGCCCAAGGCCTGGTTTACGGCTACTTCAATTTTCTCAACATTGCGCGCTATCCGGACGTAATTTTTCCGCGGATTTTTCGATTCATTTTCGGCTGGATCGTTCCAGTCGTGATCATTGCAAATATTCCAGCGCGGCTGCTCATCAAACCGCTCGGACAACCAGGCTGGCTGATGTTGCACCTGGTGATTGCCTCCACAATTATCTTCTGGTTATCGCGCGTTTTCTGGCGTTTTGCCCTGCGCCGTTACTCCAGCGCCAGCTCGTAAAATCGACAGCAAACGCGCGGAATTTGGTTAAATCTTTACGTAAAATCTCCGCTTGCGCCTTTGGTGAAATGTTCTTAATTAAGCCTCCGTTTTTGGCGCCCAAAACCGCCGGCGCCCCCTGAATTATGGCCAAATCAAAGAAAAAGAAAGCTCCCGCAAAAAGGCCCGCGGCGCGCAAAGCAAAGGCGACTCGCAAGGTCGCCGCCAAAAGATCGACATCGAAAAAAGCCGCGCGAATTACAAAAAAGGCGCCAAAACATCCGGCGAAGCGTCCGCCAAAATTTTCCAAATCCAAAAGAGGAAGCAAAGACTCGCGCGGCACGCTCAAGCTGCTCGGCCGGAATCATCGCGAGAAGAGACTCGACTCCTTCACCCGTGCGCAAAAGGAGAAGTTGCTTCAGTTGCGCGATGCCATGGTCGATTCCATGGCCGGAGTGGCGCAGGACACGTTGCGTTCGCGCGCCGAAGGCAGTGAGGCTTCCGCCTTCGGGATGCATCAGGCCGACGCCGGATCGGACGCTTACGATCGCGATTTCGCCCTGAGTTTGCTCTCGCAGGAACAGGACGCACTTTACGAAATCGACCAGGCGCTCAAGCGCATTGAGCTCGGCACCTACGGCACGTGTGAGATGTCGGGCAAGCCGATCCCCCGTGCGCGACTCGAAGCAATCCCGTTCGCACGTTTCACGGTCGAATGTCAATCGCAGCTCGAGAAACAAAGTAAAGCTTCGCGCGTCCGCCAATCCGTGACTTCGCTCTTCGGTTTGACCGAGGACGAAGGCGGCGAAGCCGAGGAGGAAGAGGCCGCGCCGACTGACGCGAAAGAGTAATCGCCATGGCGCAGGAAATTATCACCCTCGAATGCACCGAGGCCAAGGCGCTCGGCAAACCGGTCTCTCGCTACACGACCACGCGGAACAAAAAAAGCCCGCGCACGCCCAATCGTTTGGAAAAGAAAAAATACAATCCGTTTTTGAAGCGGCACACGCTCCACCGCGAGACGAGATAGATTTAGATGCAACCAAAAACTGCCAAACGCCGTTCCGCGTTCCGCCGCGCCAATCGCACCATGCCGCGCCGCCGGATCGACATCGCCCTGGAAGCGATCGATTACAAAAATCCCGATCTCCTGAGAAAATTCGTCACTGAGAGCGGCAAAATTTTGCCGCGCCGCGTCACCGGCATGCCCGCGTACATGCACCGCAAGATCACCCGCGAAATCAAGCGCAGCCGCTCGATGCTCTTGATGAAATAATTGTAGCGGCGCTCTATGAGCGTCGCATTATTCGCCGATCTTTCGAGCGACGGTCGTAGACCGCCGCTACAGCTACAGTTTCCGCGTCCGCTCGCCTTGCTCGATGAGTCTCCAGAACTCGCGCGTTTCCCCAAGCTGCGCATCCTCGGACGTCGGCAATTTACTGCGGAAAAGAAAATCGCGCAGTGTGTTTTTGTGCAGGACGCGATGCACGGTGATCCCTTCGTCGCGCTTCTCGAAATAAATCCGGTAATCTTTCGCGCGAAAACGATATAACTTTTTTCCTTCCCGCTCGATCACGCCAAATCGCGAGTTATCGAGATGGTCGAGGTCTTCCGGCAAGATTTGAAACTCAGCCAACAGATTGAGCTGCAACGACTTCGGCAGCGCCGAAATCTCCGCCGCACTCAGCTCATTGAAAATGATTTGGAACATGGGAAGCGTGGATTCGTTAAATCGTTGAATCGTTAAACGTAAACGCGCCGGACCCGGCTGCCAACGCGCGTCGTGATTTCCCACGTGATCGTGCCGGCCCGCTCCGCCAACTCCGCGCACGGAATTTCTTGTTCGCCCTGCTTTCCCATCAAAACGACTTCGTCGCCAACTTGCACATTGTCGATTTTGCTCACGTCGATCATCATCAAATCCATGGTCACGCGTCCGAGCAGCGCGCAGCGCTGACCGCGAAGTAAAGCGGCGGCATCACGATTCGAAAGATGTCGCGGATAACCATCAGCATAACCCGCCGCGAGCGTTGCGATCCGCATTTTGCTTGGCGTGATGAACGTACGGCCATAACTGATCGAACTTCCCTTCGGCATATCGCGGACGAGACCAATTCTCGTTTTCCATGTCATCACCGGTCTTAGAATTTTCTGAAACTCCAGCAAAGGCGAGATACCGTAGAGGACGATCCCCGCGCGGACAATATCGAACGTCGGATCGGCAAAGGCGAGCAGACCGGCGCTTTGCAATACGTGTGCTTTGTAATCGCCGGGAATTTCGGCGCGTATTTGCCTAACGAGTTTGCCAAATCGCGCCAGCTCGTTCCGCGTATACTCGGCGTCCTCGTTCGAAGCCGGAAGATGCGTCGAGATGCTGTGGATTTTGATCTTTGGCAACGCCGAAACTTTTTTGAAAAGAGAGCGCGCATTGCCTTCCGGAACGCCCATGCGCCCCATTCCGGTGTCGATCTTGAAGTTGATTGAGGTCGCTGCGTCTTTTGCAGCGAGACTGAACTCCTGCGCTTCTTCGAAAGTGGAAATCGTTGGGATAAATCCGCGCTCGGCGATGGTCGATCTTTCTTCAGGAATAGAGGGGCCAAGAATGATGATTGGATGAAGAAGCGCGGCGCGCAGTTGGATCGCTTCCTCCAGATTAGCTACCCCAAATAATTGCGCGTCCTTCGCGAGCGCTTCCGCGACGCCGGCCAATCCGTGCCCATAAGCGTTCGCTTTCACGACGGCGAGAAGTTGTGCGGCTGATCCGATTCGCTCACGCACGAGTCGTGCGTTGTGACGCAACGCGCTCCGATCGATCTCAGCCCAGCATCGATAGGTTTCCTTGGTCATGAAGCGGTTGTTGCGGTTTTAGGTATGGTGATGTGCGGTTCGCGCAAATAAATTGGCTCAAGCGGCGGCAAAGAAAAGTTGTGACTCGCGCTTCGAGTAAGGCCTGCCAGCACAAGCGCCGAGGGATAACGAAGCTCAACGCCTTTAAATAGCGTCAGGTTATCGGACGAAAAGATCGGCATGTTATCTTCGAGCTTGTCCCACTTGGCTTGCAGTTCGCTTTCAGTAAACAGCGTCGGACCTTCGATCAACCCGTGGGCGCGAACGCGGGCAAAGAAAAATGATTGGCGGCGTGCGTCCCCGATGACGCCATATTCGTCCGCCTCACATTCCATCGCACAAATCGAAGGATATCCGATAAGTCGCGTTTTCGACGTAACTTGCAATCCAATCGCCGCCGAGATCGCAATCCGAACGCCCGCATAAGAACCGGGCCCCAGACCAACAATGATTTCTTCTGGAGGACCGAATTTCTCGCGGATGTTCTGCAGGTTTACAAAAAATGGTCCGGAATTCTTCCGATCGTTTGTCCATTCGCGCATGACAAGATCGACCTCATCCAGCCAGGCGATGCTGCCGCGCGCGGTGGAAAGTTCGAGGGCGAGAATTTTCATTTCGTCTTGATCACTCGCACGGTCTCCGATCTTATCTCGAAATTAAGCCAGCGCGCTTGCTCGGGAATGAATTCGGGAAAACGGTCCGCCCATTCGACCACCGAGACGCCGTCGCCGAAAAAATAATCATCGAGGCCGAGTCGCGCGATCGATTTTGGATCTCGCAGGCGGAAAAAATCGAAATGATAAATCGGCAAGCGGCCGCCAGGATACTCGTGCACAATCGTGAAAGTCGGGCTGGTGACGGATGCGCTACTTCCCACGCCGGCGACGAGCCCTTTGACGAATTGTGTTTTGCCGGTGCCGAGCGCACCCTGTAGCGCAAGCACCGAACCAAGCCCGACATCTTTGGCAAAGAGCCGCCCAATTGCCTCCGTTTCCGCCGGGTTATTGGAAATGAACGTAGCCACGGAGCAATCTCGAATCTCGAATCTCGAATCTCGAATTCAATCGACCGATGCGCGTCAGCAAAAGTTTCGGGAATTTTTTAGACCAACTCTTTTGAAGCCGTTCGCTTTCGCGCGGCGAGATCGCGAAGAGCAATTCGTAATCATCGCCGTCTGAGATCGCATTGTCGATGTTGCAGCCAGGGCTGCGCGGCAAAAGGTTGATGTCGATTTTGAATCCGACCTTGCTGGCGCGTGTGAGCCGTGGAAGATCGACGCCGAGTCCATCGCTCAAGTCCATCATAGCATGGATCGAGAAATTCTTTGTTAACCAGCGCGATTCTTCGATCCGTGGGACAAATCGCAAGTGTCTTCCCCGGTTCGCTCCGCCGAGCCGGCCAGTGACAAAAAGATCATCACCGGCTTTGCCGCCGCTGCGCGAGACGCAGCGATTTTTCTCAACCAATCCTGAAACGCTGACCGAGATGACGGCGGGCCCTCGCGTGCTGCTCGTCTCGCCGCCGACAATGCTGACCTTGAAGCGCGCCGCGGCCCGGCTCAGGCCGCGATAAATCCTTTTCACCCATTCGCTCGTTGTTTGCTTCGGGACAATGAGCGTAATCAACGCAAACTGGGGCCGAGCGGAAGTCGCGGCAAAATCGCTCAGCGGGCGCATCATTGCCTTCCAACCAACATCGAGAGCGTCGGCTCCTGGCAAAAAGTGCACGCCTTCGACCACGCAATCGGTTTTGAGAACGAGAAAATTGCGCCCGGCGGGAGCTTCCACCAGCGCGCAATCGTCTCCGGCGCCCGCGAAGACTGCCTTGCCGCGGGGAAGACGAGGCAAAAGTTGAGCGAGCAGCCGGTCTTCGCCGAGCTCTCTCAATTTCATTGCGGAAAGAGTTCTGGAAACGCAAGCAAAGCGAGCGACACCGAATTGAAGAGCGCATGCATCGTCATCGAGACGAGGATGGAACCGCTCCATTCGTAGGCGATCGTGAAACAGCTTCCCAGAACAAAGAGTGGCACGAAGGAGGGCAAATGGGTGTGGACGGCGGCAAAAAGTAGCGCGTTAGCCGTGAGCCCGAGCAAGCGCCCGAAATAGCGCTTGAGCACGCCGTAAAGAAAAAAGCGAAAGAGAAATTCCTCGGCCACGGGCGCAATGGCGACCGCAAAAACGATGATCATGATCCGCTGATTGATCGTTTGCGATGCATTGAAAAGTTCCACGATGCTCTGTTTGCTCGAGCCGCTTCCGAGAAGGCGCTGCGCAATTGCGTCGGCCAGCGAGATCAAAGGATAAGCCGCCAACATCAGGATTGTCCCGGTGCTGAGAGCACGAAAAAAACTGAGTTTGGCAAAACCGCCCAAGAAATTCAGATCAAACCCACGGAACTGCAAAAAGGCGATGACAACCAAAACAACTCCGAGGGTGAAGAAAAGGTTCTCCACCAGATCGCGACTCTTGAGCTGGATCGATGGATGCGAAAGTGAAGCGACAACGCCAAGCAAAAGCAAAAAGACCAACCCGACAGCAAGAATGGCTTCGGGCAAGCCAAATGTCCTGGTCGATCCATTCGTCGATGCCGGTGTTCGCGCGCCGATCTGACGGATGAGCGAAACGTAGATATAAACGCCGACGATAAGGAAGAGCGCGTTGGCCACGCCTCCGAGCGCCGTTAAGAGGCTGTCGGATGACATGTGGCCGTGCCCGCCTACGGAGCGTAATAGCTCGGCAGGAAATAAGCGCGCCCCGTTTCCAATTGCGGAACGAGTTGCTTCGGGAGCTGGAGTTCGATCTTGGAGTCGGCTTGTCCGAACATGCGGAAAAAGCGGCTCAGGCTGAAGGGCGGACCGTACTTCACAACTTTCGCCTCCGGCGCACTCCCCAGTTGCTTTGCTTTGGCGAAGGCGTCTTCCAGTTGGCCAAGTCCATCAACCAATTTGTTGTCGAGAGCGTCCTTGCCCGAGAGAATCCGGCCGTCGGCGATGGTGTTGCGGAGCAGATCGGCGGGAAGATTCCGCTCTTTGGCGACGATGCCGAGAAATTTGTCGTAGGTTTTCATAATGAAACTTTGCACCAGCTCGCGCTCTTCCGGCGTGACCGGGCGCGCGCCGTTGAGCATGTCCTTGAACTTTCCGCTTTTGAAAACAACGGAAGCGAGGCCGACTTTGTTAAACAATTGCTCGTAGTTCAGAGTCTGGATGATGACGCCGATGCTGCCAGTGATGGTGGTGTCGTTCGCCATTAAAAATTTTCCGCCGCAGGAAACGTAGTACCCGCCGGAAGCGGCGAGCGAATCCATGTAAACGACGACCGGTTTTCTCGCGCGCGCCTTGACCACGGCATTGTAAATCTGGTCGGAAGCGGTCACTTCTCCGCCAGGCGAATCGATTTCCAGGACGATCGCCTTGACGCGATCGTCCTCGCGGGCTTGTTGCAGCGCCGCCCGCATGTCATCGACCATGGAATCGCTCACGCTCCCGGGGATGGAAGAGCTGATCAAACCGCGCAACATGATCACCGCGATCTTGTCCGAAATTCCACGGCTGCCTCGTTGGATAATGATCTCCCGGAAACGCGAGATGGGTTCTTCTTCCCGCATTACGCCCCCGAAGCGCTGGAAGGCAGCGAGGACCAGCACTAAATTAATGAATACACTGGCGCAGAGCGCGACGAATAAGAAGATGCTAAGACAACCGAGTTTGCGATCTGCCATGACGGCTGCAAGCGTGGCGGAGAACCCGCGCACACACAAGCGCTTTTCGCGACGCTGTAGGGGCCGCTCTTGCTCGCGAATCGATTCCGAGTCACACGCGGCTGGACCTCGCGGTTTTGCCCCGAATGCTTTCGGGGCCAACTACGACAACGCTGGCCTGGAAGCTGCTTCGAATCCATCGCAGCAATGAATAGCAGCGGACACCTTCCCGTGAGCGACTCGACCGCTCGCCGTGGGCGGAAGTCGAAAGCGCGACGAAGAAGCCGGCCCCGCAAACAAAGGGCCACGAACACTTACACCAATGACGAGCCGGAACTTGCCGCCGCCGGGAGTCTCACCCGCACCAAAGCGCTCTTGCTCGCGGCATTGCGCGTCTGGGAATTAAAACACCGGATCGGCGATTGAAAGTAGCGCAAGCTTCTAGCTTGCGATTTTGTTAAAGCAGCAACCTAGAAGGCCGCTCTACTTTTTCGGCTCAACCTTTACATAAATCTCTCGCGGCGCACTCGGGAAATATCTTGAGAGCGCCGGGCAAAGCCAGCCTTCGATCTCAAACTGGTCGCTGTAGTACCAATTGCCGCCGGAGTCTTCGCGGCGCCAATCCAGTTTGAATTGCGATCCGGGAAACGGCCTTGCA
>WNFQ01004175.1_pt1 | contig 17663 bp, 13 predicted proteins | sample 5400171 | NCBI WGS metagenome assembly WNFQ01 (sample SAMN13153356, study PRJNA577476) | soil metagenome | isolation source: 20 cm soil under Madrone tree | place: USA:California | collected 2016-06-14 | reverse complement strand
TATGGATCCTCGATCCGCGTTTCGATCCGTTGGACGGGCACTTCACCGGGCAGGTTACCGCGCGCATCGCCGTGGGGCCGCTGCCCTACGCGCTCGATTTTTCGCCGGACGGCAAGCTCATCTACACGACGGCTTCCGGGAACAACACACTCATCGCGATTGACGCACGATCGCGCGCCGTCGTCGCGAGCGCACAAACAGGGAGCGAACCCGTCCTCGCCCACGTCACTCCGGACGGCAAGTCCGTCCTGGTGGTGAACCGCCGCGACGGGTCTCTTGGCATTCATGACGCAAGGACTCTCGCGCTGCGAGGAAGCGTTTCCGTGGTCGCTCAGCCTGCAGACGTCGCCGTCCTGCCGGATAGTTCTCTGGCGTTCGTGCTGAGCCACACGGAACGCCGCCTCTCCGTCGTGGACCTTCGCCGCGACGTTCTCCTCACCAATCTCGAATTGGCCGGTGTGCCCACGGACATGCTGCTCAAGCCGGATGGCGGCGAACTCTACGTGATTTCTCCGGAGGCTCACGGACTTCAGGCCATCAACACTTCGACTCACGAGGTGGGCGACTACATGGTCCTCGGATCGGCGCCCACTCGCGGCGTCCTCAGCGAGGACGCAAGCCTGCTCTACGTTTCGGACACGGCTGCTGGCCGCGTCACACCTGTCGATATTTATAACCGCCGCATCGTTCGCGATCCCGGAAAGGGTTTTCCTGTTCCCGCCGGCGATTCTCCAGCGGCGTTGCGCTTCGATCCCGCGGAAAATTTGCTGCTGGTGGTGAGCCAGGGGTCCGGCGACCTGGCGGTCATCCGGGTGCGCACTAATTTTCTGCTGACGATGATTCCTGTCGGCGATCATCCGCAGGACCTTGCAATCAAATTGTTTTAGGCAGGTGCCCGCGAGAGAACCGCAAATAGTTCGAGGGATCTTTGGGTTGGCAGAAGAAGGATTAACACAGGGTTCACAGAGAGCACAGAGGACACGGAGAGTAAGAAACGGAAGGAACTAGTTCAAAGAAAGAAAAACAGAAAGAAAAACATTAGCTCTCGCGCAAAACGCTCCTACGACTCCGGCGGCCAAGCCCAATTTTCTTCGCCAAGGTTCACGTCCAGGAAACCCTCGGCGGGCAAAACATCGACCGGCAATCCTCCGTGCCACAGCGCAACGCCGAGGCGCAGCTTGCTCAGCCCTTTGAAATTGATCTGGTCCTTGTGGATGGCCACTTCCAGAACCCGTTCAAAGGCCGCTTCCGCGACAAGTTTCGGATTCAGCAAGCACACGAGGCCCTTTTCGACGGCGAACCCACGCACGTGGCCTCGCTCCAGATGCACGACGAGGGTCACTTCTTCCGCGCCGCCAATGGTGATGCGAAACTCGGGATCTTCCAGCTCCCCAAGGGCCTCGACGAAGGGATCGATACGCACGCAGAAGCGTTCTTCCTCGAATCCATAGCGCATTTCGTGCAGGTAGAAGACCCGTCCGTGCATGGACCCGCCGCGCCGTTCCGGTGAATACAATCCCGCCCCCAGCCATTCGAAATAGGACGTATCCCGTCCGTCAATGTTGATTTTCAGGCGGCTCGTCGGAGCGAGCTGCACGGCGTGCTCCGGTTTCCGCTTGATGGGCTTGGCCAGTTCTTCCGGCGCTACCTGTCCTAATGCCAGGTAGATGGCGGTCAGGAGCTTGCGAAACAGCGCATCAAACTCCGCGTCGTTCGCGGTGCTGTGCTCCGGGCCGAACCACCAACACCAGTCGCTCCCTTCCGCAGCCAGCAGCGATTCGCGCGCTTCCTTAAGCGCAGTTTCGGTTGGGGCATCCGCCCTTCCCTGCTTGCGCGCTTCGAATGCGCGAGCGTACGCTTCGCGCGCGTCCCACAATAATTCCCACGCGGCGACGTCCTCGGCGTGGCCGATCCACACGTCGAAATTCGCGTTGATCCACGATGCGGGAAAAATTCCAGTGGTGACGGGAATTTCACCGGCGGCGGCAATGGCCTCGGTGGCGGTCAGCGCACGGAAATCCTGGTCACCCTGGATGCGTCCGTAAAATTCGCGGAGGAAGGCGCGTCCGTTCCCCGGGTAATATTCCCAGGCATTTTCGCCATCGAGGAAAAGACAGATGGTGAGCGGCTGATCGCCCTGCATGGATTCGCCGAGATGGCGCATTCGAATGTGGAGATCGGCGCCCGCGGCTTTGGCGTCCATGCGGCTGTAGACAAAACCAACAAGATCGGACAAGTGGTGATCGCGAAACAATCCCGCAATGCTATTTCCTCCGAGTTGCACGCGCCAGGGATTGTAGAGACGATCGGCGTTGGCGGGAATGCCGTTTCCGTCGCGGAAAAATCCGACGTTCAGCGTGCGCCCAAGGACTCCCTCGTCTGTTCCGAACCACTTGAATCCTTCTTCCGAGGCAATGGTCAGCGCCTGGTCCGAGACCGAGCCTTCGGAAGGCCATAGACCGGCGGGCTTCGCGCCAAAAACTCTTTCGTGATATTCGCGGGCAAGCTGCAATTGTTCGCGCGCATCTTCCGGACGCCGGTAAGCCCGGCGCGGGAGAGGGGTCGCCGGATTCGCCACGCGAGCAATATCCGAATCGCAGATCAGAGGAAGGATGGGATGATAGAACGGAGTGGTGCTGATCTCGATCTGGCCCCGCTGCGCGGCGTCCCGATAAGCAGGGAGCACCAGTCCCAGAAATTCGAGCTGTTTTTTCCGCAGCGCGGATTTGTCTTTCTCGTTGTAGTCCTTCCCTTTGGTGGCAAGACGGCTGACGACCTCATCGGTCTCGAACCAGGACTCTTCCATCCACGCCAACTGCGAAAGAAGTTGCAGGTCTCGCCAGTCGCGCGGGGTGAAGGAGACCAGCGCCTGCGCGCCGCCGGCGGGGCGTGACCATTCGAATAACTCGACGAAGCGGGGCCAGCGCGACATCAGCCGCTCGTGGTTCACCTGAAACGCCCGCGCGATGATTTCCGCCTTATCCTCGCGTGTTAGTTCCTCCGCATTTTTGAACGCCAGGGAAAACCAGGGCTCGATGAAATTACCGCTGGCGTACTCCTCCAGTTGCATGCCCAGCGAAGGCACGACGTTGAATGTGGCATGGAAATTGGGAAATTCGCGGAGCATCTCAACCATGCCCCAGTAATCTTTCAGGGCATGCAGGCGCGTCCACGGGAGGACATAGCGCCCAGTTTCGGGGTCGCGGTACTGCGGCTGATGCATGTGCCACAGCACAACTAGATGAACTCGCTTCATCTCTCGCGTCTCTCCTGTGCAAGTCCCACGACCGGAGGTTGTCCGGCTGACAATTGAAGATTGAAGCGGCGATTCAAGCCCGACCCGATAAATTCGCGTGCGCCAGTCCGGTCTTAAGAAAGAACCGCTGTAGGAAAAAATATCACGTAATCGACGATAAGAGAAAGGAAGCGTGCAAACATGCGCGGACGCTTGCTGGGCCCATAAGCAGATTTTATATGCAGCCGGTGCGGCAGTAGGAATTCAGTGGTATGGAATCCGGCCAGGGCCCTCGCGTCAGCCGGTTCAACCGGAGGGCGCTCGAGGAGCTTACCTGACCCTGGTGACGGACACCGATCAGGGCACTTATCAGTCCAACGCAGGAACCGTGTTCCGTTCCTGGCGCCGCCGATGCAAATAATGCATAGCAATGTTCAGGTAGATATTTCCGCAGGGTGTCTCGATACAAATCACCAGCGCTTCCGTGTCGGCGCTCCCGGCCAGCCCGGTTTCGTCCATGTGAATCTCCGGCGGGAAGACTTTAAAGTGAAATCCTTGATCGTTCAGCAGCGTCACGGAATTGCCGATGACCATGTTAGCCATCTCGCACACCGTCTCTCGCACCACCAGCTCGCTGGCCGCAACTTCCGCCCCTGCGAGCTGGCTGGCCACCTTCAAAGCCACTTCCGGAGAGAGATCGAGAATGACGCGCCCTTCGATGTCTCCCTTGATGGCAATGAGCGCCGCGACCCCCTTGCGGCGATACGCCTCTTGGTCCATCTCCAGGTCCACAATTTTCGTCGGCGCCTGCAACGACTCCGCAAAAACCGCATCCGCGGCGTTGATGAAGGGCTGGATCAATTCCATTCTCATGAGCGGTGTTCTCCTGCGAACGCCACTGGCGAGCCAACGGCGTTGGGATCGTCGCTGAGCACGTACCGGAGAATCTCGTACAAAACTTCCGGCTTCACGGGTTTCTGCACGAAATGCTTGGCGCCCTTCTGGAGAGCCGCCAGGATATTCTCCTGGTATCCCACCGAAGAGACCATGACGATGCGTGCGCTGGGATGCTGGCGCACGATGCGCTCCACGGCTTCAATCCCTTCCATCTGCGGCATGGTGATGTCCATGAGCACGATGTCCGGAGCAATGCGGTTGAATTCCGCGATGGCCGTCAAGCCATCTCCGGCTTCGCCGGCCACTTCGCCGCCGAACATCTCGATCATTTTGATGAGATTCTTGCGCGCGAAGACGGAATCGTCTACCACGAGGTAGCGAACCGGCTGATCGTCTTTTCGAAGCAGGGCGGTAAATTGTTTCATGGCCTTCTCCTTATCCCGGCACTCGCCTTCACGAGCGCTGGGATGAAACGGATGTCTTTTCAATTTTTTCGTTCTTGTCGTTCTTTTCAAGCTTTTCGTTCTTCTCGACTTTGTCTGTAGCGCCACGTTCCCCGCCGTAATTGCTCACCAAGTGCGAGCCGAGTCCATCGAGCGGAATAATCTTGCTGGCATATCCTTTAAGGATTGCGGCGCGCGGCATGCCACTGACCACGCACGTATCCTCACTCTGCGCGATAGTCATCCCACCGGCAGCCTTGATCGCACCCAAGCCCTCAGCGCCATCATCTCCCATGCCCGTCATCAATACGCCGACGGCAGTGAGTCCAAACTCCTGCGCCACGGAATGGAACAGCACGTCCGCGGATGGACGATGCCCATTGACGGGAGGCCCATCGGAAAGAACTACCATGCCACCCCGGGGCATGTTGCGAACCATTATGTGGCGATTTCCCGGACAGATGAGAACGCGGCCGGCGAGAAGGAGATCGCCGGACCGCGCTTCATGAACTTCAAGAGCGCAGCATTCGTCGAGGCGCTTCGCGAACATTTCGGTGAAACCCTCCGGCATATGCTGCACGATCACAATCGCGGATTGAAAATCCGCCGGGATTTGCGACAAGACAAATTGCAATGCGTTTGGACCGCCGGTTGAAATTCCGACGGCGATGACGCGGCGCGGAGGCAGCGCAGCACGAACTCCTTTTTTCGGCGCGGAGGTTTCTTGGATGACGGCGGGGGGAAGTTTGCGGCCAGCGGCGCGTTTGGCGACTTTTATTTTTGCAATCAGCCGATCAGCGATCTCGTCGAGGCGGCCAGCGGCGGCGTCTTTTGGTTTTGCGAGAAAATCGACGGCGCCGATGGCCAGGGCTTTGAAGGTAGCGTAACCACCCTCTTTCGAATGAGTGCTGAAAAGAATGACCGGCAAGGGGGCACGCTGCATGATGAGGCGCAATGTTTCCATGCCGTCCATCCGCGGCATCTCCAGATCAAGGGTCACCACATCGGGCTTCAGCTCTTCAATTTTTTTCAATGCGAACGCGCCGTCCATGGCGGTGCCGACAACTTCGATGGAGGCCTCGCGCGCGAGGATCGCAGGGATCAGTTTCCGCATGAGAGCGGAGTCATCGACGACGAGAACACGGATGCGTTCGCTCATGCGATCGCTCCAAGCGGGGTGCCACGAGAGACTCGCGATAGGACCGCGGGAACATTGAGGATGAGGACAACCGTTCCGTCACCGAGGATGGAAGCGCCACTGACCAAGTCGCTGGAGACGATTTCGGCAGGCAGCGCCTTGATCACCAGTTCTTCTTCTCCGACCAAACTGTCCACGAGGAGGCCAAAACGCTTTTCGGCGGCGCCAATGACAATGACGAAATGTTTCTTTCGGACCGGCTGGGTGTCGATACTACGCAAGCGGCTAAGGTGATCCAGCCGAACGAGCGTGAGAATCTGGTCGCGAAGACGCAGCACTTCACGCTGGTCGATGCGGTGAATCTCGGGGGCCGTGATGCGCGTGATTTCCACAACGGAAGATAGTGGGACAGCAAACAAGCGGCCGCCGACGCGGAACAGCAGGGTCTGGATACTGGCGAGGGTGAGCGGGGCACGAAGTTGAATCGTGGTGCCGCGGCCTCTTTGCGAGGAAACGTGAACGGTTCCCTTGAGGCGGTCGAGGACGGTTCGAACGACATCCATGCCGATTCCGCGGCCAGAAACCTCTGTGACTTCCGAGGCGGTGCTGAATCCCGACTCGAAAATGAGATTGAGGGTGTCCTGATCGGTCAGGCGCTTGGCCTCTTCGAGTTTCAAGATTCCTTTTTCAACGGCTTGCATCCGCACATGAGCAGGGTCAATTCCACGGCCGTCGTCACGGACTTCAATGACGACCTGAGTGCCCTGGTGATAGGCGTTGAGAAAGACGGTACCGCGTGCGGGCTTGCCAGCAGTGAGGCGCTCGCCAGCCGGCTCGATCCCATGGTCAACAGCATTGCGGACGAGATGCATTAGCGGTTCGGAAAGACCATCCAGGATGCTTTTATCAAGGTCGGTGTTCTGGCCAGAAAGCTCCAGGGCCACATCCTTGCCACACTGCTTGGCAACGTCGCGGACGACGCGCGGGAAACGACGGAAAAGTTGCTCGACGGGGACCATGCGGATTTTCAGAACGCATTTGTGAAGCTCATCGAGAATACGGGCCTGAAATGCCATGGCGTCCGCAAGTTTGGCGCGCAGGGGATCGCGGGAGTGCTTCTGGTCGAACTCCGTGAGCGTGCGATTGAGCATGGACTTTCCGATAATCAATTCGCCGACCAGGTTCATGACCGCATCGATGCGGGCGGCATCCACGCGAAGCGTGCTTTCGGCCACCGCAGTTGCCGCGGAACCGGAAGTACTGGGATTAGTTGCTGCGCCGCTTTCGGTGGTTTCGGCGGCCCCGGCGACAGATTTCGCCGCCTGCGCCTCCAACAAATCACCGAGCAGTTCATGGTCCGGTGTCTCCGCGGTCGAGGCCCGTTCGAGACGCACATCGGAGACAATCGAAGGAATCCGGCAGCGCTGGAGAAGTCTTTCTTCTTGCCAGGGCCGCTTCGACAATTTCCACGGTTGCGGCGGCGACATTGTCTTCCGGACGCAAGGCGATGACGGTACCGCTGCCGTGAAGAACATTTCGAATGAGCTGGAAAGCGGCGGCGCGCATCAGGCTGTTGGGATCGATGCGAAGGGCCACGTTGTAAACGGTCTCTCCGCGATGCACGGCTTCCGAAATCATGAGCTGTTCGTATTCCGTCCAGGCAAATTGCGCGGGCAATTGAAGCGGCGCCGGGCCCGCACTCTTCGGGGAAGCCGGCCCATCCAGCAATTTCCGAATCATGGCGTGAAGGGCTTCCACGGCGGGCGGCTCGGCCTTCCGTTGATAAGCGGTGAGCATCGCGCCAAAACTATCCGCGGCCGTAAGGACCAGCTCCGCGAAGTCCGCGCCACGAGCATGTGCAATCTGCGGAGTGAGCGCATCCTCGAGTTCGTGGGCGAGCTCGCTCAGTTTGTGAAATCCACAGGCTGCCGAATCGCCCTTCAAGGTATGCACAGCGCGACGGACACGGCGGATCACTTCCTCGTCAGCGGGGCGCGCCTCGAGTTCGAGTCCAGCCTCATTGAGCGATTGAAGCAGTTCGTTGGCGCTCTCAAAGAAGAGAGCGCGCAACTCGCCGCCGCGATCCTCGGGAGGACGACTCACGTATGGACCTCGTTGCGCTGGTAAGCGGTGCCATTGTTTTCATGAACCATGCGGAATTTCTGACTCAGCCCGAACAAACTTTCGGCGTGCCCAACAAAGAGGTATCCAGCAGGATTCAAGCAATGCCAAAACTTTTCAACCAAGCGCTTTTGTTCGGCTTCGTCGAAATAGATCATCACGTTGCGGCAGAGGATAATGTCGTTGCGGCGCGGCAAGAATTCCGTTTTTAAATTGTGAAAGTCGAACTGCACGAGCTCCTTCAATTGCGGCTTGACCTTGTACTTGTCACCGGCTTTTTCGAAATAGCGGAGCCGGCAGGTGTAATCGACAGGTTCCATCTGCTGCTCGGTATACAGGCCTTCCTGGCCGGTGCGCAAGCTGGTATAGCTGATGTCCGAGGCAACGATTTCGACTTTCCATGGTGGGGGAATGAGCGGCTTCGGCGAAGGCATTTCGAACGGAAGCGGATTCCGCAGGTAGTAATAAGCGAGCGCGTCGCAGATCAAAATGGCGACGGTGTAGGGCTCCTGGCCGGCGGAGCAACCAGCGCTCCAGACCCGGAGGGTGTAATCGCGGCGCTCTTGCTTGCGGCGGAGAATCTCCTCGAGAACTGATTTTTGAAGGAGATCGAGTTGCGGGCGATTGCGAAAGAAACTTGTTTCGTTGACGGTTAGATTCTCAAGCAGGAGAGCCAGTTCGGAGCGTCCTTCCCTGCTGGTGAGCAAGCGGTAATACGCATAGAAAGAGTCGAGCTGGCAGGCCTTCAGACGGCGCTGCAGGCGATCTTTCAGGAAGTGCGAGCGGCGCTCGTCGAAAAACATGCCGCATTCCTGATAGACGAGCGTCTGGAGGAGCTTCAGCTCTGCTTCAGTGAGTTGGACCTGGGCAGTAATCGTTCCCATTGTATTTTCGTGAAGCGGACCCGCAGTTCGGCGGTCTCAGATGCAAGCCGGAAAAAGCATTACCTTGCGGTAGCGACGGGTTCCGCGGCCTCCTCGAGTCGTTTGTACTCCGGGCGATGCAGGAGTTTGGAGATGTCCAACAGAATAATGAGACGTCCCTTCAGTTTGCCGACACCGGTGACGTAACCGGATTCGCCTTCCGCAAAGAGACTGCCCGGGGCTTCGATCTCGGAGGGAGGAATCTTCAGCACTTCCGAAGCCGCGTTCACGATAAGGCCGATCAACTTGTTGTCCAGCTCCACGACGAGAATGCGGTTCTTCTTATCGGGATGAATCTCGCTCTGGCCGAATCGTTTGCGGAGGTCCATCACCGGAATGATTTTCCCGCGCAAATTGATCACGCCCTCGATCAGATCGGGAGCGCTTGGAACCGAGGTAATCTCCGGAACGCGTACAATTTCGCGCACGGCAGCAATACGAACGCCGTACGTTTCATTGCCGATACGAAAGCCGACGACTTGAAGATCTTTTTCCATCGAGAGGTCTCCGGCCCTCTAGGAACGCGCCATTCCAGCGTATTCAAGGTCTTGCGAGCGGTCCGACTCCGAGCCACGCCGTTTGTTGTACGATTCCCCGCGACGCGGGCGCTGCTGGTTAGCGCGGTCGAGAACGAAGCGGTCCATGCTGTCGAGCAAGTTGCGGGAGAGCTTCAGCATCTGCTCCGCGGCAGCGGAAAGCTCCGTGGAACTGGAGGCAGACTGCTGAACTAATTCGCGCATCTTGTCCATGGCGCGTACAACGGCCTGTGCGCCGGACGCCTGTTCTTCGACGGCAGAATTGATTTCCTGGGTAATTTCGGTGAGGCGGCTGGTGGCTTTGGCGATCTGTGAAGAACCAACGGATTGTTCGTTGGTGGCGGCGCCGATCTCCTGAGAGAACTTGTAGACTTCGGTGACGACGTTGGAAATCTTGTGCAGGGCGGCACCGAGATCGTTTCCGAGGGTCAAGCCTTCCTCGACTATGCGCGTGCTGCGCTCCATGTTTTCGACAGCCTGGCGGGCCTCGCGCTGAATGCTCTGGATGAGGTCGGCGATTTCCTTTGTGGATTGGGTGGACTTCTCGGCGAGTTTGCGGACTTCGTCGGCAACCACGGCGAATCCAAGGCCATGCTCACCGGCGCGAGCCGCTTCGATGGCGGCGTTGAGAGCGAGCAAGTTCGTTTGTTCGGCGAGGTCGTCGATGACTTCGATGATTTTGCCGATGTCATCGGCGCGATGGCCGAGGATGTTGATTATTTCCGCGGAAGATTGGATCGCCTGGTTGGTGCGGTTGAGGCCGTCGGTGGCCTTCTCCATGGTCTGAATGCCGGTGACGACTTCCTCGCGAGAGCGGTTGGCGATATCGAGCAAGACCTTAGCGGTATCGGCGACGCGCTGAATGGAAGTGACCATTTGGTCGATGGAGGCGGAGGTTTCCGCGACGCTGGAAGCCTGAACTTGCGTGTTCTTCACGACGTTCTGCACGTTGATGCTCATCTCGTGCATGGTGCTGGTGACTTCTTCAATTGCGGAAGAAGCCTGGACGCTGACCTTGGCGGACTCATCAGCGGCGCCAGCAACTTGAGTGGAACCAGCCGAAACCTGGCCGGCGGACTCGCGCGTGGTGCGAACGAGTTCCTGTAAACCATGGGACATGCGAAGGAAGGCATTGCCGAGGGTGTCGCGCTTGGAGCGCGGCACAACTTCCACGGTCAGGTCGCCCTCGGCGACGGCCATGGAGACGCTGGCCATTTCCTTCAGATAGGCAACCATGTTGTTGAAGGTAGTGGCAAGGGCACCGATTTCGTCGTTGCGGTGAATATCAATGTTCTGATCGAGGTCGCCAGAGTCGCCTATTTCGCGCGCGACGGTGATGAGATGAGTCAAAGGTTCCGTGATGGACCTGGCGGTATACAGAGCGATGAAACTGCCGGCGAGGAGAGCCAGAAGGGTTCCGCCAGTGGTAACCCAGGTGCTGAAGGTGCTCATGCGGCCGGCGGACTTGGTGGTTTCTTCGAGGAACTTGCTGATATCCGCATTGCTCTGATCGAGAACCATCGAGGATTTCGTGAGCCAGGATGAAGGATCTTTTTGCAAGTAAAAAATCTGCAGGTCGGAGACGGTAGCATCTCCGGAATCGACTTGATGGCGCTTGGCGAGCAGCGGCTTTGCGAAGTTGTCGGCCCAGCTGGATTCCGTACTCTCAACCTGGATGAGGGCGGTGCGAACGGCTTCGCTGGAAGCTTGCGATTCTCCGCGTTTGATCTGGTCGCTGATGTCCAGCAAACCCTTGGTCACTTTCTCTTCGTCGCGGGGATCGCCGCTGAGGAGGAAATTATTCATGTTGAGGCGATTCAACATGATCTGGTAGCGCACGAATTCGACGGTGCTCTTGCTATCGAATGCAACACTGGCGTCGGCGCGCGCCGATCTTTCCTTGAATCCAGCGATGATATTCACGACGAACAACACCGAGAGGATGGCCAGGATCAGGCCGAAACCCGCATAAAGCTTTTTTCCGATGGTCATTGCAAAATGCCTCCGCTCACCTCAGCAGGGCAGCTTGGAAATGGCTGCATCTGCCGGAACAACCGTTCCTCGACTGTTTCCCCTAATTGGCATGAAACTCAAATTCAACAACTTGAGTGGTCTCTTCCGGCGCAGGCACAAACTTCCATTCCTTGACGGCATCTTGGCAAGCCTGAACGAGCAAGGGGTGTCCCCCGACGACTCGCGTGCTCTTCACGCGTCCCTCGGGGGTGATGACGACTTCGATTTTGACTTTGCCGGCAACGTTCATTCGTTTTGCGAGTTCCGGATACAAAGGCGCCGTCTTGGTCTTGACCTTGCGCTTGGATTCATCCGTCGAACCAGACTGTGCAAATCCAGAAGCGCCCGAAAAAACGAGCGCCGCAGTTGTGGCCACAGCCAACTTCTTCCACCGGCTAGTTCTCATCGACACTACTCCTCATTGGATTGGAAGATGCCCCGCGTAAGAGAAGGCACGTCGGGTGCCATGGCGGAGCGGTGTGGGAGTAATCGAATCGGAACTGGTCGAGCACCGGTAAGTAACAGAGGAACAGTAAGTTATGGAAGATTTACAAGATGATGGCGACTGGGCTTTGGAGTACCATTTGTCTCAGGCGGACGGGACTCGACAGGCTGAGGTCTCAGGCTGAGACGCAGAGAGATTAGGGAGCGCTGCCGCTATAGGCGATTTCGCTACATGCTACTGCCCGGCGATTGACTCACATTGAGACTCCCCGGTAGGGTTGGAGTGCGCAGCGCCTCGCAACTTGAGACGCATGACGCCTCCCCCTGGTCGATGCGCAGAATAAAACCAAGACCGTCGCATCATCCCGCGCGCCAGCGCGGAAGGGCGGAGCCGCACTTGGCGATGTCAAGACACACCGAGGAATTAATGGACCTCGCCGTGGAGGCGGCGCAGTCGAGAGATCTGCCGGATTTTCTGGAACAGTTTGCGTTGCGTTCGACGCGAATGCTGGATGCCACCTGGGGAGGCGTGGCCGTCTACCGTGGACGCGAAACGGAACTTCACGCCATGCCGGGAAGCAGTGGAACTACAACGCAAGCGGGTGCAGACTGGCTCATTTCGTGCGCGCGAGCAAGCCAGAACGATGTGGAGACTCGAGCAATCCCCAAGGAGATTGCCGCGGGCATGCCCTTTCCCGAAGAGCCGGGAACGATTGTGTTCGTTCGGATCGCGGCGAGCGACAATGAAAGGCTGGGAACACTCTGCCTAATCCGGAACCGAAAGACGCTGGGTGCGCATGAGAAACGATTGCTGCACGCGCTGGCGAGTCATGCGGCGCTCTCGCTGGAGAATTTCCGGCGATTCTCGCAACTGGAACGGTCCAAACGGCAATGGGTGGAAGACATCGACGCGATCAGCGATTACATCGTGGTGCACGACCGCGCGTGGAAAATCGTTCGAACGAACCGCTCACTTGCGTCCCACCTTGGCGTGCCGCCAGTGGCCCTGGTAGGCGAGGCCATGAGCAGTCTGAGGCAGATCGCGGAAACAGGAAGCGATCTTCCCTGCCCATTTTGCCGGGATACGCAGCGATCGAAGGAAGAGTACGTGGCCGCATCAGCGGAGCGTATCTTTCTCGTTTCGACTTCGCGCACTCCGGGCGTCTCCGATGACGATACGCGCACCATTCATGTTCTGAAAGACATTACCGACCGGCGGGAAGCGGAACGGCGGTACCGCGAGCTGTTTGACAGTATCCAGGAAGGATTGTTTTTCGCCACGCCGGACGGGAGATTCCTGGACGTGAATGACGCGATGGTGCGCATGCTGGGGTACGCGTCGCGGGAGGAATTGCTGCGCGCGGACGTGAGTCCGCATCTGTATCCCGTGCCGGAAGCTCGTGAAAAATTCCTGCAGGCCCTTTCGGAGAGAGGGGTGTTGCGCAACTACGAAGAAACGCTGCGGCGCAAGGATGGAACGCTGCTGCACACGCTGCAAAATATCACAGCGGTGCGCGATGCCCGGGGGCGCATCGCGCAAATTCGCGGGCTGATGCTCGACGTTACGGAGCAGAAGACTTTTCAATCGCAACTGCAGCGGGAACGAGATTTTAACCAGAAGATCCTGAATACGACGCAGAGCATGATTCTGGTGCTGGATACCGCGGGGCTGATCAGTTACGCCAACCGGCGGTGCTACGAAATTGGCTACCAGGAAGGCGAATTGATCGGACACCGGCTGGTGGAATGGGTGGAGGCTTCGCACCGGGAAGATTTTGACGCGGCGCTGGAAACGACGGCAAACGGGCATCAAGTGGAAAACCTGGAGCTGCGTGTGCGGCGGAGCGACGGGTCGATGGGGCATTTCTCGATCAGCCTTAGCCCGATGAGAGACGAACAGAATGCGGTGAACAGCGTGGTGGTAGTGATGACGGACATCACGGACGCGACGTTGCTGCAAGCAAAGCTGGCCCACAGCGAAAAAATGGCCACGATTGGGCGGCTGGTTTCCGGGGTGGCGCATGAAGTGAATAATCCGCTTGCGGCGATTTTGGGGTTCACGGATCTGCTGCTGGAGAATCCCGAGGTGCCAGGGTCGGCGCGGGAAGATTTGCAGATCATCCTGCAGGAGACGCAGCGAACGAAGGATATCGTGCAGGATTTGCTGAGTTTCGCGCGGCAGAGACCGGTGCAACGGGAACTCGTGCAGGTAAATAGCGTTTTGAGACAGACGATCAAGCTGCGAAGTTATGATTTCGCCAGTCATGGCGTGGGGGTGGTGGAAGACTTTGAAGAGACGCTGGCGGCGGCCCTGGGCGACTCGCAGCAATTGCAGCAAGTTTTCCTGAATATTCTGAACAATGCATACGACGCAGTGCAGGATGCGGGGCAGCGCGGCAGCATCAGAATTCGCACACGGCAGCAGGCCGAGATGATCGAAGTGGCGATCAGCGACAATGGAACGGGGATTATCGATTCGCAGCGAATTTTTGATCCTTTTTATACGACCAAGCAGGCGGGCAAAGGCACGGGGCTCGGACTGAGCATTTGTTACGGGATCGTGCGGGCACATGGCGGGGAAATTCAATGCTGGAACAATGAAGGTGGAGCGGGGAGCACTTTTGTGGTGCGCATTCCAGTGGCGACGGAAGCCGCGCTGGCGTCCGCCGCCGCGAAAGAAGCAGGGCGATGAACACGCAAAAGGCGTTGTGGACGGGAGGGCCGATCCTGCTGATCGAAGACGAGCCGTCGGTAATCGCCTTTCTGCGCGCGGCGCTGGAGCGCAAGGGATACGCAGTGGTGAATGCTTCATCGGGAGCCGAAGGATTGCAGCGGCTTTCGAATGGACGGTACGCCGGCGTGATTTCCGACATTCGAATGCCGGGAGCGGTGAATGGGGCGGAAGTGCACGGGTGGATTCAGAAGAACTGCCCGGAACTAAAGACGCGCATCATCCTCATTAGCGGTGACACGGCAAACAGCGATACGCAGGCGTTCCTGGCGCAAAGCGGGACACCATGCATCGAGAAGCCTTTTCGCGTACAACAGCTGATATCAATGGTGGAAAAGACATTCGGTAAACCATGAGCGACGAGATGAAAACACGATTACTGGTGGTGGATGACGAGCAAAGCATCCGCCGCCTGTGCATGACGATCGGAAACACGCTGGGATATGTCTGCGCTGAGGCGGAAAGCGCGGAGGCAGCGCTGGCGCGACTGGATTCCGATACTCCGGATCTACTTCTCACCGACCTGAAACTACCGAACATGTCCGGGGTCGAGTTGCTGAAGCAGACGAGAGTGCTTCTCCCGCATACCGAAGTCGCCATCATGACCGGGCACGGCTCAATCGAATCCGCAGTGGATGCGATGAAACTGGGGGCGTACGACTACATCGAAAAGCCCTTTCGCGTGGAAAAGATGCGGCTGCTGCTGCAGCGCATGGCCGAAAAGGTGCGTCTAGTCACGGAAAATGAATTCTTGCGCGAACGGGTTACAACGGAAGAAAACCTCGACGGCATCATTGGCAGTTCCGCGAATATCCAGGACGTCCTGCGCATGATTTCCCGGCTGAAAGATACACGGACGCCGGTACTGATCTCCGGCGAAAGCGGCACGGGAAAGGAGCTAGCGGCCCGTGCGATTCACTTCCGCGGGGCCATGGCAAAAACGCCTTTCGTAGCAGTCGATTGCGGCTCGCTGGTGCCGACGCTCATGGAGAGCGAGCTCTTCGGATACGAACGAGGCGCATTTACGGGAGCGACGAAATCGAAGGCCGGGCTCTTCCAGGCAGCGGATGGAGGAACGATCTTCCTGGACGAGATCGGGGAGCTGCCCCTGGAAATGCAGGCGAAATTACTGCGCGTGTTGCAGGAAAAAGAAGTGCGGCCGGTGGGCAGCAACGAGAAGATAAGCGTCGATGTTCGCGTAATCGCGGCGACAAATCGCGATCTGGAGGCCTCTTATCGCGCCGGAACATTCCGAAAGGATCTGTATTTTCGATTGAATGTGGTGACCGTGCACCTTCCTCCCCTGAGGGAGCGCCGGTCGGACATTCCGGTCCTGGTTCATCATTTCCTTGATCGCTACGCCAAGGGCTCGCAGATTCAGGTCACGGCTGCGGCGATGAAGAGCCTGCTGCACTATGACTGGCCAGGGAACGTCCGCGAGCTGGAGAATTGCATCGCGCGCGCGGTGACGCTGGGTGACGGGAAAATCATTGATGTCGCCGATCTGCCGCCCGCCATTCGGAGCGAGCAGGCAGACACGGGGATGGTGACGTCTCAAGACGCCACTACACTGTCTACCACGGCGTTGGCGGACATGGAACGAATGACGATTCTGCGGGTGTTTGAACAAGCGAATGGCGACAAAGCCCTGGCAGGAAAGATGCTGGGAATCAGCCGCGCGACGCTATACCGAAAACTGAAGCGTTACAACATTGCGTTAAAGGCAGGTTCGACAGGTGGTGGAGTTGACCCGCAGGCGGCGCCCCAGTAGCAGCAGAGACGTCTCAAGCCAAATACTCCGGGAATTCAGGACCCGCCATGCAGTGAGACGAAAACGTTTCACGGTGAGACGGCTGAGCCAACAAAAGGCTCCGAGAAAATCTTAAGCCTCACCATTTCTGCAACTTGCAACAGTCGCAGCTTTCCAGCTCTTTGGCGTCCAGCGTGCATCTCTGTGATCGGAAGTCTGCGTCTCTTGCGGCGAGTAGTGTGTCTCGCCACGAGGGAGCGGGCGGACCGTGACCGTAGGGCGAGAGGCGACGTGGGAAAATCCGACGGCCTGGCACTCACAGCGAACGAGCAAGACTGCGCTGAGAAGTTGGCGCGATTCTTTCCGCAGGCAAGACCCGTTCGTATTCCAGTGCACGTGACCGCGTCGCGTGGAGGCAGAACCAGCCTTCGCGAGGCTGCAGTCGTGGAATTTGGCGGCCCGGAGCACGCTATTTTTCTTTCTACCTTGCCGCTGGAGTTCGACGATCGCGTGCGGATCGAGGCAACCGGAGAAGGACGGCCGGCGGAGGCAACTGTCGTTGGCGTGCAGTATCACGAAGGACGCAAAGCGGTGGCCGTCCGATTCTTGCATGGCCCCTGCGACTGGGTGGTGACAGAGCCGTGAACAAAACGATAACCACGCTGAATCTCTCCGCTCCAGCAAAATCGGAAAGCCCGCGGCAGGTGCAATGGAAGGAAGCGCGCTCGGTGTTTCCGATCTATCTGGCGCTCGCGAAACAACTGGAATTCGAAATTCCCTTTCCGCAAGCGCAGCGGAACCTCCCCGAGATCGCGGATCTGGAAGTCTTCAGCCAAGTGCACGAGTGGCTGGATTCGATGGACCAGCGCGTGATGGTGCATCAACTCCGTCATCTGCTGCAGATGACCACGCTGAACGCTAGCGAAGCGGGACTGCGCGCACTGATTCAGCGTCATCTGCGCAAGACAACGAAAAGCAATGTCGATCGAGACAAGATCGATTTCCTGCTCGTACAGTATTTTGCGCTCTGCGCGCCCGCAAAGATTTATCACAAACAGATCGAACCGGCGGATGTCGCGCAGGTCATACAACCGGTGCTCGGAGATGTGGATCCGGACCCGCTCGCGTGGTGTGCGCCGCTGGAACAAATGATCGATGCGCTACGGGGCTTCCGAAGTCTCCGGGACATCCTCAAGACAACTTTCATCGAGCAGGGCCGCAAAGTGAAAGAAACGGCGGGCGGGATGTTCTACGATCCCGCGGCGCTCGTGGCTTTCATTCGGTTTAATTTCCTAATGCGCCGGACGTTGATCGAGCTGATGCACGCAGACTTGATCGCCATCCGCGCCGGACTCGGCCAACTGCAATCTGCAGGTGCACGCATCATCGACTGCCACCATTTCGGACTGTCGGCCACCGAACCACTTCCAAA
>WNFQ01003135.1_pt1 | contig 17684 bp, 17 predicted proteins | sample 5400171 | NCBI WGS metagenome assembly WNFQ01 (sample SAMN13153356, study PRJNA577476) | soil metagenome | isolation source: 20 cm soil under Madrone tree | place: USA:California | collected 2016-06-14 | reverse complement strand
CAGAAGGCTGGCGCGCTGGATCAGGCGGCGCCGATGGTGGGATGGGAGTTGCCGCCGTGCTTTGCCGAACTGCGACGGTTGCTGGAAGCGCGGCTGAACAAGGGCGGCCGTCGAGAGTAAGTGCAGGTGTTGCGGCTTTTGGAGGCCTTCCGGTTGGAAGAGGTCGCGCCGGCGATTTAGCAACCTTTGCATCTGGGAACGGTCTCCTTCGATGCGGTCAAGCATCTCCAGTTGTGCCGGATCGAGCAGCGTCCGCCGCGGCTGGACTTGGAAGAGAACTATCCGCACCTGCCGCCGACGCAGGTGCGTACCACGCAGGCATCGGAGTACATGGCGCTGCGGGGTGAGGTGAATTCATGAGCGACATTGCGAACCCGGCAACAACAGACACGCCGCAGGTGCTGCCGGAACATGACCTGAAAATGCACCAGCTGCCCACCTTTCTGCGCGAGTACGACGAAGTGGCCCGGCAGTGCTCGGACAAGAGTGCGGCTTCCCGCGTTACCTGCTGCGCATGGCGGAGCTTGAGTTGCTGGACTGCGAGCGACGAGCCAACGAGCGCAGCTCAACGCTGGTGACCAGCAACCTGCCTTTTCAGGAGTGTACCGAGGGGCTAAGCCCGGAGCGGGTGACAGGTGCGCTTCTGGACCGGCTCATCCACTTCGTACACATCCTGGAGATGAACGGCGAGAGCTATCGCCTCAAGCAGAGCAAACACAAACGCAACCCTCAATCCGGCCGCTAAATCCCCTCCATGCTCTTCTTGGCAGAACGCCTCGACGCGTGTGGCGTCTTCTGCTACGGCCTAACCCCGCTCCGAAAAGCGGGACCCAGGGCCTCCGCTCCAGACGCCGCACGCCCGGCTAATCCCCGATCTCCCACCCCTCTTCTGGCCTAGTTATTCTTCCGCCCCACTGGTCTACTTTTACTTCGCCCTTGACACCCGTAGCGGGAATTACCGCTTTCACGATTTTGTGGCGATTGGACAAAGTAAGACCATCCCTGCACGAATAGGAGAAAAGAATTCTACGGGGAGGAACTTGTGCCGCAAAATCGGATCGTGGGTCTCTATACTTTTGCCGGAGATTGAACGGATTCCCATTTCATCTCGGCGACTCTTAATTTCGGGTGGGAAACCAAAAGATGCCAGATCATGGCCTGAAAGGATTCTGTGTGGGGAGTTATTGCTGAGGGATTGACGACGGGAATGAGTACGCAGGCATCAGCGACCTGGGCGGTGTAGCCTCCGTCGCGTCCGACGACGCCACAAATGGTGGCGCGCACTTCCTGGGCGTATTCGAGAGCTCGCACTAGATTGGCACTGATGTTTTTCCTCGCGTCACCTCCGCCAACGGAAAAAACGAAGACCATGTCGGCTTCGTTCAACCGAGAGCCACGAAGCCAGTTGGCGTAGCACGTTTCCCAGCCCTCATCGTTCACCCGCGCTGTGAGTTCGGAAACATTGTCCGACGGGGCATATGCTTCGATTTGAGCGATCTTGCGGAAGTCGCAGACAGCATGGGAAGCGTGCCCGGCTCCTCCTCCCACTCCCAGGAAGAAAAGCCTCCCGCCGCGTTCCCTGAGGCGCCCTACCAATTCTGCTGTTCTCTCAATCGAATCCCTGTCAATCAATTTCAGAATCTCGTTTGCCTCTGCAAGATATTGGTCTGTGTAGTTCACTTGCCCTCCATGAAATTAAAACAATGGGATAGAACAAGGTGGTCGCGAGGCACCTGGATGCTGCGTTCCATAGAACTGATGTCTTTGACCGCTTCTAACAAAGTAGTTACGATGAGAGTCGGTTTAGCGTTCTGCCGGACGAGCTCATCACAGATATAACACTTCCGGGCGCTGATAAAAATGGTCGTCGTTCCCGCGCTGTCCCCCGCTAGAATATCCGTCACTCCATCTCCAACCATGTACGACTTGGTGAGGTCGAGGTCCAATTCCTTGGCCGCCTGAATCAACAGCCCAGGACTCGGTTTGCGACAATTGCAATTGACTTTATACTCCGGCAATTCACTTAGCGGATGGTGCAAGCAATAATAGACGGCATCGAGACAGCCACCAGCACTTCGAGCCTCGACATGCATTTTCTCGGTCATTGCCGCCAACAATGCCGAGTTGAACTTCCGCTTTGCGATTCCGGGTTGATTGGAAACCACAATTATGGGCAGCCCGGTCTGATTAAGCTCTGCGATGGCTCGTGCGGCTCCGGGCAGCAGAACGAAATCATCAGGGTGTGCGGGTGAATCGACGGTTCCAAATTCCGAATTGTAGACGTAGGCGTTGATCACGCCATCTCGGTCGAGAAAAACTGCTCCTCTCTTCATCGCGCGACTCTCATCTCTTGATTGGGGAATAGGACTGCCATTCCAACCGACGGTAGCACTTACCGATTGTAGTATTGCAATACTCACTTACAGGCGCGGCAACGAGAGTCAGTAGGGGGTTCTTGCTCTGATCTGGCATGGCTACGCCTTCGCGGCGCCAAGTTGTTCGGTCAAGACTCGTTCGCGTATGTACTCAATACTTAATCGGAGACCTTCGTTGATATCGATTTTCGGTCTCCAACCAAGGTTTCTCGCTTCCGCAATGTCGGCCAAGGTGATTTCGGCTTCTCCAGGCAGGTCTGGCTCATAAATCGGCTGCAGGCCGGTCTTTAGCTGCCGCTCGATCAGTCCATAGACTTCGTTGACAGAGAAATTGATCCCCGAGCCCACGTTGAAGACTCGACCCTCCGCGAGTGGGTCCTCCAAAACCAGGAGATGAAAATCATTTACGTCGTCAACGTAGATGAAATCCCTCCGTTTCTCTCCTGTACCATAAATCACCGGCCGCTGCCCTGACAGCATCCGAATGATGAATGCGCTCATGACGGGTGGAACGACTCGCCGCCAATCCTGAGCGGGTCCGTAAACATTGAAATAACGGACGGCCGTGATATTCATCTTGTAAAGCTCGCGGTAGCTCTCGCAAAAACTTGCCCCGCCGTGCTTGCTGGCCGCGTAAACCCCAATGGGCCGGATCTTACTTTCCTTCGTTGGAAAATCCACAATTCCTTCATACTCGGCGGAGGTGTCCGCGTAAATAACCCTGCGCACTTTTGCTTTCCGTGCCGCCTCCAGAATGTTCAGGGTTCCCAAAACATTGACGCTTGCTGCTCCCAGCGGATCTTTGAGGCATTCGCTCAAACAGTTCTTCGCAGCTAGATGAAAAACGCCATCGACTCCCTCAAAAAGGTTGTGGATTTCAGGATCGCGAATATCGGCTTGGTGGAAGTCGACACGGGGATCTACATTTTCGAGCGTGCCTGCGGACAGATTGTCAATTCCCCTCAACTGGTGCCCGCTGTCGAGTAGCCGCTTCGCCAGATTGCTGCCCACAAACCCCGCAACGCCGGTGACCAAGACGCTCCTTTGCATTTCCTTTCACCTCAATCGGATTAAACGAACTCAAGCGATCTCGAGTATTCATTAATTGGTATAAACGTTCAAGGCTCTTATCCGCGAACACCGGCCACAAGGTGCCTTGTGCCTTTGCCGGAGACAGTGGTGAAGTCGTGATGGTTGTTTTGGACACGTGTGATATGAGCGAGTCGTTGATCTCTCGAAACAATATCGAACACCACTTTGCTACCCTCAAATTCGATCCGAAAATGCAACTCGCGCAATCCGGCCTTCCCCATGGCGTCCCGCAACCTCTGCCTGTCGTCCTCGCAATAAAGCATCAAAAATCCGCCTCCCCCGGCGCCAGAAATTTTGCCACCTATGGCGCCATTGCTTTTTGCAAGCGCGTACCACTCGTCGATCTGACTGTTGGTAATACCCTTTGAAAGCCCCTTCTTGCATTGCCAATGAACGTCCAACAGCTCGCCGAATCTCCGAAGGTTGCCGGATAGGATCGCCTTGCGGATTTCAATTCCTATGTCTTTGATTTCCAATAGATTCCTCACCACTTGCTCGTCCTTCTTGAGCGTGGCCTCGTTTTGCTTTTCCAGTATGGACGTCGCGTCTCGCGTAGAGTGTGTATAGAAGAGCATAATATTGCGCTCCAGAGCGCTTACCAGATCGGTGCTGACTGGGAGGCGTTCAACTTTTACCGTGCCGTCGCGCTCGATCCAGAGACAGGTTAGCCCGCCAAACGCGGCCATATATTGGTCTTGTTTCCCGATAGGTTTGTTCAGAATCTCAAGCTCGATGTGACATGCTTCCTCCGCGAGATCTTGTGGCCCGACCGGTTTCTGCAGTAATGTGCGCAGCCCACTCAGCAACCCCACCAGATAGCAACTCGAGGAGCCCAGCCCCGTCCCAGCGGGAATGTCGGCCAGGGATACGATCTCTATTCCGTTAGCAAGGCCGGTAAGTTTCAATGCTTCGCGGGCTAATGTGTGCCGCACCTCTTCGACGTGGTCAACTTCCTCAGACGAAGTGTACTTCACGCGAATCTTGTCATCGACAATCGGCGTATTCACATTAAGGAACATATACTTGTCTATTCCCGCAGCGAGGATGAATCCGCCATGTTCGTGATAGAAAGATGGCAGATCAGTGCCACCACCACCTAGAGTGAGCCGAAATGGCGTTCTAGTTAGGATCATGAGTGCTCCTCAAGAGATTGAAATCAAGCAGCGTATGCTGCCTGGATTGCGATGATGCTTTGATGGTCTTTGTCGTGGGTTCAGCAGTGGCATGGTAACGAACGGACATTGCACTTTCGCTCCATGCTTCGTCGTCGAGAAGATACCAAAGTCACCGCAACACTGAGGAGAAGATGCATCCTCGTAGCCAATTTTCCTTGAGATGAGCTGAATTGACGCTGGGATCCCGCAAGACAACTACGGCTTCAAGTTACGAGGCCCCGCGACCAGAGAGAACTGCGGGGATCGTGAGCACAAGAATTCTCAAGTCCAACAGAAAAGAGGCAGTCTCGATATATTGCAAGTCGAGCCGCACCCATTCATCGAAACTGTGAATCTCGTTCCGGCCATTGATCTGCCAAAGGCAACTGATGCCGGGCTTCACGCACAATTTGCGGCGTTGCCAAAACTCAAACATTTCGGCTTCCTCTCGAAGTGGAGCTCTAGGACCGACCAGGCTTAAATCACCCTTCAGTACGCTGTACAATTGAGGTAATTCATCAAGGCTGAACTTACGCAATAAGCGACCGAGCCGTGTCGTGCGGGGATCGTTGTGCATCTTGAACACGGGCCCCTGCATTTCGTTGAAAACGAGCATCTGCTCTTTCAGTAGATCCGCATTCTGGATCATGGTTCGAAACTTGTACCCGACGATTGGCTTGCTGTTCTTGCCGAGCCAGTTCAAACGGTAAAGTACTGGGGCCAATGGAGAGCTGAGTTTAATAGCGAGCGCAATCAATAGGAATAGGGGAGCCAAAACAATCAGCGCAGTCGCCGAAATTATCAAGTCCATTATTCGTTTAGCAACCAAATAGGTTTTACTCTGCAGCACCGTGCTCAACAGAGTTGTATCCGCCCCGAGGAACTTTTCTTGCCGCGTGAACGTTTTCTCTAGAATGCTGGAATCCAGTGAAACACTGACACCCTTCGGAACCGCAACGGTCAGACCGATTTCCAAGATTGGCTCGAGCAGTTCCTTTGAAAGAGCGGCGGACAAAGGCGTAGAAACAAGAACGATCCGAGAAGCGGCACGTCTCCCAATGGTTCCGCCCCATGCGATCCGTTCAAGCTAATAGTCCCCAAGAGCCTACATTGCTTCCTTGGCAATTGTTGACAGCGCTTGACCAGGTCTTGAGCAGGCTCCCCCGAGCCCAGAATGAGGACATAGGGCACCTTGCCCTCTCGCGAGCGAAAGGGTCTGGTGCTCCTCAGATATTCAGCACCCCTTCGTCCGTTCGTATGTACTTCCTCGCTCGAATTTTGCATTCGCTCTTGGAGCATCCTTTCGGCCCTCTACACCTCGGGTCTTGCGCACGTCCCGTTGCAGGAACTCTTAGCCCTATGTGCTTTCGCGATGCTGGGAGCCGACCGCCGGGAGTATCCTTTCGGTTCTTTGCCAGGTGTGAAAGTGGCCCCCTCGCAGCCATCGAGCCCAAGCCACCACCAAGGCTAGGTTTGCTAAGACGAAATAAAAGCACACATACGGAACTCTCAAGCGAATGCCGCGACGCAAGAACAAGAATCCAATCACCGCGAACGAATAGAACAATAACTGCCCATAAAGGGCGATCTGGTAAACCATTCCGGCTTTCCAGAGCAAGGGTGACGTTGCGAACGCAACAATCATTGCAAACGGGACAATGACACGAAACACGTGATGTGACCAAAACTGCCACCATATCGAGCTCCGCCAAGGGACCAGGCCCTTCTTCAGATTGGAAATGTCGCAGAGAAATGCTACATGTGATCGGATTTTCCGTTCCCATTCCTGTCGCAGAGTTCGGGCAGCAGGAATCCGAGCCATCGCCTGTGGCTCGAACACAGTTCGGGCTCCCGTGGAAACCAGAATTTTCATGGGGATCGGAAAGTCGTCGCTGACCACTGACATGACGGGGAACAGCTGCCGGCGGACCGCGAAGAGCTGGCCGTATACACCGAGGGCCGATCCGAAACGGCTCTCGGAATCTCTAATCCATGCCTCGTAGCGCCAGTAGAGGCTTTCTCCTTCCGTAGATAAGGTGTTCGTCGCTAAACACACACGGTTCCCGCCAGCACAGCCCACTTTTGGATCGCTAAAATGCTGGATGAGCAATCGAAGGGCATCGGCCTCGAGCAGTGCATTGGCATCTGTGAAAAAAACGATTTCCCCCTCGGCGGATGGCAACGTACGGTTCATTGTGGCTACTTTGCCCGCACGCTCGGGGTAGTGAATGACGTCGACACCGCGCGAAGCAAACTGCTTCGCGATCTCGACAGTCTTATCAGCCGACCCATCTGACGCGACTAAGATATGCATGCGACCATGGGGATAGTCGAGGGCAAGAGTATTCTCAATCTTGCGCTCGATCCAGTGCTCTTCGTTGTGCGCGGGAATGATCACAGTAACCATCGGCAGATCCGAATCGCTTTGGATCTCCGGATGCGTCGTGGGCAGCGGCCAGATTCGAGCCATCCAGGCAATCATCAGCGGGTATCCTATATAGACATAGATAATCAGTGCGACAGAAATCCAGAGAACCAGAACAATTGCCAGCCTCATTCAATCATCCTTATGCCGCACGCACGTGAACACATATAGTTGTGCCTTCAAGACGGTACACAGGCAGTCCGCTCTTTTGTAACTCTGAGAGATACTGCCCGACTCCCCTGCGAATCTCTACCCTTAGATAGTCGTGCCAAACCAGGATGCCGCCAGGCGCCAGAACCTTCAGTACTGCCTCGGTGTCTTTGCGGACGTGCTCGTACAAGTGGCTGCCGTCAACGAACGCGAAATCCACAGGCTGATTTACAATCTTTGCCCAGTCAATCGAGGTCGAGTCCTGAAGGATTTGGGTGATCTTGCTCTCATTACCGAAGGCCCGCTCAGAGATGGCCGACTCCTTGATCATATGAGGGTCGCTCGACTGGGACGCCCTTTTCCCAGCCGCCTCTGGAGGGAGGTCGACAGTGAAGATCCGGCAAGTTTCTGACGTGTTTCGGCTGAAATGAAGGGTCGTGAACCCCTTATAAGTTCCTATTTCGATCGCCGTCTTAGGGTTTTTCCATCTTATCAACGAACAAAGCACTGCGAGTTCGCCGGGCGGCATTGAGGGCGATGGTTTCTCAAGGTCAATCCAAATTTGCTTGGAATGACCATTGCCAACTCCAAGCTTCTCCAGGGTGGTGGCAGGTAAGGGATCCGTCGTTACGAGCTCCTTAAAGAGCTCAAGGGATCGGCTAGCAAATTCAAACGCAATGAGAGGCCCTTTCCTAAGTGTGCCCACGAACAGTGGGCCTGAAGCCAGACCCACAACAGAAGCGAGCTTAACCGCTTGCCGCACAGTGAATTGTCTTCCCTGTAGGATCATTCTGTTCGCCTCAATCGATAGAAAATCTCCGTGTGGGTAGTCAGGAACCCGCGCGGATGTGGGGCCATACTTGGCAATTCTTCAAATCATATTTGATTTAACCGACTGCAGTCCCGGATGATCGACTGACTGGATATTTCCGGACATAAAGCATGCCCGCCAGAGCTCCGGCAATCGGAGATGTGGTGAATTGAAAGCAAATGGGTTCACTGAACATCGCGATCATCAAGAGTGCCAACAGAGAGATTGAAATTACGAGAGATTGTCGCGACATGCAACGCAAAATAGTAACGAGAAGCCAACCGAAGGCAAGAATTCCGGCGCACCCCATTTTCGCCATTAGGTATGCCCACCCGTTATCGATGTACATTTCCTGCCGGTCGCCCAGATCAGAAACCCAACTAAGGTCGGTGCCCATTCCGCCGCCAAAGACCGGAGAGTGTACACGCAACAACGCACTCGCTCCTATTTGTATGCTTCTATCCATCAAAGTCGTGGAAGTCTGGGTCCCTTGGGGCAAGATGTCATATATCTTCGGCGCTTTCTCTGTGAGAACATCCAACACGTACTGAGCCCCGAATGGAAACACGCTCGGCAGCAGAATCAGCGCGGCAATGCCAAAATAAAGCACTTTCCGCATTCGCGAGGTACTGCGGATTGCCAGTGCCATCGTTGTAGCAAAGAAAAACGTCAGTAGAATGTTCCGGAAGAACAATAAAAAACTTGCGGTGAACAGCACTCCGGAGTACGCGATCCAGGACAGACGCTTGTCGATCAATCCTTTGAGGACAAGCAACATCGCAAAAATCCCCATCTGGATTGGAAGTGAGGTGTCCTCCTTGTGGAACCCCCACTCGCTGAAAATAGTGGCGTAGTACACAAAAAAAGCGACCGCCACCAAGACGCCGAAAGTCTTGAGTCGCAGAAAGAGGAGTTCTTCGTCACCGGCCGCACGCGCAATTGCGAAATATAACACGAAGAGAATCGATCCGTAAAACTGCCGAATTACATAACTGGTTTCGTTGCCCCTGAAAAAACCAAAAATCGCCGCAGCAATTGCAACCAGGAGAAACATCTTTATTACCATTGGAGCGCGAATCAACGAGGAGAACCCAGCGCCGTAGAGAGCAGCCAAGACGATAATGAGGCTTCCGGCGGCCCAGTAATACTGCTGCCAGTCAATTCCTATCGTTTGGCTATCAACGTAGTGAAAGCGACCCGTAGCGGGCAAGAGGGTCATAGCGGCAAGCATGAACAGCCAGCCCGCAGGAACTGCTTCTTTTGGCTTGCGCGCAACCAAAATTGCCAATCCCAGCGCCAAGGCAATGATGACATATTGCATGCCACCCAGGATCCCAGCCAATGCCACAACGATCGCTCCAGCGAGCAGAAGCGAAAGTCTCGCCAAATCTGCCGGACTCGGCTGGGGAGCGGCGGTCTGAGGAATGGTTAAGGTGGTGTTCATACCAAGCTCGACCGCAAATGGTTGCAACCGTCCACAGTGCCGATCACCGGATCTGGTTCCTTTCTTGTGGTTTCCCGGCGAAATCCAGATGTAGCTATATCCTCAAAGTTCCTACTTAGTCTGCTTTCTTCAATAGGACAACAAAATCGGCCAGCAGCAAGTTAACGCGTCCGGCTGTAATTGCTTCAATTATACGCGTGAATAGATTGACTGCGCCTAGAAACGGTTTATAGACGGGGCGCAGCAGGTCACTTTTGGAATACCCATCGATGCCTTTCTCGAATAAGACATTTAAACCGTACCGTTTGCACGCGGCAGCAAGATTTCTACGAGAACAAACCGGTTTGAGATACGTAGGAATAAAGATTTGGCCATTCCCATGGATCCGGCGGAGCTCTGGTGCGGGCCGGCCGGTCACCAGCTTAAATATGAAATATCTCAGTGAATGTGGCGTGTATTTGGCAACAAGCCCTTTATACGAGTACGGTTCCGGCCCTGCAATGAGTAGGTAACCACCTGGTTTGAGGCTTCTACTCATATTGGCAATCGCCTTTTCAGGAAATGGCATGTGCTCCAGTACGTCGACACACGCGACGACGTCAAACGCGTTCGGCGGAAGCTCGTAAGTTTGGAGATCCCCTTGAATCTTGCTATCGACCTTGTCATTGTGTTCAAGCTGCTCGGAATCTACATCGATACCGACGACCGTTTTTTCAAAGGGCAGTTCCACGTCCGAAGTTGAGCCACAGCCGGCTTCTAGAACCGCAATTCGCTTCGCTTCCTTCAGGTCACTTATCAAAACATTAACAGCTTCGTCTACAATCACTTTAACCGCCATTTATCCCTCGCGAATCTCAACGATCGTCACCACTTGACATACCAACGGGGATCTCGGATGGAGTGTGGAGGTTCCGCCTCTGTTCGTCGCCTGGCATAACCCCGCGAACATGCAACGCCAGGAATGTCCCTTCGATATGATAAATAGGCCACTTTCTCCCCAGCGTCCTCACCGCCCGCGTTACCGCTCGCAGATTCGCGAAATCATGCCACATTACGGCACCCCTTTTCCCGAGCAGGTCGAATGCTTTTTGCGAATCGCTCAAAACTCCGTCATAGATATGGCATCCATCCACGAGCACCAGATCCATGAATCCCAGGTAGGGCTGGTAATCAAAGAGTCGCGAATCCCCGAATAGCTGCTGAATTTGGCCGTTCTTATTAAAAGGCCGGTACGTCTCGCCAATAGCTTCACGCGGCTGAAGCAACTCCAAGTCTCCTGGGCTGTAACCACTCAGATTGGCCGCCATTTCTCTTGGCACATCTAGCGTGTAAACTTCAGCTTCCGAATTCAGTGCCAAATGTGTCGTAGTAATTCCCTTGAATGTCCCAATCTCGAATATTTTTCTTGGTTTGATCCACTTTACGACTCGCAGCAACGCATAGAGATCTTGGGGGGGCATGCCTCCCAGCGGCCATCCACTCGATAGCATTTGGATGTGATCTTCAGAAGCCGGCACCTGAGAGAGCGGAAGACTGGAAATCTCAGGGTGGAATAGCATCGCACTTGCTCGCCAAAAGTCGGGCGCTGCCTGTCGGAATCTCCGCGGAGAAACCACTGCGTCCAGCAATGCTCGCTGCCATACCGTGGAAACGATTTCCGCCGCGTCTCGCAGGCGCTCCAGTGCCATAGTCAGTTAACCTCCCCGCATTGATACGCCATACGAATACGATTGCCGAACAAAACTGCATATGCCACAAGTAGCAGCGTCGCGCTCAAAAACAAACTCAAACCCATGAACCTGCTGACTCCCGCGACGCTTATCCCTGCCAGAAAGGGCGCTACTAGGGCCGCAGCGTGTTTTGCTTGGATAACTTGGCGCGCCTCATTCACAAATAAAGTTAAGGAGAATGTCTGGGCCACAAGTGCTGCCACACTCGCTCCCAGATTCCCCGCCCATGCCGTTAGCACGACGCATAACGGAAGGAAGGCAAAAGTCGCCAAAATTAAAACCTTTTGGTAATCCTTATCCCGATGGGTGGCAACAACAGCACCGATTCCGAACAGATTTCCGAGCGCAGTCAGTAGGAACGTGACCTGAAAAATTCGAAATACCGGCGCTGCTGCAAGATACTCGGGGTTCTTAAAAACAAGCAGAATCACCTCTCGCGCATAAAAGATAGCCCAAATTCCCCCTGGCAGGAATAACAGTGCCATATCTTCATAGCAGCGCTGGAAGTACTGGTTTAAGTGGGACCGGCCTTCGTCGCTTGCTCGACTGAGAAGCGGAAACGCACCTTGCACGTAGAAACTCGATAGCATGGCGAGACCGAGCGCAGCGCGATTCCCCGCCGCATACAGGCCGATAGCCTGCTCTCCTCTCAGCAGCCGGACGACAATTGCATCGCTCCAGATCAGTACCGTCATTAATAAAGTTCCCCAGCCAAGGGGCGCTCCAAGTTTTAGAATTTCCCAAGAGCGGCGTATGACGTTAACATGATCGTTCTCGCCATGCCTGATTTGGCCCGTTTGCCGCGACCAGATGTAGCCGACGCCGCTGGCAACGAGCGCCGCTATAACTAGCGCCGCCGGAACCACCAAAATCCCCATTCCCAAATGCATCCCGACAATCGTGAGGGCGAGCCAGCCACCCTGCCAGATAATATTTAGGACTGCAGAGACTTCCTGTCGGTGGAGCCCTTGAAAAGCCCAGTCAAATAGTCCTGCTGACGCAACATTGCTCAACCCAAAAATCCCGACAAGCAAGAGCTCCAGACGACTTACCCCTGGCACCAAACAAAGAATACCGACGGTCACAATCATCCCGGTGAGCGCCAGGCAGGCTCTCAAACATGCGATCTCGCCCAAGAGCCCTCTCGATATATAACCGGACCTGGCAACAGCCCGGCTTCCAAAGACAGGGAGACCGAAATTGGATAGTGTTAAACTGTACGCGCTCGCGGCAATGGCGAACGAGACAAAACCGAACTCGGAAACTGATAGCCGGCGCGCAACGTAGATCACAACCATGAATTTCAGCCCTTGCGAGAGAATACCGCCCGTCATGGCTACAGCGGACTGACGCGTCAGAGTCGCAACGGCAACCGAACCGGTGCTTTCTTCCGCCGGGGTAGTGTTCTCCGCTAGAAGGAGTTTTTCTGTGGGCAATGTTTCAGCCATCATGAGGAGGGTCGGCCGCGATGCGTAAACTCGCGAAATGTCATGAGACAACAAGACCGAAAGTGTAACCCACAGATTTAACGGCCAGCCGTGCTGCTCTTGGCATGAACCTCCGCAATTTGCGCCATAGCTTTGTCGGCATCCTGATTGAACTGACGAACGGTTTCTCGTGTGTACTTATGATCTACCATCTTTGCCAGAAACGGAGGCGGAATGGTGATGATATGCGCTCCGGCCAGGGCAGCTGCTTGAACGTCCATCACCGTCCGAACGCTGCCCACGATGATCTTGGCGGTGTAGTCCCAGGCATCTAACCACTGGCGGACATTGCGTATTATCACGGTGGGATCGTTGCCTTCATCCACGACGCGTCCCGCGAAGATGCTGACATAAGTGGCCCCCGCCTTGGCCGCCAGAATGGCCTGATTGAAGGACAGAATAGCCGTAGTGTTCACGAGGATGCCCTCACGGTTCAGGGCGTTAATCACGCCGAGACAAGACTCACCCTGGTCATTGATGACTGGGATTTTGACCACTATATTCTGTGCCCACTGGGCGAATGTTCGCGCCTGTTGGACCATCTCCTCGCGAATATTGGTCGTTACCTCGACGCTGACCGGCCGCTTGCCAAATAAGGTACACAACCGCCGTGCGCCTTGCTCAACGTCGTATACCCCGTCCTTGAACATGATGCTCGGATTGGTCGTTAGGCCATCGACAATACCTTGCTCCAACCACTTTTCGATTTCTGTGTAATTGGCCGAATCAAGAAAGATCTGCATCAATATCCTCCGTGACAGTGATTTACCTTCGCACAACGAAATGCAACAGATGACCTGTGTTTCACCTTCGAAAATCAAAAACCTACGATACAGCTTCCGTCCCGCGCTTGGCGGAGCATTCGGCTCTAACTTACCGAGCAATCCGAAAGCCTCCCAATAGGCACAACGGTCGAGACATCGACGTCAACCAATACCGCGCGATGTATGAGTTCAATTGCCAGCACAAGGCGTAGGCCGCCCCTACAGCGCTTTAGGATGCCTTCGCAGCCGGCGAACGGCCCCGCTGTAATTCGTACACGGCGGCCTACCTTTAAGTAAGGATGAGGTTCCGTCCGCACGCCTTCAGCCATAGCTCTTCGCAATCGTTCGATGTCCTTTTCAGGTAGTGGTGTGGGCGCACCGTTGAAGCCGACAATCCGCACCACACTTGGAATGCGAAGTACCTCAAGTTGATTTCGCAGTGGAATGCGGATGAAGACGTAGCCCGGGAATAGCGGCGACTGGACTAGTATGCGCCGGTCTCGCCAGCGATGCACTGCTTCATAGACCGGCAGATAATGCTCCACAGCACGCTCAGCAAGCTGCTGGGCCACCCGCTTTTCATGGTGCGCTCGGGTATAGGCCGCGTACCAACGCGGCTCGTGAAAACCTTGGGGCATTTCCGAGTGCCCTGCAAAACTGGCCATGTTTACCGCTGCTCCCGCCATGCGCCCTCCCGGCCCGCTTACAGCTCCGCCCCGTCACTTACAGGGCACTGTGTGGCCTAACCCCTTTAGATTTAACTAATTACAGCAGAAACGATGCCTACTTCACACGTCCAGCATCATGCTCAGATGCGGGCGCAGAACGATCATCTTTTTTCCTCCGGCGGTTCCAATGCCACGACTGGCCTTCGCCTGAATGTTCCCTCGAACCATTTTGCGAGATGAACGGTATACCGGCCGAAACGGTCGAGAAAACTTCTTGCGCGAACAGCTTGCGTGGGTTCTTGGCATCGGTTTGCTGCCACGCCTCGTTTCCGAAAACCCAGACCACGGCGATGGCGAGAGCAACGAACGTCCCGAGAAAAATGATAAGCAGACGCGGCGGAAAGGACTTCTTGTCCGGGACGATCGCCGCATCAAGCACCTTCACCGTTGGAATTTCTTTTGCTTCTTGGACCTTCGCCATCTCGTACTCTTTAGTAAGCGCCTCGAGAACCGCTTCCTGAATCTTCGTTCGCCGGTACAAGTCCGCGTACTCGACGCCGAGAAGCGGCAGTTTCCGGATGGAAGGATACATGGACTCGCTTGGCTGGGCAGAGACAATGGTCGTGCTTTCACCTTTCCCACCTAGCTTTTCGAGTTGGTGTTGCAGTTCCTCGATTCGCGCCTTCACGCTCCTCACACGCACGTTGTTGTCGCTATAAATCTGTCTGAGTCCTTCGGATTCCGATTGCGCGGCAATCAGTTGCCCCTGAAGAGCTGCTGCGGCCTCAACCATGGCGACGCCCTGTGCCTTAATGTCAATCGCCGTGTTCTTGCTGGCGAACTGGCTGAACTCTTTCTCCGCTGATTCCAGATCCTTATTCACCGCTTGCAGACGCTCTTCCAGGAAGATGCGTTCGCGACGTGCCGAGGAAGTGCTCAATTCGGCCACCAAATAATTCAGTTCTCCCACGTAGGCCTGAGACATTGCCGCCGCCCTTTGCGGGCTCCTATCCGTCACAGTGACAGCAATGATCTGGCTTTTGCGGTCCACGGAGATGGCGGTATGGTCTGCTAAATCCTTCCTGGCGTCCTCCATGCGGCGGTCCCAATAGAGGTTCTTCAGGTCAAACTGCTGGATCAATTTGTCTTGCGCCGTGCGGCTGGTCAGGATGCCGACAAAAATGTCACTCGTACTTTTGAGCCCCAGGAAATCACTGGCAAGACCCCCAAGCCCGCCGGCACTGCCCGTTATCGCTGCAGCCGCCACAGCGAGGCCGGAAGTAGACGGACTATCGGGCGGCATCAAACGTGCAGTTGATTCATAGCGTGCGGGGATAATAAAAGCGAGCAGCATGCTGGCGATCATCCCGGACAACGCAACGCGGCACAGTAGTCCGCGATGTCCCCACAAAAGTCGGAGGTGCACGACGGTATTCTCACCTGCCTCCGGCGTGGCCGGCGGCGCGGGCGTACCAGGGAAGTCCTTCTCTGGCGGTTCGATCTCAGGTTGGCGGACGGGAGCACTGCTTGAGAAATTCACGGCCGGCCTCCGTTCCTGGACGCGCTTCTCATTGCATTCGTGCTAGAGCGCTGGAATGATCTTTCCAGATGGAACTGAAATTCCACGGTAGTCGGCACATTTCTTTGAGCGTTTGTCTGAATCACGCCAAATAGCCGCCGATTTTGCGCCGACTCGGAAAGACCGAGATTGAAGCGCACCCAGTAATCGATTCGTGCGCCCCCATCCATCAGCGTGCCCCCGGCTTGAATATGCTGCTGACTGACCGTCTGGTGCCCAAGATTGAAATGCAAGCGATTACATGCGCCGAACCAATAGTATGTCCCTGCCTGCGCTCCCTGTCCCTGCCGTCCAATCCAGTTCCCAGTCAAATCTCCGTTGTCGGTGTATCCGTCGAGATCGCGATCGTTGAAATAGAAAAAGCCGCGGTTCAGTTCTTCCACTCTCTCTTGGCCAGCACTCTTTTCCGCTGGTTCGTCGTAGCTCGGGCAGCTATCGAAGGCCTCGACTGATTTTTCAACCGACTTCGCTACTTTGTCCGCCATCAAGAGATCATTTCGTTTCGAGCCCGACATTTCCTTATGGGTCATTTCTTCCTGTTAGGAGAGAAACCCACTTCCAACACTGCCGTAAAATTCCTTTGCGGTCCTCGAAATAGCATGGGATAGCGGGAAATATTTTCGCATTGTAACTCGCTCTTCAGATAAAAACCATTTTGAAGATACATCTCATTGCTCAGTCCGTAGTCCTGCCAGGCCCCTCCGCCTGGGACGAAATCTGAACTGACTGTGTTGTGCTTGTAAATGAATTGCACGGTATTTCGCGGCGAGATCCAGTAAGTTAGCCAACCCTGGATCGCCCTCCCGTCTCTGCCAACGGTATTGCCAATCAAATTGCCGCCGTTCGTGTTTCCGTCGTGATAGGCAGTATTCCAGTAATTAAATAATCCGTGATTGCCTTGATTATTAAACAATCCAGCTTGTTCTGTCGATACTCCCTCAATATGGAAGTCAAGATTGTGAATTCCGGGGATTCTCGTGATGTAGAGACCTGGATGCCAGGGATTCCTTGCGGGGTCCTTGATGGGCAAGATAGTGTCCTCCGCGTAGGCATCACCATAAAGGACAACGTAGTTTCGTAACTTCGGGACATAAAATGTCCAGTCCATCTCGGTTTCGTTGTCGCCCGGCGGACCCCCATCCGCAATCCGCTTGCTTGGGATGTCAAAGATACTATGAAAAAGGTTGCTCGCATTAAGCGACTCGCCTCCTGCGCCCCCGATCATGGTTCTCCGTCCGAATCCGAGTTCCAAGAATGGGAAGAGTTTGATGTTAACCTTTTGTCCGTAAACAAACGGTCGTGGGATATACGGATGTCCCACGAGCCGACCAAAGAATTGGTCGATACGGACTGGCCCGAGGTGCGAGAGAAAACTCGGCAAGCGGAATGGCTCAGGGTTCACCAACCGGACCATGTTCACTGGCTCAGCATTGTTGCTCCACGTCATCGAATGGGAACCCGGAGCCCAAGAAAGACTTTGCTTGCCCAGCACGAGTTGCCAGTTGCTCAAGTTCACGGTGACATAGGCATCCAGAAGTCGGGGGCGGTCGATTGGGCCGACGGGACCGGCAGGCACCTGGAAGATAGGCACAAGATCGGCTTGGGAGATGAAGTTGACGATGGCAGCAGAAGGCGCGGGAGCAGAAGGCGCGTGCTGGTACTCCGCTCGAACGTACAACGCAACTGGTCCTGCTGCCGCGCTGAATGATCCGCCCGCCTGGCCGTTTGTTCCGCGGTGAAACGGTCGACCGAAATCGTATGCAACGGTTTGACCAAAGTGATAGCTGTCGGTCAGAGGAGGGCCGCTGATCGAGACTGCTCTGGCATACACGGATTCAAGATTCGCCGTGAAATTGCGGCCCCCGTCTAATAGACCGATTTCGTACGCGAACTCCTGAGCGAGGCGACCTTGGAGCCGAGCGGCCTCCTCGCTTAACGTCTCCCCCTGAGGCAATTCGTCACCAGCTTCTTCCGTAAGGCGCGCGCATTCGATGCGTGTCCAGGG
>WNFQ01001961.1_pt1 | contig 17698 bp, 24 predicted proteins | sample 5400171 | NCBI WGS metagenome assembly WNFQ01 (sample SAMN13153356, study PRJNA577476) | soil metagenome | isolation source: 20 cm soil under Madrone tree | place: USA:California | collected 2016-06-14 | reverse complement strand
ACGAATCGAACTGTCTTGATTGCTCACCATCTTGTCTTCCTTACCAAGCGTGTTTCAAATCGCTTACCTATCAGAAAACGGCTTAGTAAAACACTAGTACTGTACGCTATATATAGCCCTCCTTGCTGTCTCTAGGACGGCAAGTTGAGTCTCCTGTCTTAACTACCAGAAAACCCACAATCTACTGTCTTCTCAACTTCTCCCTCTCCGTCTGCTTCTCTTCTCTTCATAACGGGTCTTGCAATGTACTGCAAGGTGGTAACCGTTGCTCTATAAAGCACCCTAGGAGAGGCGCTCTCTTAGCTCAGCTCTGAAACACTTCACGTCCAAATAAACGCCCATATATCCCGAATAGGCATACCGAACGTCACAGACGCCCATCTATCCCAATTAGGACGTACCAAATCACGTGACCATGTGACCACCTTAGGGCCGGCTTCATCTCGACTTCACAACATACAGAGGGATCACATGACCTCTTTAGGGCCGGCAATACTCTTGACTTAGCTTTTCAAGTCTAAAGTCACGGCGGTGACATCCTGTTTTTTGCTTTGGTGTATTGCCATTTCAGTTTCATGAGCCACCGCTGCACCATTGTCAATGAAATGCTGGGCTTGTGAATTCCCAGCCACAAGAACAAGTCCTGAAGTTTCTCGCTCACAACAATGTCACAAACATCCTGGGCCTTGATAAAGCCAGCCTTCGATTTCTTTGACAACTCTTCCTGTATTTCCTTCAAGATCTCTTCATCCTCAAGAACAGTCTGCCAGGTATAGCCATAGGAGTGAAGGGGAAGCTTCCCTTCTTGAACAAAGTCTAGGACCCATGTTCAGATGCTGCATGCACAAGTTGATCCATGCCCCTGTGCTTTTGTGACAACAATTGATGCTTCCCTCCAGGTGTATGAAAGCCCTGGGTCCAGAAAGAGGTTCAAGACCCCAATCATGGCAGTGATGCAAGCCTGGAAAGCAACATCAAGTTTTTTGTCTTGGCTCTGCAACAACAATTTCTCTCAGGTCCTCGACAATGCTGCACGATCATGCAGCAAATCCAATGCTTTGTCAACTGGGGCTGGTGGGGCTTTGTCCACTGGGACATGTCCATGGCAGAGGCTCTCAAGGAGCACCTGGATTGCTCTTTGAGTTCCATTGGCATCCGGTGCTGCTTCGACCACCACTTTGGGGTGCCCACCATCTTCCTCATTCAAATTGCTTGTCATGTCTTGGATCTTGTCAGAATCCTCCTCCTCCTCTTCTGTGGCTGCAGGCTGGTCTCGTCCGTCAATACCAGTGTATCAACAACTCCTGGCAACACACCTGTCCCACATGTTTGGACACCAAATCCTTGGTGTCCAACTCTTCTGATGCACTTTTGTCCAAAACTTGCTCGCTTTCCACTGCCCTCGTCACAAGCTGCTTCATATGGGCACTTTTCTTGACTTTCTCTTCCACATGTGCCATAAACTCAAACACCAGGAGGTAGCCCTGCTTTGCAAGGTCCTCTCAGCACTTCTTCTGTCGCTTCAAGGTTCTTGTGGATTTGCCATCATACTGTTTGGGGTGTTTTGGGTGCTTCTTCCTTTCTGCTTCTGCTGCAAGTTTCTGGGCTTTCTGCAAGATGGAACTGAAATGATCAAGTGCAGATTGCTCAACAATCTCAGGACAATCACATGGTTCCTCAGTTTCTATTTCCCCTTCCTCCTGACCACCTTCACATTCCTCAACAGCAGGCTGAAGGGTTCTGTCAGTAGGGACTATTTTGTCTTTATTTTTGACATAGGTGGCTGTCAGCGGGAATCAGAGTCAGAGTGGTTGGCAGAACTCACCTTTAGACCTCTGCATCCTCACATTCCTTGCTTTTTCTATATTTTTGTTTCTGGCTTTCACAGTGTGCTTCTTGAAAGGCATCCTAGTGAATTTCTAAGGGATAATAGGATGATTTGAGTCTGTAGACGGTGTTTAAGTTGACAACTCCATAGCCAGGCACAGTCACATGACCTTGACAAATGTCCAGGACATAAAAACACAAAACTGCACCATTTTGTGCCTAAATGTCTAAAAATGGTTTCTCATGTAAAATTAAGTATTTTTGACTCCACTAAAAAACTGCTTGATATTTTTGAAAAAAAAATTATACAAATTGAAGCTATGGATCATATCTATGATTTGTATAAACTAGATTTAGTCTTAATTGAGGTGTTACAGAGGAGTGTGAAACAGGAGCAAATGTCGCATTTGCTTACATAACCCATGCGGGAACTGGATGACTTCTACCTTACCCCCTAACTGGAGAATTCACAATGTATTTCATGCCTTGTTGCTGACACCCTATCACAAAATGCATGCTCACAGCCTCAACTTCACCCATCCCCCACCTGACCTTATCGATGAAGAGGACAAATACAAGGTTGAATGAATAGTCACCCACCAGCAATTTAGACGATTAAAGAAACTCCAATATCTCATCAAATGGAAGGGATACCCTGAAAGCAACAACACATGGGAACCTGCTGATCAAGTTCATGCCCCCCTGATTGTAAAGCACTATCAATCTGCAGCTAAGCATCAGTCAGCAATCAAGTCAACTCATCAGTCTGTCACAACAGTGACCCAACATGACCATAACATGTCACCAATTCCCTTTCTTTCCAGTTCCTTCTATCACATTCCATCCCATTCTATACATAGGTAGAAGCTTCTACAAGCTTCTGTCAGGTTCCACTCCATTCCATCTGACATCACAAGTATCTACAGCTAGCCTGAACATTCTAGTAGCTTCCACCGACCATGTATATAAGATGTTCGTACCAGTAGAGGTCAGCCCTAAGCTTGATCTCCTGTAGACACAGGTTGTCTCTAGTATCTTGCCTCAGATCCCCTGTAATCCACTTGCCAGACCCACAATGTCACTGTTGGTGTCATTGGCCCTTGTCCTCTTATCGCTGATCTAAGATGCATGCAAGTCTTAGTTGAATCTCTTGAGATATCCCATCTCCAAGATCCCCAAAAACTCAACACAAATCCTTGGAGATATCCCATCTCCAAGATCCCCGAAATCCAAATGAATTGTCTTGTCACTGAAACACGATACACTGCTACCTGTCTGGTGACACAGTCAGCAACCCTCCTCGCATGTATAAAAACCCTCCAGAAGAATCCCAAGAGCCCTATCAAATGCCCAATGATCTCCCCCGCTTCCCTATCAAATGCCTCCCAAAAGACTTTCCCATCGAAAAGCCTACCCCACTCAAACAATCTAAGTTCGACTTCGACCCCTCCAAACCATGACCCCTTAGCATCTTCCGCTTCCATTATAAGGTTAGCTCCTCACACACCCTTGACCACTGGTGCTTTTGCCACATCAACAATTGCCCCTACCACCAATAGAACATGTCAGATTACTCCCACAATGACTCTGCCAAATCTCCTGCAACCTCAGACAGGGGATCCCCTTCCCCCACTCTCGTCAATATGCCTCTTGAGGAGTTCCCACCTGCTCAGCCAACCTTCCATGCCCCAACTCCCAGAATACCTAGGCTCCTCACTCCTGCTCTCAGCCCTTCAGTACCTGTCAGAGAAGACACCACCCCCCTCAATTAACTCCTTCACCTTAGATGACTCTCCCCACGATCTGTCCAGAGCACTATTGCCTTGCACAACCTGGACTCCACCGCCTACCATGCCATCATCAATGGACTGGTCATCACCTTGGAAGCACACTCACACCAATACAACCAAACCCTTGCTGCCCAGGAAGAGACCCATAAGAAGAAGCTGGATGACCTTGGTGAAACCATTGAGTTCCTTGAGGCCCGCCTTGTTGGATACATTGACACCTTCAGCCAACCACCCAACAGGTATACTGAGAACAGCCAACTCCCTCATTTCACCATTCCCTGCAGCAATGGACTCTCCAACCCAGCCAAGTGGATCAAGCAGCTCAATGATGGCTGTGTCGCTGGCTATTCAAAGGAAAATGGTCCTCACAACCTTCCCCATGTCTGCAAGATTTATGCAATGCCCAAACACACAGCTGACCCTACAGAGCCTCTACCCCATTGGGTCCACGAAACCCTTCAAGGGCCAGCCCCTGGCTATCCTGTCTTCCTTGATGCAGTCAAGAGCACAGACAATTGGGGCCTCAAAGCCAATGTTATGTGGTACAGAGATCTCAATGAATGCATCATCCACTACAAAGCCCAGCTTGACCACACCCACAGCAAACTCAAGAGTGCCATCATTGCTTATGATCAATGTAAAGGCAGGTTGGAGTGTGCACAACTTTCCAAATGGGTTTCACATCTGGTGGGAGAACCCATGTGCATGCCCACCAATAAGCGTGCTTGGGGAGGATGGAAGGAAGGACATGGATGTCACTTCTAAGGGGGAGTGTGATGTCATAGACCTTACTAATGAGGATAGCTCAAGCGATGATGAAGAGCTTTAGTAGGGCCTTAGTAATGCATTCTTGGGCTGCTTATTGATTGTCTCCCCTTCTGCTTACTCATCAGTTATCTCTTTTACAAAGTGTGTTTCTAATTGCTTACTGATCCAGAAAATAGCTTAGTAAACCTTAGTTTTGTATGATACAAATAGCCCTCCTTGCTGTCTTTAGGACGGCAAGTTGAGTCTCCTGTCTATACACCCAGAAAACCCACAATCTACTTGTCTCTCAACTTCTCTCTTTCCATTCACTTCCCTCCCCTTCATAGTGGGTCTTGTGACATATTGCAAGGTGGTAACCGCTGCTCTATAAGCACACTAGGAGAGGTGCTCTCTTAGCTCATCTCTAAACACTCAGATGTGTATCTTCTTAGTCAGACACCCATATATTCCACTTTAGGCGTACTGAATCACATGACCATGTGACCACTTTAGGGCTGGCGCCAACTCGACTTCAAGTCTCACTCATTGAATCACATGACTACATTAGGGCCGGTGCAACTTCAACTTAGCTTTTCAAGTCTAAAGTCATGGCAGTGACAGCTTACTTGTTGCTTACTCATCTCTTAGAGTAGGCTGACTGATACTTACAAATACACTTATGAAAACCCCCAGTATTGTATGATATAAATAGCCTTCCTTGCTGTCTCTAGGACAGCAAGTTGAGTTTCCTGTCTTACTAGCAGAAAACCCAATTACCATTGTCTTGTCTTCTCTCTCTCATGTTTGCCTTTCCATCTAAAGTTGGGTCTTGTGATGCACTGCAAGACAGGAACCAACTCTTATTAAGCACCCTAGGAGAGGCGCTCTCTTAGCTCATCTATATCTCATATGTGTACCCTCACAGTCAGATGCCCAGTATAAGCTGCATTTGGTCGAGCCTTGCTCCCATATCATGTGATCTCTTTAGGGCTGGCATTGCCTCAACTTCGCATTTCTCTCACAAAGTCACGTGACAGCCTTAGGGCCAGCATTACAAATGACTTCATCCTAGTCTAAAGTCACAGCAGTGACAGCCAACATCCTCACAAAGTCTCTCAATCAGATGGACTTTCAACGCCTTCACGAGTACCTCAGTGTACAATCCCCATGTGCTACATGAGGAGGAGTTGTCATGCCTTCATGCTTCACACATCCCACATTGGTTAGATTTCTATAATATCATCACAGTTGCCATTGACATGTATTTTGCTGGTTTCATAGGCATTCTGGTGTTTTCACTTCACAACCCATAATATTTCATAGAATCACTAGATACTACATATATATGCTCCTTAATACATGCACTAAAATGTTTGATACTTATTTTGAGTATATCTGCCCTGTGAGGAAAGATATTTGGTCACAAAAAAGTTTGTTGCCATTGATGTGTATTACACTGTATTTGTACATCAAAGAAGAGGGTCACCTCATGTAGGGCATGGGGTCATGACAACTACACTGCACTGATCCACTCTACAATGGATCTCTGGTGCTCTTCATGGTGCTTGATTGCCACCTGCATGGCTCGCCTGCGGTCCAAAGCAGCAGATGGCCACTCATATTCGCTGTCGGTGCCTTCGTCATCAGAGTCCCCTTCCATTCGAAGGGGTAACTCGCAATAATGAATGTTTTGCAAACTTCTGTAGTCAGAATGGGCGAATTTTCGAATAACGCACTGTAAGTAGTGCCATCGAATTAGGCCAGGTGGGGGGTTACGGGCGTGTTCAGGCTGAGGGGGACTAGCCCTGGACCCATGTAGAGGGGGCACGGATGCCGGGATGGATGGCCCAAATCCAAGTATTGTGAGTTGCCAGTCTTGTGGCCAGTTACGGGGAGGAAATGAATGGCATTCATATTCGCCCTAAGTTCATGAATCAATGATTAACTGTAGAAGATGAGATAAGACGAACTCCGCACCGGAGCCACAAACCGCAGACCAAGTTCATAGAGGTCAAACGAAGAATCAAGGTTCCCAATGAGGGTGATGCCACATATTTCGTCATAAATAGATAGAGCGGGAGGAGGAGGGGTGGTTACAAAGGCGCTGTAAATAAGGCGCAAAACGTGATCTCCCATTCGCTTGGGGCATATGTGACTGTTCTTAATGTGGAAGGGATTCCTTGTCACCCAGCATCCTCCATCTCGGTGCTTGACACGGTCCACCATTGTGGAAGCATTGCCGCTGGCATCGGTTTTGGATTTGCCTACGCGATCGCTAATTTTCGACAGGGAAATCACGGCCTCGACCTCATAGTAATAGTTTGATGCGGTAAGAGGGTCAGTGGGATTGACGTTCCTCCATGTCTCTCCTTCCGCATCCCACGTTTGGAGCGAGCCACGCACCAGAGCGGGATCACAAATGTCGTGGGCTATATCAATTAACCATTTCGACTGCTCTTGACGACTATAAAGGAGGAATTCATTGAGAGGGCCGCTAAGGAGGCAGGTGAATAAGGAGCTAGAGTTGGGAGGGCTCGTCGTCATTGCTGACATCGCAGATTCGTCGCTCATAATATTTCTGGGTGGTTGGAGATTTAAACCGACACGGCCGGTGAGAATGTGCAACTCAAGGTGGGATTGTTTTGGGGGATGTGCTTTGCTGTACGTGTTGGAGGAAGTGGACGATTTTTGGAGCAGATTTGGCGCAGTCGCAGACATGATGGTTATCGATGAATGAGTTTTCACACCGGTGACGGTACAGTAAAAGTAGTGCCTCTAACACGTGACCCAAAGACACTTTCGACCGACGAGCTCCTTAGCTCTGCCCTCTTTCCTCCTCGTTATTACTTCACCTTCTTTAGTCCCCGATTCCTCAACCATGACAAGTAGCGGTTTCGCTGCGCTCATGGCACTCAGCCAAGCGCGGACGCAAGAGTCCACACGAGCAGCTGATTCTATTCAGGCAGAACGACGACGGAAAGAGGAAGCCCGTCGACGCCAACAAGAAGAAGAGGATCGTAAGGAGCGTGAGCAGCAAGCCAAGATGTTACTACATCAACTAGAAGAACAGAAACGTGAAAAGGAGAGGCAGTTGAAACGAGAACAGGAACGAGAGGCAAAACTGAAGGAGATGGAGAGGCGAGAAGAAGAGCAGCGCCAGACTATGCTCTATGGTTCAAAAAGGGGCCGAGAGCGAACTTCTCGCTATCCAACGTCCTCCGTTGCCAGCAGACGGGCATCTGACGGTGACGGTGACGGTGATGCTGGCCTTGCCCTGACCCGCAAAGAGAAACGTGAACGGCGTCTACAACTACAATTTTCGCAGAACGCTACTCGTCGCTACGGACCCTCTGCTGGAACCTCTAGAACCAGAAGGCGTTTACCTGGTGGCGCTATTAATGCAACTGCTCGGAATTTGCAAACAGGAGGCGGCTCTGCGAATGATGGGCGCTCGGTTCGGGAGCGCCTGTCAGCGATGCCCAATACCCTGACGAAACTCAATACGGTCAAACGAGACACACGAACCATAGACGAAATCTTGCGCGATCGAGCCAAAGCCCGCGAAATCAAGACTCTCGAGGGAGAAGACGCTCGCGAATTTCACGATTGGTTCGGGACGAATCCTAAAGCTGCCACTACGACGAAGACCAGCTCTCCCCCATCTCCGGCTGCCTCGGGCACCAGTACGCCTTCTCTACTCCCTCAGCGACCGGACATTATACAAGGCACAACCAAGTCATCGTCCCCTCGCCCTACTGTCTCTAGGACACCCTCATTTTCCTCTTCGCTATCCACTCCCAAGACCGCTTCGAAAGTTTCCTCCCACGGGACCAAGTTCCCCCGCCCTGCACCACTGAATAACAAGATCACGACCGGCTCGAGCACGCATGCGCCAACCAAACGTGCGCACTCATCTCCGTCGAGATACGATGGGTCAGGATCGGACTCCGAGTACGACAGACGTCCCCCCAAACGGGCGGCTGGTGCTTCCGGCGGCATCCAGGATGAAATCTGGAAGATCTTTGGACGTGATCGTTCTAAATACATGTCACGAAACGTAATGAGCGATGATGAAGACATGGAGGCGGACATGACGGCTCTAGAGCGGGAAGAATTCACCAGGTTCGTCCAATCTATTTTAAGGACTGTTGTCATCATCTGATGTGGCACTTAGCTCCCGGATTGCCCGGAAGGAGGATCTCGAGGAAGAAGAGGAAGAGCGTCGTCACGAAGAAGAGAAACGCCGCCGTCGTAAGGAACGAGAGCGCAGTGATTGACTTTGTTCTGCGACATAACACTTTCATTTCACGCACCTGTCCTGTTGCTTGGACCCTGTCCGATGTTGGGCCTATGTTTACCCGTCCTTTCTGTATTTCTTATGTTCTTTCACTCACGTGTTCGTCTTATTTGACAACGTTCTGCAACCCCTCATTTGTACTGTACCCCGGATAGACTTGCATCGAATACCAGTTGACAATTCTGCTGATTATCTTAAAACACCGAAAGGCAATGAAAGCTAATATAAGAGGAGCGTATGACGCGAACTACATATTCCTTGATCTACTGTTGCTATCTACTTTCGTCAACGCGGAAACGCTTACGGGGACCATCTGGTGGGAATGACCCTCCCTGACCACCTACAGTTGCAGGAACACCGCCGCCTTGCATGAACGCAGGGTTGAAATGACCCTGCATACCAAATCCACTGCCCATTCCGGTCATGTCGTTGAATGCACCACGTCCCATACCTGGCATCATGCCCATCCCTGCGTAGGAAAAACAACTTATACGTAAGCATACACGCCCCATCTAGAACACAGAATAAAGGAACACAAAACCGGGGAAGGAACAGAATGAGGACAAAGAAGCTAGAACCCCGTACCCATGCCACCCCCCATCATCCCTCCGCGCATGAACCCACGAGGACCCTGTGGAACCATGCCCCCACGCCCCGAGTATCCGTTGTGGTACCCACCGCCACCACTGCCGGCCATCATATTGTTTTGTAAGGCGCCCATGCCTCCGCCGACCATGCCTCCGCGGCCAACCATATTGTTAACGGGTGCGACGCGGCCACCACGGAACGGCATTGCACCTCCGCGAGCGACGCCACTCTGCTGCTGCCCCTGTGCTGGACCTTGCTGCTGACGTGGAGGGGGCTCTGTGAAACGTCAATCGGGATCAGTGACGTGGCCTGTGACGTAGATGGACATGCCTTTTGGTAGCGTTCGGAACGGGTTCCCTTGAGCAGAGCTAGTCAGATTTGCAGTTGCTCGTCGGTTTTGGAAGTCACTGTGATATGTTAGAGCATTGTAAGGACGTGAAAAAGAAACATAATTCACTTGTTGTCAAACCATATCTTCATGGCAGAGGCATTGGCAGTGGTTCCACACTCAATATATGCGATACTACGCGCATACAATGTCATCCTAAGGAATGGATAGTGTTGTAAAACGTACCCTTTACTTTTGCCGTTGACTTTATGCTCCGAAAATGTGATATCCTTATGGTCAATGGACACGCCGACCCCAAATGCAATCTTGCGCAAATCCTCGTCCGTCGTCCACTAGGACGCACGTAAGGAGACCGTCAGCATTCTACTACTCGGGAAGAAGGGGGGCGCCATACCCATTGCAAATCCCCAATATACAGCGAGTCGAACCCCTCCTCAATCACTTGACCCTGGCTCATTGCACTGTTGGATTGCATAGCCCCATTCGGTATGCCGCCACCAGCCGTCGGGCCAGAAGGAATCCGTGGGCCTGTGGGAATCTCTTGTTTGACCTGGTAGCTCTGCACAGCGACAGGTGTCTGGGCTTCCGAGTCGTCCTCTTCGCGCGGCCGTTTGTCACCTACTCTTGGGTCGAAAGAATCTTGCGCTATCTGCATCCCTTCTACCTCTACCTCTCCCTCCTTCTCGATTGATCAATTCGAGACTGAGAGCACGAAAAGCAGTAGCCCACCTGAACTTGGGGGGGTGGGTTTCCGAATCCATCCTCTTCGCCATAGAGGTCAAAATCGTCATCAGCCATGGTAGGAGCTCAGGATCTCAAACAGCGTGAATGAATATTTTTTTGGATTCGATCGAGATGACAGGAGGTGTGGTTTTGGAAAGACAGGTTCTATCCACCACGTACACAAGCAGCAAAAATAATGACAAGTCAGACGTATGTCCCCGACGCGAGCATCCGCCCTACGACGTTAGCACGTCAAAAGGAGGGAGTGTGCTTACAATAGAAATTTAGATACAGTATGGTGCTTCTAGTTGTCGGAGATTACAGAGTCGTGAGCAAGGATGTTGGTAGTAAGAAAGATGGTCATGGCCCATGAGCATGAGAGAAACAAACATGGGTTACGTAACGGCATTCCCACGGGCGCCCCCTTGACTCTCTGAACCGAACATCACTCATTCATACATGGAAGTAGGCATCATTATACACTCGCGGCCGTACATGCACTTTACCAACCCCAACGGAATATTTCACGTCGGCGGCCCACAACGATCGATGACGTAGGCACGTGCTCGTCGTTGCTCCGTCCCACCAACGCCCTCGAGCTGCTCTGCCGTCTGCTCTTCCAGATTCAACTAAGCATGACACGTCAGCTGTAACAGAATAGGTTTGACTTGATACAGTGACTTACGCGTGACCTGTCCGCACCAGCTTCGATAAGCAGAGCGGCCGTCTCGCCATGTGCAGACTCCATAGCGAGGTGCAAGGGCGTGTTGCCTTCCCATCCCACCTTCAGCTCTTACTGTTAACTGCGAGAAGGTCAACATACCCATGCGGTCACCGGTATTTAGACGCGTCTTGGGACTGTCCTCAGGTGGGTGAAGGAGCAGGGTTACAAATCCGATCGATCCGGTCGTGGCAGCACGATGGCTGTTGCGAGAGTCAATTGTCAGCTCTCTTCCAGATAGTAAGGGTCACCAGACAGAGGGTGCTGATTTGCTTTGTCGCGAGCATTGATCTATTCGTGGGAGCATGAGAGAGAGACAAAAACATATTTCTATACAATAAGCAGAACGTACGTCGGCTCCGCGCGAGATTAAAAAACGACCAATCTATAGAAAAGTGAGTACGGGTTGTCCGAAAAAGGCCTGCTAAAAAGGTCCAGACTTCAATCCGTGACTTTGAGGCTGCATAGTGTCTGCGGGGTCATGCAACAAGTGAAAAGACTGAGACAGCAAGAGCTCGAGACACGAACAGCGGAGTGGTTCCCTTGTCATTCTTCCTATTCACGTCAGCTCCTGCACCAATCAGCTCGCTCACAACCTCCTCCTGGCCGGCGCTGACTAAAATTAGAATATTGATCAGAGACATACAAAGCAAGGCCCGTCGCGCACACCTGCAATGTGTAGTGCGGTCCATCCACCATCATCCGCTTTGTCGACCTCGGCCCCGTTCTCCAGCAAGTATGTAACGATGTCTAGATGGCCGACTGACGCAGCCCAGTGAAGTGGTGTACGACTGTCCTGCGTGTACCGTCATTGCCATGAGATGCACTGGCATCGAGCCGCTAGAATCAAACACCTACGTTATCAACAGCGTTGATAGAACGCGGATTCTCCGAGATTAGAGAACGCAATAGAGATAGCTGATCTAAGGGTAGGAACCTCGTCAATCGATGGTTCAGTCAGGTGAACTCCAAAAGGTCCTACTGTTCTGCGCCGCAGAATGAACAGAGATAGACATTTCACCACCGTTCGCTCAGGGAGTATTTCAGGTGATGATGAAAACAGGCAGTGGAGACGGCCCGGATTTCTGATGACTATTATGTGTGAAAATAAGTGTCCTAGGCGAAGACATGGGCAAACCCCAAACCTACGATAACAAGGTTGCAAAAGGATATAAAATAATCTACGGAAAGAGAGTAGGAACAAAACAGTAGGAAATCGTAATAGTAGGTGCTAACAGCCCGCGGTAGTTATTAGGGCCAGTCACTGGTGCCCGCGCACCGCCATGCTCCGCCTCACCTTTGAGAATACGCCGGTTCGAGGGGACGGTGGATCTTGCCCCGCCGGTATAGACGGTGATGCCGGGGGACTGTGATACTCGTAAACAGCACGCAGCCCAGACAAAACTCCCAACCGGCCACGACTGATAGGGGAGGCCCGCATACTTCTACGGACGAGCAAACGCGAGCGAGGTAGAATGGGGTAATCATATGCCTCAATGGATGGCCTCGATATAAGTTCGAAGCCAGATGAGGTCGTAGATTCCTTTCGTGATAGCCCAGGTAAAACCACGTCTTCGCCGATTGGTTCCAGCTGATTCAGTAGGTATGAAACATATTCTGGCATGGGTTCCGCCTCCATATCATCCCCCAGCACCGCAAGAAGTTCCTCATCAGATGGTTGTGACGGTAGGTATATGACCGCAAATCCGTGCCATGAACAGGTCCGTGAGTCTTCTAGAGGAGTATCCGGAAGAGCAGGGAAGGTGGACGTAGGTATGTCTCGTTTAAGGGGAGGTGGTTCGGCGAGTGGAGGTATTAAATCCAACGCATGGGAGGGTTGCGGTTCCGGTGATGAAGAAAGGTTATATGGAGGAAGTGGAAAAACGGAGTGCTCGGGGCCTGTGACAAACGACGTGGAGGGAAATGCTTTTGGTTTCATCGGCGCGCGAAGTGTCGATGTCAGTGGCCACGTTCGTAGTTGTAGGGGCTCCACGTTCTGTTTGAAGATCCTTCGAGGCTGCTCAATAGGACTCGGATACCCGTGTTTTGTTTTTGGCGACGCTGTTGTCCGCGTGGGGGAATGAGCAAAGAAATAGGCCAAGTTTGCATCCCGTCGAGGACTTCGTGTAGATGGGCCAACGGCATCTGGCGCAACCGAGGAAGTATTTACCCGAGGGAGCTCAATCTCGGTCGAAGTAATCCAGCGTTCGAGCATCCACCGTGCGCGAAGGGCGGTTTGGTGTGTTTCTTGGCCAGTTGTGTCATCCCGGAGAAGCTCGCGTAACTCCGCAAGACGAGCCTTGGCATCACGAACGCGTAACTCCAGCTGCTTTGTGGCATATTGAATGGGAGGCCTTGGTGGGATAATTCGTTCATACTCGGCCGTCCGTCTTAAAGCAGCTGCCAAAACAGACTCGTCACGTGTATAGCGTTGCTGCCGACGGGCGTGAAGGTTCGCTCGTTTTTGCAAAGCGAGTTTCGCAGAAATGCTAGGGGGAGATACGGAAGTGGAGGGGGACAAGGCCTGAGAGGTACCAGATGAGCAGAAAGGAGGTTGAGCGAGAGTGCACAGAAGTTCGGTAGAAGTTATTGCAGGATGCCCGCAGTTGTGACTGGCATCCGATGTTCTATCCAAATTTATTAACTCACGATGAGAGTTGTAGAGGCAGTGACGCACAGAGGAACAGAAACGCGAGGGGCATTTGACCTCTGTTCAACCTGAAGTTCATTCATACACTCCTATATACCGTAATCAACGGCGATCAACCGACAGAATAGAATGTCAACTCACTTTTAACACGATAGTCACAGGCCTTTCCTCCTTGACTATCTTGAGGTTGGGCGGTCGCTGAGTTCGTAGAGACCGTTGGCTAGCGGTCACGAGGGAGGGGTCTGTTCCCGGTGTACGCGGGCGTGGACGTGGGCGTGCACGATGGGCGCTGGTGCGAGGCGAAGGTCGCGTAGTCGTGGAAGATCTCCCTTGCTCATAAGATTCGATCATACTTCGGACGTTCATGATGTGAAAGAGGTATAAAGACAGGAAAACGAGGATGAAACCGAGAATATGCTGGGGTGCTTTGGCGTAAATGGAACGTTTGTCGAGCAGAGACGGAAAAGAGAGCTGCTGTGCCTTCAAAGCGGGGTCGGCACGAAAAGGAGCGGCGCGTGCGTGCTTCAAGCAACTGCAACAAAGGTGGCGAGAGGAAAGCCAGAGCTCTAAACTAAACTCCAACTGCCATTGGCTCAGCCTCGATTGGATGATTATGTAATCGATGCAAATACAAATCCGGATATTGTCATCGTCGTAGCACAAGATCGCGTAGTCCCATGCCTAGTCTCCGTACACCCCGGACAATGCTCCCTCGCTTCCCCACAGTTCCTTCCCCCTCTTCCCCCTCTCTCCTTTGTGAAAGTTCAATTTGCAGTTCAATTTCCCCACTCAACGACCACCCAGATGTCGTCGAGCTTCGTGGTCGTGTGAATTCAAAACTTGGCCGACCGGGAGGTGACGGCAGCGCTTGTCCCGTATCGGGCGATGTAGGAGGTGCGGAGATCGCGGTTGTTGGTGTATTTGGACGCAGTGAAATCACCCAATCATTGAGATGGGGTCGGATGGCTGTATAGTACGGGCGACTTGGGTGACCAAGTCGTGCCACGGATGTCACAGGGGCATGTTGTGGAGGTGAGACGGCAGGGGTCCATGAACGTAGTGACCGTGGAGAGACAATTGGTGGGAGTGAAACAGGGTGGGTTGGGGTGTGCTTTGACATCGGCGTGACGTTGAACGAGGGTGAACGGTGGGTGGCTACAGGTGTTGTAGGTGGGTGTCGCGATGGCACTGATCGCACCACGACATTTGTAGCGGGTAATCCACGGCGGATACGCAGAGCGGGGGGTTTCGGCGGGAGATCGGTGACTAGCCCAAGCCCACTTACAGTTGCTCTAATATTCGAACACCGATCGGAATGGGAATGAGGTAGCACGGCAGCCGCCGAATCCAGGAGGGGGTTGGCAACCGATGGCTTAACACCACATAAAGGCCCCAAGCTCGAGAAACTCGCCTGTAGCGGTGGAGCCCTTTGACTCTCACGTATTAAATGAGGGAGATCAACTTTCCAAATGACTCTGCTGGGTCCGCTGATACTCCGGCCACGGCGACGAGAAATTGCAGCCTGGAACGCGACTGCAGCTCCGGGAGATGTCCATTTGCACCAGAGACACAAAGGAACGTATACGTTTGAGAATCCACAATGTTGACAGGTGAACATTGGGCGGTGGGCAGGAACCAGTTCTAGCTCTGGCAACGAAGTAGATTTCGCGAGATGCTACGCGATCATTGTGGGATCAACAATGGGCGAAAAATGACGCACGATAGTACAAGGGGCAACTTACAGATTTACCGCGTTTCCACTCTCGTCGGAGGATACGGCCGCGGAACATCAAGTCGTTATCAACTGTGGTAACGGTGTCCATGGGCGGATGGATCCCTTTGGCGCCTAATGCTCGAGGGAGGATCAGGAGGAGCTGGCTAGCTAATGGTCAAGGTTCTAGTAAGGAACGTGGCCTGGAGGCGAGGTGCGTTCACGGCACGTCCTGAACACATGTTGGCACTGAAAGAACACTTGGCCAGAACGGCCGCCCGTTTACAAATTACTCAGCATCCCTCTCGGCCCGGCTCTCCGCCATCATCCGCCATCTCAATATCATGTCCCGCACAGGGCCAACCTCTTCCTCTAGAGCTCTCGAGGCCATCCTTCCCCTTATCGCCGCCGGTCAGCCTTACGAAGCACACCAGAAGGCGCGCACTTTCGCCACGCGGTACACAAAGTCTGGGGCACATGCCATTACAATCTCGCAATATTGCTTCTTGATTCGTATGACAGCGCAAGCGAGTCTGTTAATGATGTGAGCAGAGGTGTGTTCACTAAGGTCACGCCCTAGCCATCGCCTGACCTTGTTCAGGTCGAGTGACACAGCTTATCGCATTGGCGGGTCCTTCTGGTGCGTGGCGCAAAAGCATCATTGACAGGGCTATTTTGTTGGTCCCCCATGCCCGTTCTACAGCCTCCGTGGAATATTCTGAGTTCTTACTGTGCAGATGGTCCGCAAAGTATGGTTCATACCCTGCGGGCGATCCCGCACTGCAGCATTATGTTGGCGATCTCTTGTATAAAGGTAGAATGGTGCACTCGTACGATGGCATTGCTAACAAACACGTCATTAGACGGGAACTTTGTTGGCGCCGAACCTCACCTTCTAGCTTCGGGCACGCGTGACAGTGCGCGCCTTCTTGCCCAGGTATACTTCGACTGGGCAAAAGCTACCAATACTTTGGGATCCCATGCTGGTATTTTTTCTCTACGTGGCATCCTTCCGTACGCATTCCGCTCTCATGTGTACTGTGCAGCCTCACGATGTATGTGCATAGATATTTGCTCAACGGCAACGTTCTCGCTTCACGTGCTTTCCTTGCGAGCTTTATCTCCCACATCTCCCCATCTGGAGAACCCCTTCCCATCGGTACCACCGGTGACGAGGTTCTACTTACGGAGGATTCTTTACTGAACTTTGCGCAACTTGCGGTGCGATCCGTACAACGTGCCGCAGGTGCGCAGAATCGAATCGCACGAGAGGCCTGGATACGTCTCTGCGGGACATACCAATCTCACGGCGGTGTCCTCGCTCACCCTGAAATTCGCTTGGTATGTGACTAAACTTGTTGATCGACACAAGGGACTAGACACGGTATCGCAGGTACTAAATGAATTGGCAACGCTATACTTTGAGATCCCTCCCCCACGTACAGCGAATGTCAACCCATTTGGCGATATCATGTCCTCATTGTTTGGTGCATCTCCCCCTTGATTGAAACGTGTGTATGACTGCGAATGACTGTTGCCGTGTACTGGTTCACATAGCACTTACTCTATAGCATCCATTGTATACAATTAGACACGTAAAGTGCGTCGCCTGCCTTTTGACGTGAGGTTGAAAACGCTTGGATGTGAATGATATGGGGGTTTGATTCGTTGCAAACCGATTTAGAATCGCAAAACAGAGCCGTAGTACTTTGGCACATCCATTGCCCAGATTCATAATACCAAAGTACTGGAGATATTGAGTCGGCATGAAGATCGTCAGCACCAACGACTTTTCAAATCAATCATTGCGGCTGTGCCTGTGCCGTCATGGGATCTTGGCGTCGACTGCCAGCTTTGACCGTGATTGTAATACTTTATGTCCATTCAAGTTGGAGAAATTCGATTGAAAAGGTGTCTTGTACGATAATGTACGCTGGCAGACTAGGAAGGAGTCTGCCAGTGAATACCTCATTCTTGACACAAGTGCTGTGCGACTGCAGGTGTCAATGCGCCGTGACGCCCAGGAATGCCAAGGCGGCCCAAACCAGCTGTCGTTATAAATCTCACATCACACCACTGGCAAGGACGCTGCCAGTGGTGACCAAAGCCACTCCAACCTTCCCAAGTATTCGCCAGACTCGACATCCCAGTGACATTGCGCACAGTCACCATCGAATCTATTCTTCATACCGTCGCCCATAACCGTAATGTGAGTCTTCCCCCCCCCACATATTATACTCATTCCAGACCCATTATATCGATTCCAATAACGTACCGGTCGTCACAGGATGCCCC
>WNFQ01001604.1_pt1 | contig 17698 bp, 14 predicted proteins | sample 5400171 | NCBI WGS metagenome assembly WNFQ01 (sample SAMN13153356, study PRJNA577476) | soil metagenome | isolation source: 20 cm soil under Madrone tree | place: USA:California | collected 2016-06-14 | reverse complement strand
TACCCATTCTGACGGTCCCGGAACTCCAAACGCGAGCATATTCATTATGTTAATTCTTTCATGGATTGAGACGCGACGCCGCTACCAGAAGGTACGCCGCGATCATTTAAGGGTTTTCAGACGAGAAATCAAAGTAACCTGACGCTCTTGGGATCGCCATTGCCAGATCGGCCAAATTATTTCCACCCGAAAGAATTATACATTCATCTGATATTTTCTTCGCAGCCAAGGGAGATCAGGGCCTGCGGCTATCCCGCTTTTCCTCAACGAACGGCGCACTCGAAGTCTCATCGCCAGGGCAATACTCACTCCTTCGAAAGGGCGATAGGACGGTAATCCATTGGCAGCGCCGAAAGTCTGCTCACCTGATCAATAGCGAACGATCGTCCGGGAGCGCACGCTCTTGCTCATGGCGAATAGCGGTCAATCCCTTCAGGAACGAAGCCCATCAGCGGGCCTTAGCATCTCGGCTGCGCACTTCCGGAGCAAAGTGCAATCCGCCGCCGTGGTCAATAAAGACTCGGCGGTCCCGGAGGTATCGCCCTGCCAAATCCAGAGCCACGCCATGCACGACGAAATCCGGACGTACGCAGAACTCCAAGAGCAAATGCACTACGCCCTACGCGAGCAACATCCGGAGTGGGTCGAGCCGGACGGCGACAGTCCTACCTGTCATTCCTACGAGAGGCGATTCGCCGAACTGCTTGCCCTATTCGCTAAGAGCGGAACACGCTCGGCCCAAACCCTAAACGGTTAGCAATCGTTCGCTATGTCTAATAATCTCTGCCGGCGAGCCGTCTACACTAGCGGCTTTTCTTTCACCCGCGTCCTGATTCACGCTTTCTGCTTACTTCGCCGTCCTGGCAAAGCGGCCTTTTTCTGGGCTGGCATGCGCCGAGAATTCTCTTTCCTTCACCACCGATGTTAGCCTTCTGCCAAGAAGAGGTGCTACCTCGGCCTCTAAGTCCGAGGCAGTGCCTCCTTGCCGCGCCGCAACTTCTATCAGTGGCCGTGCCAATCCTATCATGAAAACACCTCTCGAGATTGCGCCGCAGCAGATAAAGGTGATTATAGCGGACGATCACCCTGTCATTCGGCACGGCCTGCGTTCCATTTTCAAGTCGCAGAAAGACCTCAGAGTTGTAGCCGAAGCGACCGATGGCGAAGAAACCTGCCAGCTCTGTAATCAGCTCCTTCCCGACGTTCTTCTACTCGATCTCCAAATGCCGAAGAAGGATGGCTTGCAAGTTATCGCTGAGCTGCTGTCCCGTGCTGGGGGGCCAAAGCCGCACATCGTGGTGATGACAGCTTATGAGGGAGAAGAAGATATTCGTCGTGCATTGAACTCTGGGGCCAAAGGTTACCTTTTGAAAGGAGCGGATCTTCTAGAGATTCGACAGGCTGTTAGGAAGGTTGCAGCAGGCCAATCCATACTTCCCGCGGGCGTCGCCGTTAAACTCGCGCAGTCAACGACACGCTCGGAACTCTCAGAGCGTGAGCTTTTGGTTTTGCAGTACATAGCGAATGGGAGAAGAAACAAGGAAATAGCGGAGCTTCTCGGTCTCAGCGAAAGTACGGTAAAAGTTTATGCTAGCTCTATACTGAGAAAGCTAAGCGCTATCTGCCGGACAGAAGCCATTGCCGTTGCTACCAGGCGCGGGCTGCTACGGGCGAATTCGAATTAGCTCCGCTGTGAACTAACTGCATCAGAAGAGTAACCTGACGTAGAACACTCTTTTCGATGTCAAAAGATTCTCTAGTCGCACAATTGAAATCGCGATGCGGTTCGGCCGGCGGTCTTGCGGTAACCGTCTTGTGGTAGCTTTTGGGTGACCGTGATCGAGCCAGGGCAGGTCGTCGACCGCGAGCTTTGGTGGCTCGCGGTCGCAATTGTTCACAACCTCGATCTGCCTCGCCAAGCAAAGTCGCTTCGCTCGGCATGAATACCTGTGAAACTAATATCAGCTTTTGCAGACCGGCCACGCGGGCACGGTCGCCCAGTGATTCATTGGGCGATCGAGACCTGCACGCCGGTGGCCGCAACGGAGACACTCAGGCCCTCGGTGGTGGAATCCAGCTGGATCGTAACGCCGTTCTCGTTTCTCATTTCGGCGACACTGGCGCCGCCGCCGAGCGTGAGACCAGTTCCTACCGCTGTGATCAAGCGGGTAATTCTCTGTGGCTCCAAAGTTGATCGGATCAATTCGAGTAATGGAGAATAGACCGAGCCCTGAATTCCACAGAACTGCTAGGTGCTAACCGTAAGTGTTAGCCGTTTAGAATAGGATCCGCAGATTACTCAGATTACGCAGATTAGAAAGGAGTCGGGTCACGGTAGGGCTTAAAACGCGGCTCGGCGGGAGCCTCGCCCTACCAAAACTTTGTAATGGAACTTTCCGGTGCCGAATTTCAGGCCTGCTCCTCGCTGACAACCGATTGAATCTGTGTAATCTGCGAAATCTGCGGAAAGTCCCTCCTGTGGTTGCGGCTTCGCCGAGCTATGTATTCTGCGGATCGTTTCAACCTCTGGATTTGCCGTGTCCCGGCAGCGGAAACCGAGTTGGGGTTTACTCGAAGTCGCAAAGTTATGCGAGATCGTCAGCAGAACAAGGATGGTCAAAAAAGCCACTGAGAACTGCTCTTTTGAGTGGATAAGAATCGCTCGTTCAGTGTGTAGAGAACGTATTTCTCTGGTGGTAGTTAGTAGGCGCCGGGATTAGTGGCGCTGATCCTAGCTTGGCGGAATCAGAAAAGACTCGGCAAAAAAACTATGTGGATCGTTAACCTGGCCTTACGCAGACCGTACACCTTTATCGTGCTGGCAATTTTTATTCTGATCAGCGGAGGGTTGGCGATCCTGCGAACACCGAAAGATATCTTCCCAAGTATCAACATTCCGGTGATTGCCGTCGTTTGGACCTATACGGGCATGGAGCCGACCGAGATCACAGGTCATGTCACTAGCGTCTATGAACGGGTACTGACCACAACCGTCAATAACATTGAACATATTGAATCCGAATCGCTCTCCGGAATCGCAGTGGTAAAAATTTTCCTCCAGCCTACCGCCAACGTTACCGCCGGAATCGCCGAGGTTACAGCTGTCTCGCAAGCTATTCTTAAACAGCTTCCGACTGGAGTCGCTCCACCGGAGATCCTGAGTTACAATGCTACGGACGTCCCAGTGCTGCGCCTTGGGCTTGGTGGCAAGGGATTTTCGGAGCAGCAGCTCAATGATTACGCACTCAACTTCGTTCGTCCGCAGCTAATCACAGTTCCTGGAGCGGTGGTTCCAAATCCATACGGCGGCAAAGAGAAGTATGTGGAAGTTAATCTGAACTACCGCGCCATGCAGGCCCGCGGAGTCACTCCCGCTGACGTGGTCAGTGCAGTGAATGCGCAGAACCTCATCCTACCATCTGGTACAGCAAAGATCGGACAATTTGAATACCAAGTCGGAATTAACGCCAGTCCTCCGGCCATCAGAGATTTAAATACACTGCCGATTAAAACGGTGAACGGTGCCACGATCTACCTGCGGGATATCGGCAACGTGATTAATGGGAGTATCCCACAGACTAACGTCGTGCGCTTCAACGGTAATCGGGCTACCATGTTGGACATCATTAAAAGCGGAAACACATCAACCCTTGACGTAGTTCAAGGAATTAAGGATTTGCTTCCGCAACTAGCGCAAACTCTCCCCAAGGGACTTAATCTTCAACTTTTGACTGATCAATCGGTTTTAGTTACCGATTCCATTGATGGCGTCGTCCGGGAGGCTGCGATCGCCGCTCTGCTCACTGCGCTCATGATTCTGGTCTTTCTAGGGGACTGGCGCAGTACGGTGATCATCGCGATTTCGATTCCATTATCCATTTTCGCCTCTATCGCTGTCTTCAGTGCCCTCGGCCAAACCATCAACACCATGAGCCTGGGAGGTTTGGCGCTGGCGGTGGGTCTACTGGTAGATGACGCCACGGTTACGATCGAAAATGTGCATCGCCACATGGGTGAAAAAAAACCAACCCTCGAGGCGATTCGGGATGGTGCCGCCCAGATCGCATTGCCAGCACTAGTTTCAACGCTGGTTATTTGTATCGTGTTTGTGCCGATCTTTGGTTTGTCGGGTATACCCAAGTTTCTGTTCACCCCGTTGGCTGAAGCGGTCATGTTTGCCATGTTGGCCTCGTTTTTGTTGTCCCGCTCCCTGGTTCCCACTCTCTGCATGTTCTTGCTGAAAGATCACCATGGATCTTCCGGCAGCCAACCGGATAAACCGGCGAGAAAAAACATTTTTGGCCGCTTTTACCAAGGATTCAATAGAGGGTTTGAAGTGTTTCGTGAAGGGTACCGCGACTTCCTGAGTATTTGCTTACGACATTCTGGCACCACCGCCCTTATTTTCATCGGCTTCTCTATTCTCTCGATGTGTCTGCTGCCATTGCTCGGGCAAAACTTCTTTCCTTCAGTTGATGCCGGTCAGTTTGATCTGCACGTCCGCGTGCGGTCAGGGACACGGATTGAGGAAACCGCTCGGCAAGTGGACCTGATCGAGAAAATGATCCGTCAAGTAATTCCCGCCCACCAACTAAGCGGGATCATCGATAACGAGGGAATCCCATATAGCGGAATTAACACTGCTTACAATAACACCGGAACGGTGAGCTCAGCCGATGGAGATATCCTTGTGTCGCTGAACCAGGGACATGAGCCAACTGATAAGTTTATTCGCCTGATTCGGCAAAGGCTCCATCACGACTTTCCCGATGTTAGTTACTGGTTTCCGGCCGACGATCCCGTTTCCCAGGTCTTGAACTTCGGGCTACCGGCTCCGATTGACGTCCAGATTACCGGCGCCGACAGGGCGGCCAACTCGGTCGCAGCAAATGAGCTTGCCCAGAAGATTCGTTCGATTGCCGGTGCGGTTGACGTCCGGGTCGCGGAACCGACTAACGCACCTCAACTTGATATTAATGTCGACCGGACCAAAGCCTCGATTCTTGGCATCACCCAACAGGTGGCTATCGACAGTGTATTTGACGCACTGAGCGGTTCTTTTCAAACCAGCCCGAACTTTTGGGTAGATCCAAAAAATGGGGTCAGCTATTCTATTAATGGTCAGGTTCCCCAGTATCAGATCAATTCTCTAGACGCGTTGCGCAATCTCCCGATCCTGGGAAGCAACATTGGGGCGTTTCAGATTCTTGCCAATGTCGCCAGCATCTCCCGCAGCGAGACCAGTCCGGTTGTCGATCACTACAATATCCGGCCGGTGATTAATATCTATGCCAGTGTCGACGGTAAAGATCTCGGCTATGTCTCCGATCAGGTTAACCATCTGGTACAGGAAGCTAAAGGCAAGTTACCCCGGGGGAGTTTCATTGATCTTCGCGGCCAAGTATTGACGATGCACGACTCGTTCGTCGGGCTTGGTTTGGGACTGCTGTTTTCGATCGTTCTGATTTACCTCTTGATGGTGGTGAACTTTCATTCGTGGGTTGACCCTTTGATCATTATCACCGCGCTACCCTGCGCTCTTGCCGGCATTGTCTGGATGTTGTTTATCACCGGGACCACGCTGAGTGTCCCTGCGTTGATGGGAGCCATTATGTGTATGGGTGTGGCCACCGCGAACAGCGTCCTGGTTGTCACGTTCGCCAAGGAGCAACTGGACGAGCATCATGACTCTTACCGGGCTGCACTTCACGCCGGTTACATTCGGATCCGTCCAGTTCTGATGACCGCATTGGCCATGATTATCGGTATGGTGCCAATGGCACTTGGTCTGGGTGATGGCGGCGAACAGAATGCCCCCTTGGGCCGAGCGGTCATCGGCGGATTGATGTTCGCCACGGTTGCGACTCTCGTCTTTGTTCCCAGCGTCTTTCTAACCATCCGGAAAAAACACCGCGGTGCAAAATCCTTCGAGCCCGCACCAGCACAGGCAACCCAATAGAAGGAATTTCGTACACGTTATGATGGCACCTGAAGTCCCACAAAAAACCGGGAGCACCGATACTTCCGCTGCTCCCCGACGGTTCAAGCGGTTCAAGCTGATTTTGTTTCTGGCTGCGATCAGCTTCATCTGCGTTGCGGTCCTTCTTGCTTTGCGATCAGCCAATACCAAAAGAGTCCAGAAAGTCGCTGACGCTGCTATTCAAGCTGACGTGCAGGTTGTGTTCCCGCAAAAACCACCTGCTTCGGTAGAGTTACAGCTCCCCGGCCACACTTATGCGTACTATGAGGCACCAATCTACGCCCAAACCAGCGGCTACTTGAAAAAGTGGTATTATGATATCGGCGCCAAGGTCAAAGCTGGCGATATTTTGGGTGAAATCGACACGCCTGAGGTCGACCAAGAGCTTAGTCAGGCCGAATCTACCCTGGCGACGGCCAAAGCGCAGCTGGCTCTCGCCGCGGATAACTTCAATGAGGCCAAACGTCTTTGGCAGACGAACGTCGATTCCAAGAGGGATTTCGAAACCATGCAGGCGGACTACCTGGCCCAGCAGTCCACAGTTGATGGGGATGCCGACGCCGTCCAGCGGCTGCAGGCTTTAGAGAATTTTAAGTTTCTTCGTGCTCCGTTCAATGGAATCGTGATTAGCCGTAGTACCGATATCGGCGATTTAATTGTTTCCGGCTCGGGTCAAAAGTTGTTCATAGTGGATCAGGAGGATCCACTGCGAGTCTACGCCAGTGTTCCGGAAAACTTCGCCAAGCAGCTTCAAGTAGGAACCAAGGCTGATTTGAGCTTGGACGAATTCCCTGGCCGTCTCTTTCCCGCGACCGTGGTCACGACATCCAACGCCGTCAATCCCACTAACCGCACCCAGCTCGTCGAGCTCCAAGTACCTAATCCATCAAATGAACTGTGGCCTGGTGCTTACACCGAGGTGCATTTCCACCTCAAGAGCATCGGAAACACTCTCTTGATCCCTGCTAATACACTCCTGTTCCGGAGGGAGGGCCCGGCGGTAGGTCTGGTCAAAGCCGACGGAAAGGTTGAGATTCGCAAGGTCCAGATCAGCCAGGATCTGGGTACTCAGTTGGAAATTGTAAAGGGACTGTCAGCAACTGATCACATTATTGTCAATCCGTCAGACAGCTTGAGCACTGGGATGGAAGTGCATGTTATCGAACCTAACCAGAAATCTGGCTCCATTGCCGAAAATTGATGCGTCACATCTCGGTAAGACGCGATGAAATAATACTGGAAGCAGCCAACCGCCTATCATCAAATGTGGATCGTTAACCTGGCCTTACGCAGACCGTACACCTTTATCGTTCTCGCGATTTTCATGCTGATCAGCGGAGGGCTGGCGATCCTGCGGACACCGAAAGATATCTTCCCAAATATCAACATTCCGGTGGTTTCGGTTATTTGGACTTATACCGGCACGGAGCCGAACGCGATCGCAAATGATATCACTACGGTCTACGAACGAGAACTGACCCAAACGGTCAATAATGTTGAACATATCGAATCCGAATCGCTCTACGGAATCGCGGTGGTAAAAATTTTTCTCCAGCCTACCTCCGACGTTTCCGCCGGAATCGCCGAGGTTACAGCCATCTCGCAAGCTGTTCTTAAACAGCTTCCGGCCGGAATCACGCCGCCACTGGTCTTGAGTTACAATGCTACGAATGTTGCAGTGCTGCGCCTGGGACTTGGTGGCAAGGGATTTTCCGAGCAGCAGCTCAATGATTACGCACTTAACTTCGTTCGTCCGCAACTAATTACGGTTTCTGGCACTGCGGTTCCTTACCCATACGGCGGCAAACAGAAGTATGTTCAAGTTAATCTTGATTACCGCGCGATGCAGGCCCGCGGACTCACTGCCGCCGACGTGATCAGTGCAGTGAATGCGCAGAACCTGATCCTACCATCAGGTACAGCAAAAATCGGACAATTTGAATACCAAGTCGGAATTAACGCCAGTCCTCCGACCATCAGAGATTTAAATGCTCTGCCGATTAAAACGGTTAACGGCGCCACGATCTATATGCGGGATATCGGCAACGTGATCAACGGGAATATCCCACAGACCAACGTCGTACGCTTCAACGGTACTCGGGCCACTATGTTGGACATCATTAAGAACGGAAACGTTTCGACCCTTGACGTGGTTCAAGGAATTAAGGATTTGCTTCCCCGACTAGCGCAAACTCTCCCCAAGGGACTTAAGCTTCAGCTTTTGACCGATCAATCGGTCTTTGTCACCGATTCCATTATTGGCGTGGTCCGAGAAGCTGTGATTGCCGCTCTGCTCACTGCGCTCATGATTCTGATCTTCTTAGGGGACTGGCGCAGTACGGTGATCATCGCGATTTCGATTCCATTGTCCATTTTCACCTCTATCGCCATCCTGAGCGCCCTCGGCCAAACCATCAACATCATGAGCCTGGGAGGGTTGGCGCTGGCGGTGGGTCTACTGGTAGATGACGCCACGGTCACTATCGAAAATGTCCATCGTCACATGGGTGAAAAAAAACCAACCCTCGACGCGATTCGGGATGGTGCCGCCCAGATCGCATTGCCAGCACTGGTTTCAACGCTCGTTATTTGTATCGTGTTTGTGCCGATCTTTGGTTTGTCGGGCGTAGCCAAGTATCTGTTCACCCCGTTGGCGGAAGCGGTCATGTTTGCCATGTTGGCCTCGTTTTTGTTGTCCCGCTCCTTGGTTCCCACTCTCTGCATGTACTTGCTGAAAGGTCACCATGGATCTTCCGGCAGCCAACCGGATAAACCGGCAAGAAAGAATTTTTTTGGACGCTTTTACCAAGGATTCAATCGAGGGTTTGAAGCGTTTCGTGAAGGGTACCGCGACTTCCTGAGTATTTGCTTACGACATTCTGGCACCACCGCCCTTATTTTCATCGGCTTCTCTATTCTCTCGATGTGTCTGCTGCCATTGCTCGGCCAAAACTTCTTTCCTTCAGTTGATGCCGGTCAGTTTGATCTGCACGTCCGCGTGCGGTCAGGGACACGGATTGAAGAAACCGCTCGGCGAGTGGACCTGATCGAGAAAATGATCCGTCAAGTGATTCCATCCAACCAACTAAGCGGGATCATCGATAACGAGGGAATCCCATATAGCGGAATTAACACTTCTTACAATAACACCGGAACGGTGAGCTCAGCCGATGGAGATATCCTTGTGACGCTGAACCAGGGACACGAGCCAACTGATAAGTTTATTCGCCTGATTCGGCAAAGGCTCCATTACGACTTTCCTGATGTCACTTACTGGTTTCCGGCCGACGATATTGTTTCCCAGGTCTTGAACTTCGGGCTGCCGGCTCCGATTGATGTCCAGATTACCGGCGCCGACAGTGCAGCCAACTCGGTCGCGGCCAATGAGCTTGCTCAGAAGATTCGTTCGGTCGCCGGTGCGGTTGACGTCCGGGTCGCGGAACCGACTGACGTACCTCAACTTGATATTAATGTCGACCGGACCAAAGCCTCGGTTCTTGGCATTACCCAACAGCAGGTTAGCGGCAGTGTACTGGACGCATTGAGCGGTTCTTTTCAAACCAGCCCGAACTATTGGGTAGATCCAAAAAATGGGGTCAGCTATCAAATTAATGGTCAGGTTCCCCAGGAACAGATCAATTCATTAGACGCGTTGCGCAATCTCCCGATCCTGGGAAGCAACACTGGAGCGCTTCAGATTCTCGGCAATGTGGCCAACATCTCCCGCAGCGAGACCAGTTCGGTTGTCGATCACTACAATATCCGGCCGGTGATTAATATCTATGCCAATGTCGACGGTAAAGATCTCGGCTATGTCTCCGATCAGGTTAACCATCTCGTACAGGAAGCTAAAGGCAAGTTACCCAGAGGCAGTTTCATTGATCTTCGCGGCCAAGTATTGACGATGCACGACGCGTTCGTCGGGCTTGGTCTGGGACTGATTTTCTCGATCGTACTGATTTACCTCCTGATGGTGGTGAACTTTCATTCGTGGGTTGACCCATTAATCATCATCACCGCGTTACCCTGCGCTCTGGCCGGCATTGTCTGGATGTTGTTCATCACCGGGACCACGCTGAGTGTCCCTGCGTTGATGGGAGCCATTATGTGTATGGGTGTAGCCAGCTCAAACAGCGTCCTGGTTGTGACGTTCGCCAAAGAGCAACTGGACGAGCATCATGACTCTTACCTGGCTGCACTTCAGGCCGGTTACATTCGGATCCGTCCAGTTCTGATGACCGCATTGGCCATGATTATCGGTATGGTGCCAATGGCACTTGGTCTGGGTGAGGACGGCGAACAGAATGCTCCCTTGGGCCGAGCGGTCATCGGCGGCTTGATGTTCGCTACGGTCGCGACTCTCATCTTTGTTCCCAGCGTCTTTATGACCATCCGGAAAAGACGCCACGGTTCAAAATCCTTCGAGCCCACACCAGCACAGGCAACCCAATAAAATTAACCCTGGAATTTTCGTACACGTTATGATGGCACCTGAAGTCCTACAAAAAACAGAGCAGACAGATACTTCCGCTGCTCCCCGACGCTTCAAGTGGCTCAAGCTGATTTTGTTTCTGGCTGCGATCAGCTTCATCTCCGTTGCGGTCCTTGGACTAGCTTCGCGATCAGCCACTACCAAAAGATTCCAGAAAGTCGCTAACGCTGCCGCTCAATTTAACGTGCAGGTGGTATCCCCCGAAAAATCACCTGCTTCAGTAGAGTTACAGCTCCCGGGCCAGACCCATGCATACTATGAGGCAGCTATCTACGCCCAAACCAGCGGCTACCTGAAAAAGTGGTATTTTGATATCGGCGCCAAGGTCAAAGCTGGCGACATTTTGGGTGAAATCGACACGCCTGAGGTCGACCAAGAGCTTGGTCAGGCCCAAGCTAACCTGGCGAGGGCCAAAGCCCAGCTGGCTCTCGCTACGGCTAACTTCCATGAGGCCCAAGATATTTTTCAGAGGAAGGTCACTACCGTGAGGGACCTTGACACCATGCAGTCGATCTACCTGGCCCAGCGGTCCACAGTTGATGCGGATGCTTCCGCCGTCCAGCGGTTGCAGGCTTTAGAGAATTTTAAGTTTCTGCGCGCTCCGTTCGATGGAATCGTGATTAACCGTAGCACCGATATCGGCGATTTAATTGTTTCGAGCTCGGGTAAAAAGCTGTTCATAGTAGATCAGCAGAATCCACTGCGAGTCTACGTCCATGTCCCGGAAAGTTTCGCCACGGAGGTTCAAGTGGGAACCAAAGCTGACTTGAGCTTTGACGAATTCCCTGGCCGTCTCTTTCCTGCTACCGTGGTCACGACATCCAACGCCGTTGATCCCACTAACCGCACCCATCTCGTTGAGCTCCATGTACCTAACCCATCAAACGAACTGTGGCCGGGGGCTTACACCGAGGTGCATTTCCACCTCGAGAGCGTCGGACGCACCCTCTTGATCCCTGCTAATACACTCCTTTTTCGGAACGGGGGTTCGGCGGTAGGAGTCGTCAAATCCGACGGACAGGTTGAGATTCGCAAGGTCCAGATCGGTAAGGATCTCGGTACTCGGTTGGAAATTGCAAAGGGACTGTCACCAACTGATCAGCTTATTGTTAATCCATCAGACAGCTTGAACGACGGGATGAAAGTCCATGTCGTTGAGCCTAACCAGAACTCCAGTTCCCTAGCCGAAAATTGATGCGTGCTCGCGGAGACACGCATGAAAGTGCATCCATTACCCTCTCGCACAGTCAGACAACCAGTTTATACCCTCTGTAGAACGCTGTTTTAGCAAATGAAAAGCGAATCGAATCCGAAAATAATCAGTCCAACAGTAACGAATATGAACCAAACAACCATCGACGCACTCCGATTCGACGTCGGTAAAATCGCGGCCACCTTGCCCGAGACGGCTACCACGCTGCTCGTGGATCACTACCTCACTAACCGAGAAGCGGCGAGCGCACGCGTCTTCCGCGTGTATAAGCCAACGCCTCCGCACTATCACGCAACCTGCGACGAGTATCTCTACGTCTTCTCAGGCCGAGGCACATTCTGGATGGAAGATGAAAGCACCAGCGCCGAAGAGCTGCTCTTTTTCAAACGCGGAACGGTGCACGCGCAGCCGAAGATCCTGGAAGACCCTGTCGTCTTTCTCGCAATCGACACGCCACGCCGCGATCCAAAGGACATTGTGTTTGTGAATCCGGAGGACGGCACACCCGAAAGTTTCATTAGGGCCGATCAGTAACATTTTGCTCTTTTTCTACCTGTGTTCCCGAGAACGAGGTTCGGTAGTTCTCGCTAAGCAGTTAGCGGGCTGAGCCATTCGATTTGATTTTGTTTCACTACGGAATCGAGTCTCTGCAGTATCGCCTGAGTCGGTCACCGCAGGTCGATCGATTCCTCTTAAAAGGTGCGATCCTTTTTGTTATTTGGTCCGACGAAACCGATCGGTGAACTAACGCGCATAGCTAAGCCACTCGAATCTAGCTGACTGTCAAAATTGCTGGATAGCGGCAACCCATGTTGCTTGGCTGAACGGATATAGGAGGATTTGCCATAAAGTGTCAATGGTAACCACTCATCCGGGTCATTGATGCATAGCACCTCTTTCGAGCATTGAGCGGAAAAATACAAAGATATGGGATTACCCGGGCACAGCTTGAGACGGAGGCAATCGAACGTGGCACGCTCATCAGAACCGATTTCGAGGAACTGGCCAAATTGGGGGAATTCCTTATTTCACTCATGCTTATCGCACCGACGAGTGCAGGGGCGTTTGGATTAGCCTTCAATACATTCTTGAGGTGGCGTGAGAATTACCCGTTCAGTAAGCGAAGATCACTTGCTTGATGGATCGCCAGTCAGGAAACCGCTAGCTAAGCTTCGACTTGGCATCCAAAAAAAGACTCTGCGGAGATGCTGTTCCGCAGAGTTTTATCGAATAGAGAGCTAAGCCCTCAATGTGCGACTAACTGATCTGCAACGCCTTCAATGTCGGATTGTCGATCCGGCCAGAGACGGACAGCTTGTCGACCGATTGGAACCAGCTAATCGCTTTCCGCGTTTCTGCGCCGGCTATACCATCGATTTGACCGTGATAGTAACCGAGTTTCGCTAGCTCCTTCTGCACGGCAACAATGGTCTGCTCGGAAGGCGCCACTTCAGACGGTGAGGTTTGTGCATCGGAATAGTCGCCGTCATTGTAATCATAATAGCCGTAGTACGGATAATCATACGAATAGGGATCTCCGTACCCCCAGTAGGGACCTCCGTGCCCGTAGTGACCTCCGTGCCAACCATGCGCTGCAAAATGCGTTCCTTCGTGAGCTGCGGAGCCATGGCCGGCAAAGCCACCAAAATGGCCACCGCCACCAGCGGAATGGCCGGCGCCACCGCCGAAGCCTCCACCATGCCCACCGCCTCCTCCACCGCGTGCGAACGCGGCGGCGGGCGCGAGCGCCAGAACGCCGGCCAGAATCAGACCGGCAAGTGAACCCTTGATTAATCTCATAAACAATTCCTTTCAAAGGTACTCTACGGTTTAGATGCCGGTCAGCCATTGGTTAGAAGAGCAATTAGCGATTGCCTGAAGGAGCGAGAAACTTACAGCCCAGTTGACCAAAAACTAGACCACGCCACGAGATGGGGTTCGTCCAACGCTTACCCGTAAGTGCTCCCAGGGCATCCCATACCGAAGCACCGAAGTGAGGTGTCGCACTGTAGTTAAATCGTAGACTATGGCCGTTTACTGCACTTAATTCGTGGACTGAAAGGCTTTTCGGACAGCTTCGGTTTGCGGGCGCAATTGTACTTAAAGCCTGGACTGACCCGATTTTTCGTGAATCCGGCTCGTGCACAGGGATTATCATCAGCAAGAGGCGCCAATACCAAGATAACGTGTCGATTCTCGCTTCTGGGCGGGGCCGTCCAAAAAGGTAATAGCGCAAGCGCTGATGGGCCTCCGCAATGACGACAAAAGAATTACCATCGCTCAAACGGTTATAGCTTGGACTCTGAACAGCCGGGCGTTGGTCGGTCCTCGCAATCCCGACCAGGTGTCTTGCCTTCGCTGTGCGAAAACTTCTGAGTCTTGACCTCCCGGGCCGGGTTCATGGCCAAACTGCCCTTCTCGGTGAGCCAGGAAAACAGCATCCGGATCGCGGCCATATGCTGCTTAACGGTCGGCGGCGAGCCCGGGTGCTGCTCGATGTGTTTCAGGCTCGGGACCGTCAGAATGGGTACTAATTCTGGTAACAGTGTTGGTCTTGTGCGGTGCCAAAAAGCTTCCGGAATTGGCGCGGAGCCTGGGGCAAAGCATGAACGAATTTCGCAAAGCGCGGGAAGACTTTGACAAGGAATTGCATGCGGCGGGGAATGAGGTAAAGGGAGCGGTGCAGCAGCCATATCAGCCGCCGCAAAATCCGCGGCGGCCGAGTCAAGCGGCGGCACAGCAGAATCCGCCTTTTCAGCAACCAACCCAAGTGTTCTGATGGAAGGGACGCGGTCGCGACTGCGCAAAGCCTAGGTCGCGGCCTGTTCTGGCGTGTCTTGTTAAACTCACCGCTAGGGCGCGGCAATTGGCAGTCGGCTTCCAGTTTTTTGTATTTCCATGGGAAGCGCCCTGCTTGCGCATCTATCCCTGAGGCACTCGAGAAATATTTCAGGACGGCGAAATTTCAACGTTTCACCGAAAAAGTATCTGTGACCCGCTAACGTTGCGAAAAGAGTTGAGCAACGTCTTTGAGCAAGGCGACGCAAAAGTGGACCAAAAACTTTGAGCTAGGAGCTAAACATTGTTCTTTGTTCGAACGGTCTTCATGAGGTCAGAAGAGGGAAGCATTCTCCCACGAATGAATCTTCGCCAGAGCTAGCCTTTGGGCCCGAAGCAGAAGGTCAAACGAGCTAGGATCGAACGGTCAATGAAAAACATCTTTCTCATCGGCCATCGAGGGTTAAACTATGCTGCCGACCGGCTTGGATATTGCAACATTCATGAAATCGCCCTCTACATCGCCGACGAAGGCCGTTACTGTTCTGATTGCGGACGATCATCCGGTCGTTCGAGAAGGGTTGGTGGCAATTTTTAAATCTCAGAGAGATCTAAAAGTCATAGCTGAGGCTACCAATGGCGAGGAAGCCTGCGAACTTTGCCAGAAGCTTTCTCCCGATGTTCTTCTGCTCGACCTGCGGATGCCAAAGAAAGATGGGTTGCAAGCGATCACTGAGTTGATGGCGCACGGAGGCACAAAACCGCGGATTATCGTGATGACAACTTATGAGAGCGAAGAGGATATTCGCCGCGCCTTGAAGGCCGGAGCCAAAGGTTACTTGGTCAAAGGGACTGCTCCCCAACAGATACGGGAAGCTGTTCGCAAAGTCGCTGAAGGAGAATCCTTGCTGCCAGCTGCTGTCGCCTCCAAGCTTGCTGAATCGATGGCTCATCCCGAACTCTCGGAGCGTGAGCGCCAGGTTTTGCAGTGTATGGCAAATGGCCGGAGCAATAAGGAGATCGGACAAGTTCTCTATATCAGCGAGAACACGGTCAAAGCTCACGTGAAGTCTATCCTGACAAAGTTAGACGCGATGGGCCGTACCGAAGCTATTGCCATCGCTCTCCAGCGCGGACTGATTCGGTCCCGTTAGCGCCGACCCGACTACTTCCCTAGTCTCCAATTTCCGACGGATTGTAGCGGAAGACAGCGACCTGAGTCCGCGTGTTTTCAAAAAACATGATGCACCCGCCATTTTCGGTCGTGAGGCTGATCCTTTCGCCAATCGACCATTGGTCATAGCCGCTTTCCCATTTGACATTCAGTATCTTCCCGTCATCCATTCGAACCACATAGTTGGCCGGGGGTTACGGACAATCGTGCCCCAATACATTTCCTCCTGGGCTTTGGCCTTGAGCGAGAAAAAACTGAGGCAAACAGATTCTCCTGCATAATTTGTGTTCCTTTCAGCGGTTCGTTAATATGACTTCGGCGGGCTGAGCGAGCTCTGCGCTCTGTTTCATTTTATTTCTCCTAACAGCAGAGAGACTAACGAACCGCTTTTGCATCGCCATTAATACAACTGCGTGATTTATCCTCACAACTTGCAGACCATCCTTCTTAGGATGCGCAGATCCACCATGAGAACATCGGGAGAAAGCTCCTGATAGAGTTTACAGGTTTGCTCGCCACCAGCAGCTTCACCGACAATCTCAATGTCTTTCTGTGTCAGAATCGCAACCAATCCCCCTCGAATAACCGGATGATCAGCGGCGAGAGAGCGCAGATTTAGAAATTATATTGGATGATGCGCGGCGCAGCACGGGACAGAATTGAGCCGAAAGTCGCTACGACCCGATCTGTGTTATCCGGGCGTTGAAACCTTTGCGTCTTTGCGTGAGATTTTCGTCCGCCGCTGGCGGCTCTAGCTGACGGAAAAGATCAATGAGTCTGAATTTCAATCCCAAAATAACGCGAGTGCTCGATGAGATCGAGCGCTTTGGCCTTTCGCATGATCCTGTCCAAGCCGACCGGAAACAAAAGATGCTCAATCTCGAGCGGCCCACCGCCGAGCTAATCCATATTTTACTTGTGAGCAGCGGAAGGAAACGCGTGCTGGAGATTGGCACATCGAACGGCTTCAGTTCGATCGTTATCGGCGCGACCCTTCAATCGATCAACGGAGCTGTTCCGCTCACCACAATCGAGCAGGATCCCCTTAAGGTGGCTGGTGCGCGAACGAATATCGCGCACGCGAATCTAAGCTTCATCGTGCAAGTGATTCAGGGATCCGCAACTGAAGTAGTGAACGAATTGGCTGGACCTTTCGATTGAGTGTTTTTTGACGCGGATCGGCTCAGCGCACCGGAACAGCTGGAGATCCTATTACCCAAGTTGGAGCCTGACGTTTTGCTGCTGGCCGACAACGTTTTGTCTCACCCAGAGGAGGTTGAAGCGTACATCGCGGCGGTTGAGCAGCTGCTTGGTTTTGTCTCGATAACTGTACCGGTTGGCAAAGGGTTGCACATAGCCTATCGGCACAAAGAAACGTGACGCGCTCTAATGAAACCACGAATGGACGCTAATGGACGCGAATAAGTCAATATGATCGTTCTTTGGAATACGCTCTATATCAACGCTGCACTCGAGCAGCTTGTTCGCGAAGGACGTGACGTTACATCAGAAGATGTAGCTCGTCTTTCGCCGCTGGTCTTCGAGCATATCAATTTGCTCGGCCGCTAAGCTTTCTCTGTCCCGGAAGCGGTTACTCGAGGTGAATTGCGGCCGTTAAGAAATCCGGCCGAAGTCCTCGAAGAGGTGGCAACTCCCCCCAGGAAGGCACCGCTAGTCTGGCCAGCGGTGAGCTCGGTAGCGGCTACAACGGGCACAGACGTGGGATCACTACTGGTAAGTAAGATTAAGAATGTGGGATCGATCACCGGACCCGTTAAAGTCACCTGAAAGTCCCACTTACTGCCAGACTGAATCGTGGCCTCTGGTGCAAACACGCCGAATCCGTCAGGTTTGACGAGGATAGATTCATGGCCGCGATGCGTTGATCCTACCCTGCCTCAGCCGGACCGAGAAGGACCAGAGCAACGCGGGGCTGCAAGCCATCACCGTCGAGGACTCGATGAGCATGGTGCACCTGTCGTATGGCATGAAGCATCCGTGCTCGCCACATTTGCGCTCGGAATCGGCGATCATCGCCGGAATCGCAAAGGCGTCCCTGCC
>WNFQ01001278.1_pt1 | contig 17699 bp, 17 predicted proteins | sample 5400171 | NCBI WGS metagenome assembly WNFQ01 (sample SAMN13153356, study PRJNA577476) | soil metagenome | isolation source: 20 cm soil under Madrone tree | place: USA:California | collected 2016-06-14 | reverse complement strand
CCATCTGTTGCCGATTGAGAGGACAGCAATGACCTGCACGCACTTCGCCGAAGGGCAAGTCCTCTTCAGAGAGGGAGATCCGGCGGATAGTGTTTTTCGCCTTCTCAGCGGTGCCGTCGACATACTCCGGGAACTCGATGGCGACCCCATCCTTCTCGGCACGGTGGGCGCGGGGCAGTTTATAGGGGAGATGGGCGTTGTAGAAAACCGCCCTCGCAGCGCAACCGCTCGAGCTGCCAGCGAAGTCGAGGTAGAAATCCTCACGCCGACAGAGTTCATCGATCAGATTGTAGGCTCGCCGCGGGCCGCTCGCGAGTTGATTCAGCGCCTCAGTCAGCGGTTGCGGGAGGCCGACGATCGCATCGTCAACGATGAAAGGCGACGCGGCGGAGCCCATGGTACCCGCAACGAGGCCGACAGCCAAACGGCGCTAAAGTTAGTCAATAATGCGTATCTCGCTGCCAAGAATCCGTGGTTGCAGCGTCAGTTTCACGCTCCACTCAGGCTCGGCGATCTGCCGTTCGTCGTTGGCCGGGGGACTGTTGCACGGGAAGGGCTGCCGCCGTTGCAGCCAGACCTCAAGCTCAATGACACCGTCCCGTTCAGACTATCGCGCAACCACTTCATGATCGAGAAGCGCAACGGAAGTTATTATGTGCGCGACCTCTGCAGCACGCTTGGAACGATCGTCAACGGCGAGCCCATCGGCGATCATTTCCGCGGTGATGATGCGCCACTGCAAGCTGGAGAGAATGAAGTGATTGCCGGTGGCGTGGGTTCACCGTTTATCTTCTCCGTGTTCATAGGTTAAGGCGTGTTGGGCTTGCTTGGGTGACGCAGGAAAGGGGAAGGCTGTAATTGAAGCCGCTGCCTAGCCCGCTATCACCTGCTCCTTGTGCCGGTGCCCCGCTCCAACGCGGGCATTTCTGCATGCGACCGATCTGGCGGACGGCGCTGCGTCACGCGAGGACCGGAATATGTTCGTTCACAATGCTTCGGTTCGCAAACGGCATTGAATTATGTTGGGCGAAGTGGCTCCATGTCACCGAAGGCCTCCGCGTAGAGTCGTTCGATTGTTCGAACCTCTTCTTCCGTCAGCTTTGCAAACTCGTGTTCGCGCGCGCGGGTGGATAGCCGCCCTCCGTTCTGGCGCAGGAAGCCAAGAAGATTGTCGAGCGTGCGCTCCGGCATATCAACCATGGCTTCAACGCCAGCACGGAAGCGATCAAAGCTCTCAAGGAACTTTGTTTCATTTGGCAGGTCGTTTTCGATCGTCTGACGGACGCAGGAATACAGGAATTCCGCGTGCGGCGTTGCATCGAAAAACCGGTAGAGGTCGGTCGTATCGTTGAGAACGCGGACATTGCCATCGTCGGTGGGTTCCCACTCGATCAACGGCAAAAGCCGCCGCGAGTAGCTTTCCAGCACGCTCCGATATTCATCGATCCTCTCAAGGATCGCCGCTGACACTGGAAAATGGATTCCCGCAGGGTTAAAACCGCGCCGGGCCAAAACGTGATGCATCAGGTAGCGGTGGATACGGCCGTTGCCATCCGCGAATGGGTGGACATACACGAATCCGAAGGAAAGCACGGCTGCGGCAATTACCGCGTCCATCTTCTCTTCGGCGCTGCGGTCGAACGCAATCATGCCCTGAACAAGGGATGGCAAATCCTCGGGCCTCGCGCTGATGTGGTTGGGAATGGGCGTACGGCTGTCACGGTCATGCTCGCCAACGAAGCCGCCTTCCTGCCGCAGGCCAAGCCTGACAAAGCGCTCATCGCCGATTACGATGCGCTGCAGGCGCAGCAATTCGTCAAGATCAAGCGGTGCGCGTCCCGCCTCGCCGATCGCCCGGCCCCAGCGCTGTATGCGGTCCTGCGGCGGGCGCTCGCCCTCAATCACGTAACTCGACTTTGAGTCTTTCAGCAGCAGGAACGCCGCCGTTCGCGCGAGAAGATCGCGCGGCACGGCATTGACGACCGCGCGCGCCCGCTCCGCCATGTTCATGGCAATGAACTCGTCGAGCGTCTGCGTGCGGAAGACCAAGGGACAGAATTCGGGCGTACCCGGCAAGTTATTGCGAACGCGATGCCGGGCTGAATTTTCGCCGTCGATTGCCCATTGCTGTTCAGGATCAACAACCGGGACATAAGCAACACCGCGCTCGGCCGCCGGCAGATCGAGCTGTTTGCCCGTCAGCCATTCGTAAAGAAACCAGATACGCCGGGCGTAGCTGCCTGTCGGTGTGGCGCGGACAATGGCCTCGATGTCGGCCGGGCCGACGGCAAGGAAGAGGCGCTTCAGCACGGCAAGGTCGAGCCCTTCGTACTTGAGGGCGAAGGTCAGGTGCCCTTCGAGCGTGGCCGGGGGTGCGTGACGGGGGGTGTACAGACGCCATCCCCCCTCCTCAATGATCCTGTGCCGAGTGCCGATGGCGGATAACGTTCTCGGTACCGGTACCGCGAGCTTGTATGCAGCAATGAGTGCGGCGTACCCGGCAGGCGTTCCCGTCTCAGGAAGCCGCTTTTCGTGAAAAATCGTCACCGGCCCTGAAAAGGGCTCTCCTTGCTTTTGATCCATGAAAAAACCTCCTCGGGCGAAATTTGCTCTTAGGTCGAAAGAATCCGTGAAAAACCATCATAATCCATGAAAAACGATCTCACAATGGACTTTTTGTGAAAAACCGTCATCTGGCATCCGGCGGTCATGCACATGATCGGTCGAGATCCTGCGCAGCATCGCGTTCCACTTCGGCTTACGCCGAGGCAATCGGCTTGACGTTTGATCATCTTGCCGTTAAGTTGTAGTACATGTCCTACATAGCGGCAGACCACCAATGAAAACGGTCAGTGCGCGTCAGGCCAACCATGAATTCTCCGAATTGCTCGCGCGCGTGGAGCACGGTGAGGAAATCCTGATCACGAAACGGAGCAAGCCGGTGGCGGTATTGAGCCCCTATCGGCCGCCGCTCATGACACCGGAACGCCAAAAGGCGATCCGTCATGCGATCGATGTGATGGCCAAAGGCCTGCCCTGGGGCGGCGCTTTACGAACTTTCCGGCGCGACGAAATGCACGAGCGGTAATGGTCAGCTTCGATACCAATATCCTGGTTTACGCCACCGTTGCGGCGCCTGAGGCGAAGACGAAGCGGGCACGCGACCTCATCGCGCGCGGAATGCGGGCCGGTTGGAGCATCTTGCTGCTGCAAACGCTTGCAGAATTCAGCAGTGTGGCGATCCGCGAGGCAGGGATACCCGTCGACGAGATCCGAACGACGATCGATGCCTGGCGAGCGGTGCTGCCCTTGCAAGCAGTCGAGGATAGCGATCTTGCGGTGGCGCTCGATGCGGTCAAAATGCACCGACTGGGGTTTTGGGATGCGATGCTGTGGGCTTCGGCGCAGCGTGCTGGCGTGCGCCACTTGCTCACCGAAGACTTACAGGACGGATTTGTGTTGCAGGGCGTCAGATTCGTCAACCCCTTCAAGCGAGCAAACGATCCATTGGTCGACGAAATTCTTCCGCCACGATGAGAGTAGGGCACTACGCCGCGGCGTTGCCATGGTGGTGTGCCTGAACAACGTGGATGATCCCACTCATCCAAGCAGCGTTCGAACAAGCCGGAATTCAATTCCATCGAGGATGACGAGACGGGTGGTTTCGGCCTTCGAATGGCAAAGGACGCCGCTAACACAATCTCGTTTCAATCGAGGATCGAAATAAAATAGTGCGTGGTCCAGTTCATGCCGTTCTCCAAGAGCTCCCAGAACTAGTCAGGGCGAGGCGAGTATAACGCACCAATGTTTGTTCGGTGCCAGGGGCCGATCTCGGAGCGATGAGCTTTTCCTCGATCTCTTTATGAATTATTCGAAGTCAACCTTCGGCGCGAGCCGCGCGGTCTCGGTGGAGTTTAACCTCGGCCTCTAATTGATTTATTCGATCTTCGGCAGCTCTGAGCTCCATCGAAAGCTTGTGCGCCAACGTCGTGGCGCGGTCGCAGTTTTCATTCGATAGGTTGGTGGCCTTCGCTCAAACCTTTGCGGAACGCGGAATTCGTGGCGGCGGATGCAGTCTGCGGATGCAGTCTGATGTTGAGCCCGTCTCTCCCTGCAATTGGGGAAATGCAGGGTGATTTTGACGAAATGCAGGGAGAGCCGATCCAGTTCCTAGCTGAAACTCATTGTGCCGTCAGGAGTTGCAACGAGTTCTCCCTAAGCCAAGGAGCAGATCGGCGCGAGTCGCTCCCCTAGACCATTTGGTCGAACCCATCCTGCTGAATTGTTTCTGTGCGAATTGTTCGGATTTTATGTGATCGCGATCACAGTGCGCGCACACACCGGAGCACTATGCTTAGCGAGAGCCCTGAAGGCGGTAATCGAGGGGAGAACTTCAGGGCTCCCTACTCGCCGCAACGGGTTCTCCCGACGAGCGCACTCGTCCCCGTTGCGGCACTAAACTGTAAGCCAAGCGAGTGCCATTGACCATTTGGTTGTAGACCTACGGTAAATGGACGAGTGGCGTGAACGAGGCCGCCAGATGGACACCAACACAACAAAACGAACTGCGCCCGCGTTCACATCGAGCGACGCGCTCTTGTTCAACTACATTCGTAAAGTCGAATTGCGGCTGATGAGGCTCGAACGTCAGGTCACGATGCCAACACCGCGGCGCCAACGCGCCAAAGCGCGTCCCGGCCGGCGGGCTCGGCGCCCGTCTCGGCGTGATCGGCGTTCGGCTTGATCTCTACAATCGCGCACGAAATGGCACCGCCAACAGCTACCAGCGCCCGGCGCGCGAGGTCGGCGTTGGAATCGAATTCGATCACCCATGCGCCGCAAAAAAGGCGCGTGGCGCCCCATCGGTGAAGCGCCGCGACCACCTCGTGCTCTTTGCCTTTGCTCGGGTCATACACGACGAGGAAGGCTGCCATTTGTTACGCCCGGTCACAAATCATGCTTGGAGCTGGGAGCGCGTCAGCCCCGCTTCTCCCGGCCCCAATCCTCTACCTCAATCTATCGATCAGTAGATGATCTCGCCGCCATACTTTCGTGTCTTGTCCTTAAAGGCTAACCTTAACTCGGCTGCCGGCAGCGTCCCGCACCGCCCCGCGGCCGACCGCGCCCTCGGCCAAACATCGACGGTGAAATTGTAGGCGAGCGTCGCGATCAGCCCGTTCGGCAGGCCCCGCCCGAAGGCGCGCCAGGGGGTCCGTCAGTTCGAAGGCGGATTGCTGAAATAGATCATACGCTTGAGAGTGCTCGAGCAAGGCTTGAACGGAACGGCCGTGATGAAATTGCGTCCCGGCATGGACTAATTCTAATTCTGTTCAGCCGAATGGACCTTGAGCGGGCTTCGGAAGCAATCAATGCTGAGTCGCGAGAGAATTATCGACGTTGCAGGTGGCCGTCCCCTGAGCCTATTTGAACGAGACCGCGACCCTGCCGAATTATTTTGACAATTCGGCAGGCCGTCGTCCCCTTAACCGACCGCGAGCGATGGCCGCGCGGCTACAGCAGCCCAGGCGATCAGCACCGCGAGCAACAAAACGAAAGTGAGTAGGGCCGACCACGCCGTGCGGCGGCGCGCGGTCGGCCGCCCGCCGATGCGCGAACCTGTGGGACACAAATCGCTTAACGTCGCCTGCCCTTATGCCGCCGGTGTCAATAGGCTTGGCTTGGCTTGGCGCCGATCGCCACCGCGAAGGCCGGCCGTGCATCGATCGCAGTCTGCCAGCGCTCGAGCTCCGAATAGGCCGGGCGCTCGATCGGAAACTCCAGGCAGCGCTTCACGATCGAGCCGAGCGCAATGTCGGCGATGGTGAAGCGATTGAGCGCGAACCAATCGCGCCCGGCGATGTGGCCATCGAGTATTTTGAGCTGGGCGAGAAGATCGGCACTTTGCGCGGCGAAATCGGGCGCGCGCTCCGCGGGCACCTTCTTGGCGTCCCTGAACACAGCGACATACGGCGTGTTCAGGGCGCCGAGCAGCCAGTCCATCCAACGCTCGACCATGGTGCGCTCGGCCGCCGTCGCGCCGGTTAGCGTCGGCCCATGCACGGCAGCGAGATAGCGAAGGATGGTGTGGGATTCCCAGATCACGAGCTCGCCATCGATCAAGGTCGGGACCTTCGCGGTGGGGTTGAGCTTGCGGTATGCCTCGGTGAGCGTGTTGGCGAACTGGCGACCGTAGTCCTCGCGGACATAGGGCGAACCGAGTTCCTCCAGACAGAAGATGACCTTCTGCACGTTTCCCGATGTCTGTCGGCCGAGCAATCTGATCACGTCATTCTCCCGGTGTTTCGGTTCAGCTGTGGAACGCACATTCACGTGCCTATTGGCCGTCACCGACCGCGCGGCTTATACGCGATGGCGTCCATCTCGATTTTGGTGTTGATGACCGCGCGCGCTTCGACGGTGGTACGAGCCAGCACCGCATCTTTGAAGTGTTGGGCGAACACCCTATTGTAGCGGCCGAAGTCGCGCGCATCGTCGAGATAAGTGGTGACGCGGACAATATCGGAGAGCGTCGCACCCTCTTCCGCGAGAATTCGGCGAATCGCCTCGATCGTACCCTGCGTCTCGTCCTCGATCGTTCCGGAGATCATATTCCCGTCTGGATCCTTGGCGACCTGCCCGGAGACGAAGATGAAGTCACCGGCGCGAACGGCCGGATAGAACGGGAGAGTCGGGTTCTTCTTTCCAATCGGATATACATCCTTTTGGTCGCCGCTCGCGTCGTTCATCGTACCGACCTCATCCGAATGCCGTGGTTTCAATGATGTCGACGCCGCGGATGCGGTCAACGAGATAGATCAGTCCGCGATCGTCGATGGTCACGTCGTTGGAGGACACGCGGTCTCCGCGGTCAGGCGGATCCGGCAAAAAATGTCCGACCTCCCTGGGCGCGAACGGATCCGCGATGTCGACAAGGCGCAGGCCCTGCGCAAACCAGGCAAACGGGATTACTGCGCCGCGCAAACGCTCCGATGGCTGATGACACCCGCTCATCGGCGGCTGTGGACTGCCGTCGAGATCGAGACCGGGCACCTGAAAGGTCGCAATCGGCACCGGCTGCCGCTCGACGGTGATGTCGTAAATCCAGGTGAAGGAGGGAGCCGACGGCCGCAGCTTCGCCACGTCCTCGTCCGCCACCACCATGATGTTACGCCCCTTTAGCGGCTGCGGAATTGGCAAACAGGTATGCGTCGGGTGCGGAAAAGCCGGGCTGGTGTTGGTATGCGAGACGACTTTCGGCCGCGACATGTTAGAAATGTCGAGGATGAAGAGGCCGTGATGCCAGTAGCTGACATAGAGACGATCGCCCATGCGGAGTGGATGGTGGCAACGCGGCGACGCCCCATCTTCCCATGGATAAGGCTCGCCGCCGGCCTTCCACTGGCCCGGAATCCACCACCGCCCGACCTCGACCGGCTTGGCCGGATGGGCGAGGTCCAGAATCATCATGATGTTGCCCACGTAGCCCTGCGCCGTCGGCGAGATGTAGGCGTACCGGCCATCGAAATCATAGCGGTGTACGCCGCGACCGGCCGTTCGCCATTTGGTGATCGGTTTCGGATTGCTCGGCTGCGATACGTCATAGATGCCGAGCCCGCCGCCGAAGTCGGCATCGCCTTGGCCGATCTTCTCGTGATTGACCAGCATGATCCCGTTCGACACCCGCACCTTGTGCGAATGCCAGCCTTGCGGGATATCGATGGTTGCTAGTTGGCGGGGATGGCGCGGATCGGAAACGTCGACGACGGTCGTTCCGTGCGGCGCCTCCATGTGCGCGATGTAGAGCGTCGTGCCGTCAATCCAAACCTGACCGCCGCCCGGGCAGTCCAAGTGCGACACGAGGCTGGTGTTGGACTGGCTCGGCACTTGCAATTCGAACAGGTGACTCCACCTTGGCCGGAGGCGCGGCCGGGGCGCAAAGACCTCCGGCCGCGTCGGTGCTCATACGATCTTGACGATGTCCCCGGCGGCGTCGCGACCCCATTTCTTGAACAGGTGGAAGCATTTCAACGCGGGCTCGTCGCTCGCAACGAACAAGATCGCCGGTCGTTTCTCGTCGCCGTTGATGTGCTCGAACCAGGAACCGCCGGGCACTGCGAGATTATCGAATTTTTCCCAATCGAAACGCTTGCCGTCAATGATCGAGTGTCCCTTGCCCTCGAACGGAGCGACCAGCAGGCTCGCAGTCTGCCGGACCGGGCGAGTTTTCTCGCCAGGGCGCAGCACTTGCGCGAAGAATGTCATGGTCTTGAACACCGGGCCGCCGGTCAGCGGGTCGGTGTATTCGATCGACAGCGCCTCGTAGGGATCGCCGTCCCAGTCCATGAAGCGCTCGATCAGCTCCTGCATCGCCTCCCAACGGTAGACGTACATCGGCGAGGAAAATCCGGCACCGCGGTGGTGCTGGAGGAAGCGGGGCTTGAGGCCGCCGTGGTCATAGGCCCGCGCCGAGTAGTCGGTCGGCACGGTTGCGGTCTGCTGCTTCTTCTTGACCGGCTTGCCGTCGACCATCTCCGTGTAATCATGCTCGAAATAGACGGCGTTGAGCGTCTCAACCAGCGGCAGGTCGAGCACGGAGAGATTGATTGCCGGCTCGTTGCCAACGTTGCCGTGGTTGTGCCAGGTGTCGACCGGCGTGAGCACCATGTCGCCCGGACCGAAGGTGATGTCCTCACCGCCGACGCCGGTGAAATTGCCTTTGCCGGTCAGGCCGAACCGAATGGCGTTGGGCGAGTGTCGGTGCGGCGGCATCACCTCGTTGGCATCATTGAGCCGGTACGCGGTGTACATCGTGCTCACTGTCGCGCGCCGTGGCGACAGGCCGGGGTTGACCAGGATGAGCGAACGGCGCTCCGAGTCGTCCATCGTGACCAGTTCGGCCGCCCGAAACAGGGTCGGTTCGATATCGTTCTTGTAGCTCCACCGATGGGGCACGGCCTTTTGCGTGCCCATCAGCTGCTTGATTTCATCATGCGCGACGTCGGTCGAGGTCGCCCAGAAGGGGAACATGCTCTTTGCAGAAATATCGCTGTAGAGCGATTCGAGAGCTGCCTCGCGGTCCGGAAGACGATGCGCGGCGGTCGATGATTTGCTCATGGGGTCGCTCCCTCGAAGCTGCGGGGTGACACACGTTGTTAAAGCGTAACACAGGCCGCCGTCGATCACCACTCCAGCTATTTGAAGGGAACCAGTATCAGCGTTGCGAGCTGTTCTTTCGTCAACGGCATGGCGATGTACTTAAAGCTCACCGCGTCTGCCATCGCCAGATCGAGACCCTCGATCCGGTCGGGCAAGACATTATTTTTCGGGTAATAGTCTTCCGGTGCTAATCTGGCGATCGCTTCCGGGATGCGGGCCCAATCCGCAAAAGCCTTTACCGCAGCCTTGTCCGCATACATCCAATCGACCACCTCGCGGTAGGCCTGCAGATAACGCACGAAGACGGCCCTGCGCGACTCGATGGCGAGGGCATTCGCCGTCATGAAGCGCGCAGTCTGATTTCGCAATTCGGGAACATCGCTTGCGCGCATGATCTGCCTGATCTTTCCTTCCCTCAAGAGATCGACCGCGAACGGCGGTGACGTCCAACCGACGTCGATCTGGTTGCTCATGACCTGGGTGAGGGTGGAAGCGGGGCTACCAGTAGCTACGGGCTTGTAGGTGACACCGAACACTTTCTGAAAAGCCTGCACGGCACCATAGGTGGATGATCCGGTTGTGGAGTAGGCGACGGTCTTGCCTGCGAGATCCTTCTTGTCCTTGATGGGTGAGTCTGCTTTCACGTACCAGGTGAGGTCATTCGCGCCCGTGTGCGTTGCCGCGATCACTCGGATCGGCGCTCCTTTGGCAAAGGCTCCGAACGTATTGAATGTGCCGACGCCGGTGCCGATATCGGCGCTGCCGGAGATCACGGCCTGCTGGGTTTCGCCGGCGCCCTGGGTATAGAAAATCTCCAACACGAGTCCGTGCTTCTTGAAGAAGCCGGCATTTTGCCCCAGCTCCGAAAAGGAATTCTCCCACGTCCCTGCCAGTCCCCCAGCAATGCGCAATTTGTCCTGCGCGACGGCGGCGCAATTCAAGCCGGCCAAAAGCAAGAACGCCGGCATTCCGAGCCTGAGACTAAGCTTGATCATTTCCCGTCCTCCACGCGATACCGCGATGCTACACAGTTATGTAGGCAACAATGGCGCCTTTTCGCGAATCACGTCCGCAGCCTTCTCTGCAATCATGATAACCGGCGCATTGATGTTGCCTCCGACCATGCCGTTACCAAGTTTCTTCCAGTCGTTCTCTGTCGAGAGCAAGGGTTGGGAAATGCGCGGATGCGCGAGCGGATCAGCGGATGAAAGCGTGATCTCGCCGCGGCTTTCAGGCCGTAGCAGCACGATGCGGCACGCAAAACTGTCGGTAAACGGCCGCTTGAACGGTGGCAGATAGGGGGATGCCAGTAACGAGCCGGAGATGAAGAGAAGTTGTATGTCGGGGATCGGCTCGTTCTCCTCGCTCTTCACGAAAGCCGTGATCCCACCGGGGAGATCGGTGGTAAAACCCCGACCGAAGACGAAGCCGTTGATCAGCCCAAGCGCCATCCGGTCAAGGCGCACGTTTCGCAACAGCGGACTGTCATCGCATCGGCCATAGATCAGCAAGGCAGCCACATGGTCCTGCAGGCTTTTGCCGACGCCGGGAAGATCCACTCTTGCCGGAATGCCGTGCGCGCGCAGTGCGTCTGCGTCACCGATGCCGGACAGCATCAGGAGCTGTGGGGAATTGATCGAGCCGCCGCACAGTATCACCTCGCGGCTCGCTTCGACCAAATGTTTCTCACCATCCTTGAGGTATTCGACGCCGACGGCGCGCGATCCCGCAAGCACGACGCGGGTGACATGCGCGTTGACCGTTACGCTTAGATTGTCACGGCTCAGAACTGGGTGCAGATAGGCAGTGGCCGCGCTTTCGCGCCGGCCGTTGCGTATTGTCATCTGCATGCGTGCGAAGCCATCCTGTTGCGCGCCGTTGTAATCATCGTTAAACGCGTAACCAGCCGCCTGCGCAGCGTCTAAATAGGCATCGACGAGCGGGTCTTGATAGCGCGACTTGCGCGTGGCGAGAGGACCATTTCCGCCGCGGTAATGATCGTCGCCGCCGCCTTCCCAGCTTTCCTGCTTGCGGAAATAGGGAAGCACGTTTGCGTAGGACCAATTAGGCAGCGATCGCGACGCCCAACGATCGTAATCGGCCCGATTACCGCGCACATATGCCATGGCATTGATGGACGACGAGCCACCCATGACCTTGCCGCGCGCCACTTCGATCCGGCGACCAGCCATGGTCTCCTGCGGCTCACTGTCATAGCCCCAGTCATAGATGCGCTCGACCAGCACCTTGCCCCAGCCAAGCGGAAGCTTGAGGAACGGGTGCCTGTCCCAGCCGCCAGCCTCCAGCACGAGAACGCGGACGTCGTGGTCCTCGGTCAGCCGGTTGGTCAACGTGCATCCCGCAGAACCCGCTCCAACAATGACGTAATCGTAGGCCTTTGGGATCTTTGCCATGTCGCAAGCCTGGAGTCTCGTACACCTCGCCGCGCTCGCCGCGCGGACTTTCCTGCCAGTCCCATCCTTGCAACCAACGCACGGTCTGGCAACGCTGGGATGCGCGTGTGCAATACAAGATCGGGCTTGAACAGGACCATCTTCAGGTTTCAAACTTGAACACATCGAGTTCTCGGCACGCGCAGCACCATGCTTAACGATTTGCACGTTCCCGCGCCGCCTGCGCTCGCGCTTCGGATCGCGCGGATTGCTGCCTTTGCGACGCGCGCGCTGCTCGGCACGCTTCTCATCGGCATGATGCTGCTCAACGTTGCGAATGCGGTTTGCCGCTATCTGTTCAGCGTGGTGCTCATCGGGGCCGATGAGCTCCTGGTCTTCGCCATGATCTGGATGGTGATGATCGGCATGATCCTGGTGACGATCGACCGCCGCCACATTGCGCTCGATTTTCTTGCGAACCGGCTGACGCCGCGCCCGCGCATCGCGCTCACCATGTTTCATCACCTCATTATCGCGATCGGCGGAGCATATGCGGCCTTTCAGTGCCTGTACTTCGCACGGCGCGTGGCGACCATTGGACAGACCAGCATGGCGATCGGCTTTCCCATGGTGTTCGCGCATTCGGCGCTGGTCGTGGGATTTGCGGGGACGGCGCTAGTGGCGGCCGTGCTCGTCGTTAGCGGCGGCACAGAGCTCGTCACGCGGCACCACGCCACGAAGGCTAAGGTGCGATGATCTGGACGCTGGCAGTTTTGCCGATAGCGCTGCTGCTGCTCGGCACGCCCATCTTCGGAATCTTTCTAATCGGGGCGGTTGCGACATTCGTGTTGTTTCTGTCGGTGCCCCCGGTCGCGCTCCACCAGATCATGTTCGGAGGCATGGAGAACTACGCCTTGCTTGCCGTCCCGTTCTTCATTTTTGCCGGCGAGTTGATGAGCGGTTCCGGCATCGCGCAACGCCTGATCGTCTGGGTTCTGGCGTTGATCGGTCGCATACCGGGCAGCCTCGGGGTTGCGACCGTCGGCGCCTGCACGCTGATTGGTGCGATTTCCGGCGCGAGCACCGCCACCGTGGCGGTGGTCGGGAAAACGCTCTATCCGGGCCTGATCCGCGACGGCTACGGCGTGCGGTTTGCCTCAGGCCTGGTCAGCTCCTCGGGCTCAATCGATATCGTGATCCCGCCGAGTATTGCCATGATCCTGTTCGGCATGGCGGCGGAGCAATCGATCGCAAAGCTGTTCGCGGCCGGCGTGCTGCCGGGATTGCTGATCGCCTTCATGATGTCGGCCTACGTCGTGATCATGGCTCTGCGCATGCGGATTCCGACGCGCGGAAAATTCGATTTTGCGCGGCTCCTGGCAGCCACCTGGGACGCGGGGCCCGCCCTGCTGATGCCGGTCTTCGTGCTCGCCGGGATTTATCTCGGCTGGTTTTCTCCGACCGAGGCGGGAGGCTTCGCCTGCCTCTACGCGATCCTGGTGGGGCGCTATGTTTACCGCGAGATGAGCTGGAAAGATGTGCTCGATGCCGCCACGCAGGCGGCCATCATCACCGCGCAAATCCTGATCATCGTCGCGACTGCCGCGCTGTTCTCCTGGATCCTGACCATCAACGGGGTGCCGCAAGCCATTACCGGCGGGCTGACGGACCTCAAGTTGCCGCCCTGGGGCTTCCTCATGGCAGTGAATGTCATCCTCCTGATCGTGGGGTGCTTTCTCGATCCGACCTCGGCGATCATCGTGCTCACGCCACTGTTCATGCCGCTGGTCAAGGCCCTTGGCATCGATCCGATCCACTTCGGGATCGTCATGACGGTGAATATTGCGATCGGCATGTTCACGCCGCCGTTCGGGTTGAACATCTTTGTCGCACAATCAGTGCTGGGCGTACCGCTCGACACCATCTATCGCGGTGTGCTTCCATTCGCTGTCGTGCAGATCGCCGCGCTCCTGATCATTACCTACTGGCCCAGACTTTCGCTGTATCTCACCACTGCGCTCTGAAGCTTTAGGAGACACCCATGCCCATCAACCGATTGCTGCAAGCCACGTTCGCAGCCCTTGCCGTCACGGTTCTAGCGTCACCGCGGCCGGTTGCGGCCCAGACCGTCATGAAGCTTGCCAATGCCACCATCAACGACGTGCAGCATGAGTGGCAAAAGCTATTCGCCGCCGACCTGCAGAAACGCGTCGGCGACAAGGTCACGACCGAGGTCTATCCGGCGAGCCAGCTCGGCGCCATTCCGCGCATGGTGGATGGCGTGCTGCTCGGCACAATCGAGTCCTTCATCACCCCTACGGCCTTCCTGACGCCGACCGATCCGCGCTTCCAGATTTTCGACGTGCCCGGCCTGTTCGCCTCGCCGGAGCACGTTCACGCGGTCATCCATGAGCCCGCCTATCGCGATCACATGGAGACGATGTTTCTCAATCGTGGCCTTCGCATCATCGGCGCCATCTATAACAGCCCGACCGTGGTGCTGACCAAGCGGCCCGCGCCTACGCTTGAGGCGTTGAAGGGCATGAAGGTGCGCACATTTGCGTCGCCCTTACAGATCGAGCCGATGAAGGCGATCGGCGCAATCCCGGTTCCCCTGGCTCTCACCGAAGTCATTCCGCAGCTTCAGTCCGGCGGGCTCGACGGGATGCTTGCTGGCATGCCGATCCTCACCGCGTTTAAATATTACGACGTGGCGAAATTCGTGACCGACCTTAACTTCGCGCAGATCGTCACCGTCAATGTGATCAATGAAGCATGGTTCCAGAAACAGCCCAAGGACGTGCAGGAGGCGATTCGTGCTGCCGGCCGAGTCGCCGAACAGCAGGCATTCCCGTGGGGCGTCAGTAACGTCCAGAAGACAAACGAGCTATGGCTTGCCAACAAAGGCGAAATTCTCAAGCTGCCGCCGCAGGAGCAGGCCTCGATGATGCAGACCTTCGTTTCTCTCGGTACCAATATCGTTGCGCAAAATCCCGTGGTGAAGGCCGAGATGGAGAAGCTTCAGGCGCTTGTCGACGCCAAACGGCCGAAGTGACTCATCCTCAAATGGATTAAGTTCTGTAGCCGAGCAAGATGTTTGACGCATCCGATGGACATCACGTCTGGGCCGACCGCTAGGACCGCGCGTTCGAAGAACACTTTCGCGGTCCAGGACGAGATGACAAATCAGATCACCAGCGCAATATCGGCGCAAATAAAAGCATAAGTTTTTGCAAGCTTGGTCGATTTACGCGGGCAGGCATAGAAAGGCTCACCTTGTTATCTACTTCCTAACACTTTGCGGTCACCTTTTGGTCAAAGTGTACCTGGAGTGGAGGCTGTCATGGCCCATTTGCTTAATGAAGTGTTGCTGTATTGCTGCCTAGCTGCATTCGTCACGGGCATCGTCCTCGCAGCCGCGAGCTTGATCAGCTAAGATCAGCTAAGAAAACCCGTTCTGTCATTGACGCCGGCAACTCTTGGCGAACAGCTCGGCGGGATCTGTTCGGGTCTTCGCGAGGTTGCCCAGCTGAACCATCTGTGGCACCCACTGCCCTAGCGGCGCTCTTCGGGCGCTGTGTGCATATAAGTCAAAATGTTGCTGGCCATTGAGTAGCAAAGCCAGCCAAGCACAAGTCCCACTATCGCAATGCCGATTTTCGTCCAAGTGCCTTGCGGCTTGTCTAAGAAGAATGCCGCCGCCATCCCGCCAATGACCATACCTGCCCCTATATTATTCCAGAACGAGGCCGCCAATTTGACTCGCTCATTGCGCTGTAACATCGAATCGCTTCCAAAGTGATCCTCTAGCCACATGCTGCGTCCTCCTGAGACGATCGCGAAATGGTAGCCCAAGAATCCAGCCTCCGCCCATTGCAAGTGGGTATGTCGCGTGTATTTCTCTTTCAGAAAATTGCGCCTCAGAGACTAAGTAACGTCTGGCTATTGTTTTCCGTAATGGCTCCGAGAGTAGCCTCAACGCGGTCTGCCGTAGCGGCGAGCCAATTTCTCTAACCGACCTGGCGCCTCAACTGATCCAAGGTCCTTTGCCTTCTGGTACCAGGCTCGTGCCAGCGCGGTGTCAGGACGGATCACGGTACTTTCTACTATCTCGGTATTCGCAGTAACGCCCAGCCGTTCAAGAATGATCGGATCGTATGTCCCGCCTAGCTCCAAGGCTGCCGGCGCGCTACCTGCGCTTGCTGCCCTTTGCAGCACTAATCGCGCGAGAGGGATTTTCCCATCGGCAATCAATTCGCCTCCCAACTTAATCAGGGCGGCGATCTGCTCATCATTGAGCTGCTGCAGCGGGACTGCGTGTAATTCCGAACTGGAGAAATCGGCTCGCTCGGTTGTTTCACTGGCAGACGGTGGCTGTTCGGCAACTTCGAACGGGGCGGGGACGCGCGCAGTTGTCTCAATAGCTAATTGCCGCGGTGCGTCGTTCTTCGACCCGGCAAACCAAACTCTGTGAATCATTCCCCCGAAGAGCAAGAGCAGCATAGTGGCAACTGCTATGACACCCACGACGACATGGCGGTTAGTTAGCTGCCGCTTTGGCAGTGCACCGGTCGTTGGCTGCCGCCCAGTCGAAGGCACGCTCGCAGTATCCGCCCTCTGAGGCTCGGGAGGTGTGAAGGGCCGCGGTCCTAATTCTTTGTCCAATTCAAGGTCGCGTTGATCTGCAGAACGTGAAATTATAGACCTGAGCTCAGCGATTAAACGGCGGAAGTCGTCGCTTGCGTGATATTGAACCGAGGCGCGGGAAAATGCAGATGATGCAGGTTCGTTCCCGTCGAGAGCTTCTTGCAAGCAGCGGGCGGTCCGTGCGCTTGAATGATCGGCAATTGTAGCGCCTGCTACGGATCTACGAAATCGCTCCCTTAGGATGCTTTCGTATCGAGGTGCCATTGGTTGCGAGCCGTTTGATCGATCTGATGGAAGAGGCCCCAGGTCGTCACCGCATGTAGATCAACCTCCAATCAGCCTGATTCGCAAGACAATGCATTCCACTCGCCTCAAAGTGGACAAGGTTTCGCTCGTCGTTTCTCGCAGCCGAGCTTGTGGCTCGGCGGGGCGTGCGACGTCATTCCCTTAGGGGGAAACTAATGCGAATGGACCAATTGGACACGCCGGATATTCAGAAAGGCGGTGGACCCCACGAACAGGGCATCGGGCCGCTCCGGGCCAGCGCGAGCGCCGAGGTGGCGGGGGTCCGAGGGCTTGCAGCCGCACAGGAGACACGCCTGTTGGCAACATAGCGCAGATGGTCCCGGTTCGCATCGAACTCCACATTTATGTTGACTTCCACAGAACTGTGGAGTAGACTATATTTCATGAACGCACAGGGACTCAGGAGGCTGCTGGCCTCCAAGGGCTGCAGCTTTGAGACCCACAAGGACGGCAGCGGTCATCTGACGGTGCGCCGCGGCGACCGCAAGAGCCAGCTGCCGATGCACGAAAGCCGCAAGGAGCTGGGCAAGGGCTTGGTTAACAAAATTCTCAAGGGCCTGGGACTGAAATGACGCTGCGCTATCCGGTCAAGCTCGAGACGGACGACAACGGCAGCGTGCTCGCCACCTGCCCGAGCCTGCCGGAGGTGACCACCTTCGGCGAGGACGACGCCGATGCCCTCGCGCATGCCGTTGGCGCGATCGAGGAGGCGTTGGCGGCGCGCATCGCCGACGGCGAGGACATCCCGCCGCCACCCCAGCGGCCGCGCGGTCGGTCGGTGGCGCTGCCGCTGATGACGTCGCTCAAGGCCTCGCTCTACCGCGCGCTGCGCGAGAGCGGCATCACCCGCGCCGAGCTGATGCGCCGTCTCAGCTGGAATCGCGAATCGGTCGATCGCCTGTTCCGGCTCGACCACGCCTCGCGCCTCGACCAGATCGAGGCGGCCTTTAAGGCGCTCGGCAAATCGGTGGCGCTGGAAGTCGAGGAAGCCGGGCGCTGAGGAGGCGCTGCACGAACGCTTCCGACGGTGCCGCGCCGTCATCCGCCATTGCGTAAAATCGTCGGTGCAGCAGTCGATGTGGATTTGGAGGATTATCACTGATGAGCAGGAACCGTCTTCTACGTGGTCTTAGGCCGATGCATCCCGGTGAGATGCTACGCGAGGACGTCTTGCCGGCGCTCGGCAAATCAAAGGCC
>WNFQ01001277.1_pt1 | contig 17702 bp, 12 predicted proteins | sample 5400171 | NCBI WGS metagenome assembly WNFQ01 (sample SAMN13153356, study PRJNA577476) | soil metagenome | isolation source: 20 cm soil under Madrone tree | place: USA:California | collected 2016-06-14 | reverse complement strand
TCGTTTATGTTTGCATGGTGTACGGTCCTATCGCTGCGTACCTTGTCGAGGCGTTCCCGGCAAGAATACGGTATACGTCCCTTTCCCTGCCCTATCACATAGGAAACGGTGTGTTCGGGGGCATGGTGCCGTTGATTGGGCTTTCTATCTGTGCAGCCACAGGCAATATCTTGGCCGGGCTGTACTATCCGATGATCGTAGCCAGCATGACCTTCATCGTCGGGAGCTTGCTGCTCAAGGAGACACACGGCACGCTCATCTGGGACGAGGTTGGCGGCATGAAGTAGCCAGTCTTCACGGATTGACTCGGGCTCCCGCACGGGAGCATCATTTTTGTCGGGCAAGCTCATTCCAAACTGGAAATGAGCTTGCTCGAATCAAGTCGTTCCTCGTTAATGCATAACAATCGAACTCATCCTTCGAAGGGGAGTTACCGCCGTGGCCAAAGCACGCCAGAAAACGAAAGCATCGAAGGGCAAGCAAAAGCTCACCGAAGCGCAAATTGCCGTTCACTGGAAAGAAGAAGAATACTTTCGACCTTCCAAAAAATTCATCGCTCAGGCCAATCTCGCCGATCCCGCTTTCGTCAAAAAATTCAGCGAAAAGCATTTTCCGGAGTGTTTCGACCATTACGCTTCCCTCCTCCATTGGGACAAGCCCTGGCGCAAGACCCTCGACACGAGCAACCCGCCCTTCTGGAAATGGTTCACCGGCGGCAAACTCAACGCCTGCTACAACTGCGTCGACCGCCATCTCACTAAATACAAGAACAAAGCTGCGCTGATCTTCGTCCCCGAGCCGGAAGGCGAAGCCGCTACGGTCATTACCTACCAGGAACTTTACAAGCGCGTGAACGAAGTTGCCGCCATGCTTCGCGATTTCGCCGGACTGAAGACCGGCGATCGCGTCACCATCCACATGCCCATGATTCCGGAGCTGCCCATCACCATGCTGGCCTGCGCGCGGCTCGGGGTCGTCCACTCCGTGGTCTTCGGCGGTTTCAGCGGAGAAGCCTGCGGGCTCCGCGCCGCCGATTCCGGCAGCCGCGTGCTGATTTACGCCGACGGATATCACCGCAATGGCAAGTGGGTGGATCACAAGGCCAGCGCGGATATCGCCGTGCGAACCGCGACGAAAGAGGGCCAGGAGATTGACAAGGTCCTCGTGTGGAAACGCTATCCCGGAAAATACACTTCCGAAACAGCCATGATCATGGGCCGCGACTTCTTCGTCGACGAAGTCCTGAAAAACTATCGCGGCCAGATCGTCGAGCCCGTCTCGCAAGACGCCGAAGCTCCACTCTTCCTGATGTACACCAGCGGCACCACCGGCAAGCCCAAGGGCTGCCAGCACCGCACCGGAGGCTATCTCGCCTACGTCACCGGCACCGCCAAGTATTACCAGGACATTCATCCCGAAGACGTCTACTGGTGCATGGCCGACATCGGCTGGATTACCGGGCACTCTTATATCGTTTACGGCCCGATGGCTCTCGCCGCAACCAGCGTGCTCTACGAAGGCGTCCCGCAATTCCCCGACGCCGGCCGTCCTTGGCGCATCGCCGAACGGCTGGACGTCAACATTTTCCACACTTCCCCCACCGCCATCCGCATGCTTCGCAAAGCCGGCGGTGACGAGCCAAAAAATTACAACTACCACTTCAAGCACATGACCACCGTCGGCGAACCGATCGAGCCGGAAGTCTGGAAGTGGTATTACGGAGTCGTTGGTAAGGGCGAAGCCGTCATCGTCGACACCTGGTGGCAGACGGAAACCGGAGGCTTCCTCTGCAGCACCAAGCCTGCGCTGGACCTCATGAAGCCTGGCAGCGCTGGTCCTGCGGTCCTCGGCATCTATCCGGTCATTTGGGACGAGGAAGGAAATGAAGTTAAAGCAGGCTCGGGAAACGCCGGCAACATCTGCATTCGGAATCCCTGGCCAGGCATCATGCAGACCATTTGGGGCGACTCCCAGCGATTCGTCACGCAGTACTACAAAAAGTACAACAAGAATCCGAAGAGCAAGGACTGGCGAGATTGGCCTTACTACGCGGCAGACGGCGCCGTACTAACTGCCGACGGCTACTACCGCATCCTCGGCCGCGTCGATGACGTGATCAACGTCGCCGGCCACCGCCTCGGCACCAAGGAAGTTGAATCCGCCTGCCTCACGATTCCCGAAGTCGCCGAAGCCGCCGTCGTCCCGGCCGTGGACGAAGTCAAAGGCCGCGTCCCTGTCGTCTACATCTCACTGAAGCCCGGCGTCCCCACCACAACAGCGATCAAGGACAAAGTCGTCTCCACCATCGAAACCATGATCGGCAAAATCGCCAGGCCCAAGACCATCCACATCGTTCCGGACATGCCCAAGACCCGCTCCGGAAAAATCATGCGCCGCGTCCTCGCCGCCATTTCCAACCACATGGACACTGGCGACATCACCACCCTCGCCAACCCCGACATCGTCGAACAGATTCGCGAACTAGTTCAAGGCCGCGCAGCAGGTCCTCTCCGGGAAGGCCCCGAAGACATCAAACGCTTCGGCGACGAGCGCTAGGAACATCGCAAGCACGCCCTAGCTTGAGCGGCGCCAGGTCAAGGACTGCGCAGTTTGGATTGCAGGGGCGCACGCCGGGCTTTCGCTGGACCGCCTTGAGCTTTCCGTTGGATGGGCCGATGAAGTCAAACGGCGCCGGGAGAGTCTATGTTGTGCCCTCCCGGCGCCAGAAAAACGATTGAAGTTGTCTGCCCTAGAATTCGAAGCGGAGGCCGAACTGGACCCAGCGGCTGCCGTCGGCAAGCGTGTTGTCCCGGCTGGTGGGCACTAATTGCGTTGAAATGACGCCGAAGCTAGCTGGCCGAGTTGCGTCGAGGCTCGGATCAACAAAGTTGACGTGGTTGAAGATGTTGAAGAAGTCGGCCTGGATGCTGATTGAGACCCGTTCAGTCAGCGCAGTCTTCTTGCCCAACGATGAGTCCAGGTTCCAGAACGGAAGCCCATGGAGCGGGTTGGAGCGGCCTGTGCGCCCGTCTTTGCTGATTTGCACGTTCCGGAAGTTGCCAAATACCGCTGCGGGATCTGCGAACAGGTTGAAGCCGCTGCCCTTCTTGGCGGGGTCGCCGGACGTGCCGATCCCGCTCGAGCCGGCCACGCCGCCGTGCACAGAGTTGCCGAAGGTGTTCGGGTTCACGGTCGGGATCATGCCCACATTGAATCCGAAGATGCTGCCTCCCCCCCACACCTGGCTGCTTTCGGTCACGAAGAGCGGCAGGCCACTGAACGCGGAAAAGATCCCAGTGGTGTACCATCCACTGAGGAGCCGATTAGCTAAGGATCCTCCGCTAAACCGATGCCCTTTGCCCAGTGGCAGATCGTAGACATAAGATAAGTTGAAAATGTGTTTGCGGTCGAATAGCGAGGGTCCGTCGTCCACATTCGGGAAATAGCTATTCGAATAGATTCCTGCCTGATTTTGGTTCGAGATGTTTTGGTCCAGCGTCTTTGAGAAAGTGTAAGTAGCATCGAACGTCAGCCCATGAGATGTCCGCTTCCGCAGCGTGGCGATCAAGCCATTGTAGTTCGACTTGCCGATATACGTCCGCATATGCAGGTCGAATAGTTGTCGGTTTTGGAATGTCGGCAGTCCAAGGCAGGTCCGCCGTCCATCTATCACTGAGAACAGCGAACTCACCAGCCCGCCAGTGAAGGTCGAAGCCGCCGCGCTTGCCAAGAATTGCGTGGCTGTCGCCGCTGTCGACTTGCCTGCGCAGCCCGAGGCACCAATCAAGCCCGCGAGCTCGTTCTCGAACCACGGCTGGGATTGGAATGCCGGATTGGGATTCCCGTTCGCAAGCAACGGGGAAACGCCGGCCTGCAGTTGAGTCGCCACCGCGTCGTAGGCTTGCGCAAACGACGTTTTCGATGTCGGGTCAACAAAGAAGTACGGGGCGGAGTTGAAGTTCACCCCTTGCGGCAATCGGTCAGACCATCGTCCCGTCCACCCGATTTCCACAATCATGTTGCCTGGGATTTCTCGCTGGATCGTTAAATCGCCCGCCCGGCTTCGTCCGACCTTGGTATTCGGATCGTCCTGGAAACTAAACAGTTCGCCAAAGGGTGTCCCCGGCACAATCGGTATGCTCACAGAGGGAACGGCTGGTACGGGAAGGTTTCCATCCACGCCGACGCGGAATGATGCGGCTCCCGGGCTGACCGCACCTGCTGCTGCATTGCAACCAGCTCCAGGTGTACCCGAGGCATTACACAATGGAGCGCCGACGCTAATCGTTTGCGCAAACCCTACGCCCAACATCGGAATGATCACGCTCTGAACGGTATTTATGCGGTCGTAGACGATGCCAAATCCTCCGCGGATCACCGTCTTCCGATTTCCGGTCAGCCGGTGCATGAACCCCGAATCGAAACTCGGTGTCCAAGCCACTGACGCGCGGGGAGCCACATCACCCCAATCAATATTAAACACGTTGCGCCCTGCCGACTGCACAGGCTCGAAGCCCAGCGTCGGGTTATACGTCTGGCCTTGCAGCGCCGCCGCCTGCTTCGCCGCGATATATCCCGGTCCAGTTAATGGCTGGTTGTTATTGCTCGTGTCTACCACCAACGTCTGCCGGTCCAGCTTTTCCTTCGGTGCGGTCTGCCAGCCATAGGATAGGCCGTAGGTAAACGTCAGGTTAGGAGTAATGCGCCACACGTCCTGGCCGTAGAACTCCACGGCATTCAGGGTAGTGTTGTTCACCAACGGTGTTCCGAACGGCAACGGGTTCAGCTTGCCATCACGCGTGGTTAGGATGCCCACGTTGTCCACGAGACCTAGCGTCGACGCGTAGAGACGGTCCCACCGTTGAACGTCTCCTTTTTGCAAACAATTCGTCGTTACTGCCGGAGAAGTCGTTGATGCCGGAGAACAGGTAGGCGGGCGCTCCGACGAAGGAATAGCCGACAAGAACGTACTTACGTCTGCATCCGACAAGACCTCGAGTGATGCCAGTGAACCCACCACCTTGTCATTCCGGGTGTGAATTGTCGGGATGTGCCGGAAGTTCCCGCCGAATTGCAGGGTGTGCTTTGACTTAATCCAGCTCACGTCATCCACGTATTGGATGTTCCGGCCGGTGCTGTTTTGGAAGCGCGCCCTCTGCGTGTCCACTTCGATCGGTGCGTCCACCAGGTTTGTCGCCGCCTGACCCGGTGCCAAGGCAATTGGCCCCGCCGACGAACCAGTTCCAACAATATTCTCAAGCGCCGCGGCGGACGAAGGCGCCAGACGGTTGAACGACTGGCGCGACCTCACCCAGCCGAAGTGGAAAGCGTTGAACAGGTGAGGAGTGATCTGTCCCGTCAGCCCTGCGATAATCGCATCCCGGTCTGTTGGCGCTGTCGATGTGGCCTTTGCGGTGCCGCCACGAATGTCGTATTGCGCGCCTTGCCCGCCGGACACCTGTTTAGTCTGGAAGTATGTGTAGCTGCCGTTGAACCGCCACTTCGCATTAATTTGGTGATCAGAGCGCAGCGTGTAAAAGTTGGTGGAAAGCGGTGCTGAGGCGGTGCCATGAAAACCCAATGTGTTCAGGCCATCGGAATTCGCCACACTCGGGTCTGTACCCGCAGGATCCAGTGCCCAAAGCGCTGCGACCGAAGGACTGATGCCAAGTCCCCGGGGATCGCAAGCGCCCGTGGGATTCGAGCCTGTTATGGGGCAACCCATAGAGGTGGCGAGACTGTAACTTCGTGAAGTGCCACCCCCTGTGCAATTGCCTTTGCTGTCAAATTTCCCCGACGAGCAGTCCGTAAACTGCAGAGTGCCCTGCTTGAGCAAACTGCTTGGCATCAGACGAGTAAACGACGACTGCTGCGGGAACCGCCGGCCCTCGTAGTTGAAAAAGAAAAAAGTCTTGTCCTTCCAAATCGGGCCGCCCACTGCCCCACCGAACCGGTTGTCCCGGATGACTGGCCTGGGCAGGTTGATTCGGTTGAGCTCCCACTCGTTAGCGTTGAGGAAGTCATTCTGGTGGACCCAGTAGGCTGAGCCATGGTAGTGGTTCGTGCCACCCTTGCCGATGACAGATATCTGTCCACCCGAGGCCCGTCCAAATGACGCATTCGGGTTATTTACGCCTACGCGGTATTCCTCCACTGACTCCACTCCCAGTGGGATGACCGAAATGTCGGCGCCAAGCCCACCAACTATATTGTCCGTGACGTCAATCCCGTCCAACGTGAAAGTATTCTGGTCGTCGATCGCTCCGGCGACGCGCATTCCGACCCTTGGAAAAGTGCCCGTCCCCGGTGTTACACCCGGCTGCAGCGTGAGCAGCGCTGCGGCGTTTCGGCGCAGGGTCGGCAATCTTGTCATCGCGTCACTTGTAACCTCGCTCCCGACCTGGGCGTCGGTGGTTTGCAATTCGACATGCGCGCCAGCCTCAACCTGAACGACTTCGGCAACTTGGCCCAACTCCATCTTTAAGTCCAGGGTGTAACTTTTCGCCACATCCACTGTTAGGGCGGCGACTTCCACGGTCCGGAACCCGACCTTTTTTACCGCAACCTGATACTCGCCGGGAGCCACGTTTGCAAACGTATATTGGCCGGCCGCATTTGTATTCTGGGTTGCCTGACTATTGGTGCCCTTGTTATGCAATACGACCGTCGCATCGAGAACGGCGGCGCCACTCGGGTCGGTGACGGTTCCAATTACAGTCCCTGAGGTCGCCGTTTGCGCTCTTGCAGGTTGCAAGATGGTTGAAAGTATTAAAAATAGCCCAGTAAAAAAGAGCATTGTGCTTATCTTTTTCACGGATCCACCCCTTTTCATTTTCGGAAATTCAAGGAGATTGGCAGACAGCGGAGCGCAGGCACACGACAGCGGAGACACGCAAAACACAGCGGAGGCGATACCGGACCATTCGCTTGGCCACACACCGCGACCCCACTCGCCACTTATTCAACCACTCGCAGAGTTCCCACCCTAGCAGGCGCGTTCCCACCAAAAGGCGAGAAGAATAGCCTCCATATATGCCAAGCTCCCAGGCTCGGTCAAGACAATTTATCCAATTTCCTGAATCGGTCCCAGGCCCTCGTATCGGACCAACTTGGCTGCCCGGTCGTCCTCGATCTGACCCATCGGAGCATCCTCTACCCTGGCATTCCCGCGTGCTTCATTCCCAGTGCGAGTGCAAGAAGCCACAGTAATTGCGGCTCACGTCCGCGTTTCTGGCACCATCGGATTACTTTGGATAAGTCCCCTTTGGCTGGATGGCCGGGGCTGGTCGCGATCCCGCCGCGTATCTTGCGAAATATCCGAATCGCTATCGCCAGCTACATATCAAGGACTTCCAGCCCACCGCAACTCCGAGCGCGGGCCTCGATGATAGCTCCCGTCCCAAGCCTGCCGAGCTTGGCCGTGGACACATTGACTACCGGTCCATTTTCACCGCCGCAAAAAAGGCCGAAGTCGAGTGGTACTACATGGAGCAGGAGCCTCCCTACACCGACATGCCCGCGCTAGACGCCATCAAGGTTAACTATGACTACTTGCACGCCTTGGATTGATTCGCATTCGCTATTTCAAAACTCCCACGCGCAAGTTCGGCGCATCGGGCAGCCAGTCGCCGAGGTCGGCACCCACGGGTGAGTAATCCTGTGCGCCTGAGATCAAAAAGTCTTGATCCCGGGAAAATCAGGCCGGATCGTGGTCTTCCACTCCAATATCCTGGTTTCCTTCCCATCGGCCAGCACCAATTTTTCCATCGGCAACTCACCCTCAAGCATTTGAATGCGGAGGCTCCGGCGATCCAGTGCCAACGGTGCCAAAGCCGAAGCCCGTGCAGAAAAAGGTCCTGAACGGCCGGCCGCTTAACTGAGGACCAAACCAGAATGTCCGCTGGACCGCGGAGTACCGGAAGCCCGCCAGCGCGCCAAGCAGCGCATAACTGGCCATGGCGCGAGCGTAATAATTGCCGCACTCATATTCATTCCAGGGGTTGCGAATCCGCCCGTCATAGCGGCTGCGCATTGCCTTTACGATGGTCAATCCTTCTTTGACAAAACCTTCCGCGATGAGATGGGCGGCCACTTGGTATTCAATCCCAGTCCAGACCTCGTCGGAATAGACAAAAGGCAACGTGGGCTTGCCGCCCCGAGGCCAAATGCACAACAGCAAGCCGGGCTCGTGTCCCATGGCGTAGCCTGGTCGTTGCGCATTGGCATGCTGGCTGAGATCGGTCTTGAAATTGTGCTTGAAGATCGCCTGCAGCGTCCCTTAACTTTTTCGTGCGCGAGCGGTGTCGCGATACCGTAGATTCGCGCCATCCACGCGCCAATGACTCCGTCCGAGAGGCATCCGTTCCCATACTGATATTTCGGGCCTTCACGTTTCAAAAGTTTCTGCATTTCGCTGCTATGTTCATCAACGTGAGCGACTATGGTGGCAAATGAGGCGTTCCGCAGTCCCAGGTATTGCACCTTCTGTTGGAAATACTCGCCATTAAAGAGTTGCTCTTCCATAAAGCGCGCACAACGATGGGCCAGTTCCCCATAAAACTCGGTATCCATCGCTTGACCAACAGCTCTGGCCATGTGCGTCATTGCCGAGAGCGCGCCCAGGTAAATGCTGGTGCACATTCCATCCGGTCCCCAAAATTCAATATCGTAGGTATTGTGATGAGGCTCAAACAGGCCTCCCTGGTGGTCCGGATCCCACTCGCGAATGCAATAATCCAGGCTGCGTTTCACTAAAGGATACATTTTCCTTAGCCAGTCCAGGTCTCCAGAGATCTGCCAGTCGCGAAACACTTTCATGATTCCACCTAGCTGGCCGTCGGAAGCAGCGTGGAAGTCGTGTTTGACTGGGCCTTCGGGAAGTGCAGACCGGAACGTCACGTGGCCGTTCTCATCCATCGAGCGGCCTAGCTCCAGTTCGCGCAACGTCCGCTCCAGTGGCGGGAAAAGGTTCGCGAACGCCTGGGCATAATTCCACACATGCGTGCAGGAACCATGGCAGCAGCCGGCATCCGGGAAACAGCCCTCCCAACCCCAAAGGTCGCCATTCTCCATTCGTAACACGGTGGGAGACTTCAGGATGCCCAGATTGGCGGAGACGGCGTCCAGCACATACGGCGGCAACGTGGAGGAAAACAGCGCTTCTTTGAACGCCACCGTGCGTGCTCGCAAGGAAGCGTACTGTTCTTCGACATAGAGGGCCACTTCGCGGGCATCACTCCAATTCGCGGCATAGTACGGGCGCCACAGCGGAGGCGTCCCTTCCGGAAAAGAACGGCACCCGGCAGCGCCTTTGACTTCAGGCTGAACGCCCCCAACTTCCAGGTAACAATTGGGGAAATGCCAGGTGATAAGAATAGGGTAGGTCCGCGATTCGCCTGGCGCTAATGCTCCCTCAAGCAGAATGGAGCCCCCATTCCTCCCACCAGTATCGATTTCGTTTGATCCCTCATTCGCAGTGAATTTCCCTTCGGAAACTTCTCGCCAGAGCGCCGACAGCGAGTCGAACTCCCATCCTGGGCTGCGAAGCCACATGCCTTTGATTCGTGGCCTATTGCCTATGCCGATCAAGCAAGCGCTGCCGTAACCTTCGGAATTCGGTTTTTCCAGGTTGTGCAGAAACACGCCCTTTTCAGGGATCACCGTATTGCGGCTCGCCGATTCGTCGCGGTTGCATCCGGGAGCTAAATGAGAAAGATGATAGGAGAACTCATACTCCACGCTCCGCAATGATTTGTTGTGAAACGTGTATTCGAGGATGGCGCAAGGTATCCCAGAGTTCTTGTCATCCAGCGGGATAAAAGGGTTCCAGGCAGTCAGCGTGATGTCCAGCGGAACCGCGGTGTCGCTGATCTTAGCCTCTCCAAACGGGTACTCTCCCTTGAAAACACATTTCTCGAAACGCGGAAATCCTTCGAACCCTCCGCGATGGTATCCCTCTCCCTGGAGTCCCTGATCATAGATCTTCAGAGCCGGGAAAGGTCCCTCGACAAGTTTGGTGACCGGAGCAGCCCCTTTGATATGCAGAATCGCGAAAGCAGCCTTGGTGCCAGAATAGCCCTCAGGCAAAGCGGTTGTTGCAGGACGATTCCAAATAGAAAAATCCTGCAATCCGCCGTAGCCATTGAGACAGATGCAACCGGCTCCGATTCCTCCCAATGGCATCGCGATTTGCGCGGCTCTGTCGCCGCTGTAAGTGCGTTGCGGCCCATTTGAAAAAAGTTCTTCCGTTGAATAGGGAAGCGCTTCAGCACCCGGCGCCGCGGGAGTGTCTGCGGCTGGTGAGTCCAGCTGGCTGCCGGCAAAAGGCACTGCGGCGCCCAGAGCAGCGGAGGAAGTGGTGGCCAAAAACTCTCTGCGAGTGGGTTTATCCGAGGGTGACATCGAACCTCCTCTTGCCGAGCGCCGGGTAACTCACCTGTCCCGAGCCAGTCGGGATACTTGCAGGTCGTGGAAGGAGGGATTCTCTCTTCTCTATTTTCCAATTTCAAGTTTCTAGCTTCTGATTTCTAGCGATTGACGCTCGTCAATTTGCGCGCGCACCTGCCCGCAACAATGGCAAGATGGCAGTGTCAATCGCATCATCTGTGAATTCCGTGAGGTTTACGCCGCGATGCAGACTCCATTGTTCGGCCTGCTCGGCCGTCTCTCCAGGTGGCAGCTTCGTCAACGGTCCGAGTGTTTCTATCTCCAAAAACTCGTTGTTTGTAAACATCTCAAAAGAGCACCCGAAATCCGGATACGTCTCTCCAGACTTAACATGTGCGCGTTTGATGAATGTTTCACCATTTAGAACGTACGCACCCCAAGTATCTGGGTTGAACATCCCCAACTTCTGCGCTTCGGAGTTTCTCGGATCCTGCTTCAATACCATATATTTTTTGGTGAAGACCCAGCGTTTGTCCGACAGGTTCGTGTACGCCCACATCACCAGAGGATTGGTGGCCTCCAGGTTCGCAGGATGTCTCCCCCGCGGCGGAAAACCCGTGATCGCAATACCTCCCGGTGCCATCATCGTCAGCGCCCAGGCCGAATATTCCAGCGAGAAGAGAGAACGGTTCGTAATGCGATGAAGGACAGTCACGTCCGTGCCCGAAGTAGCCATCTTCACCTCAATCTCTTTCTGTAGGCTTGTCAGTGACTCCACAGGAGCTCTCGCAATCAGTCCGTTTGCAGTAATTGTTATTTCGACCGGTATGTTGTCGGGCGCCCACGTCGCCACCGGATCCTCGGGAGCTTTCCAAACGCGGTCTCCACCGCGGAGCTGGAACTTTTCTTCTCTGTTTCCTCCCAGTTGATCCGGAAATTCTTTGAAAACGTTTTGGCCGCCTACGAATCCAAAGCGGATCACTCTCGGTCCAATGTCGCTAGTCACAATTAGCTCCACTTCACTGTTGCTGACTCGATAGCAATTACGCCACCCTTTGTATTCAATTTTTTCCACTTTAACATTTGCGCAAGCAGGCAAAGCAATCATCAAGCTGAGAACAAGTAACAGAATCACTTTTGACATGGCACCACTCCCGTCGACGACGCTTGGTGACCTGGTCTGGATCCTCGCGGGTGGATTTTACCTCGACCCGGCGGGTGGCACAGCCTAAATGAGCGGACAGGTAGGGGTGGCCCATGCTTTCGGTTTTTGAAAGCGTGGGGCCTTTGATTTTGCTTTTTCTTGTTCGCCTCTGTCAGCCACCACCATTCAACCCGCCGGGTGCCCCGTCCTCGGTTTTGGAGGGCGGGGCTTTTGACTTTGCTTTTTCTTGCCCGACTCGCCTCTTCGCCCAACCGTTCAGTCCTCCCTATTGCCGTTCGACCCTCAATTTCGGCCGTACACTGCGTAGCACTTATCAACTTAAATAAGGCGCGCTATCCTCCTCTGTGTTTGTCGAGGGTCAACCTAGCAGAAGTCCTGATCCGTTCTCCGGTCCGCCCCCTATTTATCCCGCCTGCTCCGATACAGTCGGGAACCTTGCCGGAGAGCGCGGTCGATCAAAGCTTCCGACCCTGTCGGAAAGGAGGGTGCCCCCGAACCATGCTCGCCGCCTGCCCTTCTCCAATTCACGTCCGTTGCTTTTCCCCCCACTGACCACTGTCCACTGACGTGCCCCGACCCTGTCGGGGTTGCTGCTCACTATCGCATTAAGTCCTTTAGCTGCAACACTTATGGGCCTCCCCGCAAGTGTTGCAAACAAGCGGCTTACGGCCCGGCTAAACCCTTTAGATGCACTTACGAAAAACCGGGGGAGGGGTGTGGGAACCTCCAAACCGTAATCTTCCAACGCCGCGCCGCAATTAGATTGAGGCCAAATCCACTATTTGGTCACCAGCTTGCCCCTCAGTTCAGAGAGCTTTCCCTGCTGTTCCGGCGTCAACTTGTTCTTGATTCGCACCAGCAGCGTCACTTGCTCCCTTTTGACTTCGCGTTCCGCAGCCAACAGCTTTTCCAATTGCGCGAGAATCTGTTGCTCGTCGACGTGCGGCTGCTTGGCCAGCGTAACGAGCTTCTCCATTTCATCCTGCAGCTTCCATTGCAACTCGGTGAATTTCAGCTGCGCCTGGCGGATTTCCGTCTTGAAATATTCTTTTTGCTCCGCGCTCAACCCAATCGCTTCCTGGTGCTGGATCACAAGTTCCGGAGCAAAGAAGCTCTGACCGATCGGATCCTGATCGGGTTGTTGCGCGTGGGCCGCTCCCGCGGCGAACAGAAACGCCGCGCAAATGCAGAGAACTCCCGTTCTCATTTCATTCCTCCTCATCCGTCTTCACCCGAACATTAAGATAGGATTCTCCGAGCCTCGGCATCGTCCGCAAAATCTCCTGCCCCGGAGTCACCAGCAGACCATCGCTGGGCGCTCGCCACTCTGCCAGTTTCTGCGCGGCGGCAAGTTCATCCCCCAGAATCATTCGCGCTGTTCTCCGTTGCAATGTCACCGCAAGCATCAGAACCACCGCAACCACGGTGGTCACCCCGGCCAGCGTCCATACTCGCCACGGCCGCGCGCGTTTTCCTTCACGGGCGGCCCCTGCCGCAGCTAGCACTCGCGCCCAGAAATTCGCCGACGGCTCTGCCCCCTGCGTCACCAGGGGCAGCAGCGCATCCAATCGTGCCGCGCTCTCTCGAACCTCGTCCAGCTCAGCGGAGCATTTCGCGCAGCTTCGCAGATGCTCCTCAAGATCCTTTGCCCTGGCCCCCGTCAGTGCCGCCTCCCGCAACGGATCTTTCCATTTTTCGCATGCACTCTTCATTTCATCACGTCCAACAAAAATTTTCGCGCCGTGTGCAACCGCGACCGCACCGTCCCCGCCGGAATTTCAAGTACCGCGCCCACGTCCGCGGCCTCCATCTCTTCAACCAGCGAAAGCTGCAGCACGCTGCGGAATTTCTGCGGCAAGCGCTCTATTTCTCTCCGCAGCCGTTCCAGCATCACCCGTTGCTCCGCGTCTTTTGCTCCGTCAACCGCAACCTGCGTTTCAGTGATCTGCCAGGCGGTATCTCGCGCCAGCCTCCGCCGGTAACTCCTCTGGCGGTTCAAAGCCAGCCGAAAAACAATCCGGTTCACCCACGCGCGGAATTTCTCCGCTTCGCGCAGCGAATCAAACTTCTGATAAGCGCGCAAGAACGCTTCCTGGGCGACGTCTTCCGCGTCGGCGGAATTGCCCAGAACGCCGTAGGCGATCTGAAAAACGCGCCGCTGATTCTCAGCGATGCGCTCGCCAAATCCCGCCTCGGGATTATGAGCTTCGGCTCTGGCAATCAACGCAGTCACGCACGCGCCTGTCACGATTCTCTTGCCCCTTTATGTATAGACACCGCGGCCCGGCCGTTCGTTCAGCAAAATAGCACGCCGGGCCGCAGTGTGTACCGGGCCAATCGAACAACCTGCAAGATTCCTGCAGCCATCCTGGATCAGAAGAGAAATATCGGCTGAAACGCTGGAAGAATCGGTTGCAGTTGAGCTGCAATCTGCACGGCCTGCAGTTTCTGCAACTGCTCAGCGTCGAGGATAGTCACAAATTGCGTGAGAAAGGCTTGTTGTGCTTGCGCCATCTGCTGCTGCAACGCGTGAATCTGGATCACCAGTACTCCCACTTGTGCCGGGTTCCCGCCGGAATTCAGCAGAACGGCTAACTGTTGGGTTAGGGCTTGTGCTGCTTGAAAGAGCGGTACAAGGGTGGTCTGGCGCGCCTGCAACAATTGCTCCAGCTCGCTCACCTGGCCGGGCCGCAGTTGCAGAAATTCAGCCACAACCTGCAAAGGCGACGTTTCCTGGGCGCTCGGCTGAACTCTTGTCGTCTGCACCTGTTGCAGTACTTTTTCAATGTTTAGTTTCGATAAGTCGGGTGCTGGGGTCACAAGCGCGGGCCTGGGGGCGGGCTTTTGCGCCTGCGCTGGGTAGTCGCTCATGAGAAAAATGGCAAGCAAAGCAAAGGCGAATCCTGTCTGTTTCATGGTGGCGTTCTCCTTGAAGCGCGCGCATTCTGCGCCTTCATTTATCCAGACACCACCACCACCCGCCTCGTTCGTATTTGCTGATTGTCAGCTACTGAGAAGATCCGCAGCGCGCTTGCACTTCCGCCGCCAAATCCGGATCCATCGATGCCGCGCGCCCGTGCAACCGGAAAACGGATAAAGACTGCCAGTAAATCCCTCAGATTCTTGATAGAAGCAAGCGAAATTTTGCGTTGGCCTCCGGCACTCGGGAAATGACAAAATCTTGCATGTTTATCGCGAGTGGCTTACTTGCATCGCCATCTTGCTCCCGATGTTGCGCTATTTTCACTGAGTTCGGCTGCTTCTGCTGTGAGCCTTCCATGGAAACTTTCTTGCCGGACGGCGTCCTTTCAAACTATCTGCTGGCGCCTCGGAGGCGCGCGTGAACTACGACTTCGGATGTAGTTCGGCCACGGTGCAGCGCAAAGATCCCGCACCGATCCCCGTTGGCACAAACGCCGTCGAAGGCTACAAAGCCTCGATGAACGGCGACGGCCTGCGCATCCTTGATCACTTCCCGCAGATCGTCGAGCGAGGGGCCGCGGCGCTCACGCCCGCGGAAAAAGAATTGTTGAAGTGGGTCGGCGTTTTCTTCCGCAAACCTACCCCGGGCAAATTCATGATGCGCATCCGTATGCCCAACGGCTTCGTCAGGAGCGGTCAACTGCGCACTATCGCCGAGCTTTCGCGGCGGCTTGGCAACAGCGTTTTGGACGTCACCACCCGGCAACAAATTGAGCTGCGCGGGTTCACTCTCGAGACCGTACCGGAAGTCTGGGAGAAGCTGCGGGGCGTGGACCTGCGCACGCTCCAGACCGGCATCGACAATGTTCGCAACATCAACGGCTGCGGCATGGCCGGTCTGACGCCGCACGAACTGTTTGACGCTTCTCCGGTCGTCCACGAACTGGATCGCATCATCGTCGGAAGCAAAGGCAACCCGGAATTCACCAATCTGCCGAGGAAATTCAACATCACGGTGACCGGTTGCATGGACAACTGCACGCACAGTGAGTCGCAGGATATCGCGCTCGTCCCCGCAAAGAAGGCCGGCCGGCTCGGCTTCAACGTCCTGGTGGGCGGCAAGATGGGGTCTGGTGGATTCACCATCGCTTCGCCGCTGAATGTCTTTGTCGAAATCTTCCACTCGGCCGCGGTCGTTATGGAACTGATCAAGATTTACCGCGATCATGGGCCGCGCGAGGCACGCTCCAAGTGCCGTTTTGCATTTCTGATCGAGGAGTGGGGTGTTCGCCGCTTGCGCGCGGAACTTGTCGCGCGCCTCGGCCACGAGCTCGCCTTCCAGGGCAGAGACATGCGCGGTTCCACGCACGCAGACCATCTCGGTGTGAGTTCGCAAAAGCAGACGAAGCTTTCGGCTGTTGGGCTCTGTATTCCAACCGGCAGAGTCAACCCGGATCACTTGGACGAGGTTGCGCGTTTGGCCGATGTTTATGGGAACGGCGAGATTCGTCTCACGATCGGGCAGAACGCCATCATTCCCAATGTTCCAGCGGATCGCGTGTCCGAGCTCCTGGAAGAACCTCTACTCAAGCAACTCTCACCGCGTCCCTCTCCTTTTGTGCGTAGATTGGTCGCCTGCGTGGGCACGGATTATTGCAATCTCGCTCTCATCGAAACGAAGAGCCGTGCGATCGCGCTCTCCGAGGCTCTACACGACAAAATGGGTTCCGGCGTGAATCCCCTCTCGATTCACTGGTCCGGGTGTCCGGCGGGCTGCGGCAACCATCAAGCTGCCGACATCGGCCTGCGTGGTTTCAAGACAAAAATTGACGGGAAGATTGTGGATGCCGTGGCGATCTACACGGGCGGACGGACCGGCCCTCATGCGATTGCGGGCCAGGAAATTCTGGAAACCGTGCCGTGTGATGAATCGTTGCCGGATGTCGTGGCCAACGTTATCCAGTCGTATCGCTTCGAGATCGAAGCGAGGGAGCACGCGGACTTGCATGATCCTATGTTCACCGCTGCTGCGACGGCGGGATTGGCGTCGTGGCGGCTCGCGCGCGCGTTGGCGCCAACTGCGAGCCTGGCTTGAAACGGCTATCTGTGGAAGCACGCCACGCGGGGCCGCACCACAGTTGGCGGCTTCTCATGTTGGCTAAGGAACGTCGAAAGTTTACGCATTGGAGGAAGAACGATGACGGATTATGTAAGTCCTAAGGAGCTGATGCAAGAAGCTGTGCAATTGGCGAAGAGAAAGTCCGGCCTGCCCGTTCGGGACATGCTCATTCGGGGAATTCTTGCCGGAGCGTTTCTTGGGTACGCCACATCGCTGGCAATCATTGTGTCGTCGCAAGGTCTCCCTCCGATTGTCGGCGCGATTCTTTTCCCCGTTGGGTTTGTCATGCTCGCACTTCTCGGACTGGAATTAGTCACCGGGAATTTTGCTTTGCTGCCCGCGGGCGTCATGGCCGGGACGGTCGGTATCACAAAGTTGCTTCGCAATTGGAGCTGGGTGTATGTCGGCAACATGATTGGCAGTGTGCTCTACGCGGCGCTCTTTTATCTGGCGATCACCAATTGGCGCACGGGGAACGGCGGCGCGGTTGCGGATCTTCTGAAGCAAGCCGCGCAGAAGAAAACATTAGCATATGTGGCTCTGGGCTACAGCGGCTGGTCCACCGCGGTGGTGAAGGCCGTTCTCTGCAACTGGATGGTGACGATCGGAGCCGTGCTGGCTTTGGTCTCCAGGTCAACGGTCGGAAAAATCGCTGCCATGTGGCTTCCGATCATGACGTTCTTCGCGCTCGGCTTCGAGCACTCGGTGGTCAACATGTTCCTGATCCCTTCGGGCATGATGCTTGGCGCGCCCATCTCCGCAGGCCAATGGCTTTTCTGGAACCTGCTTCCCGTCACCATCGGAAATCTTGTAGGCGGAACGGTTTTGACGGGCATGGCGCTCTATGCAACGTATCCCACCGAAGCAGCTCCTGTCGCCAGTCAGGCACAAGTATTACCTGCTGAGCAGAACGAACAACAAACTGCATTCGCGGCCGCGGCTGGCCTGCACTAGGCCGGCCTAGCTCGTCTTCGAGTGATTCTTGATTCACTGCTACTGTGAGGTGGCGCAGCGTACTTGCACTTCCGCCGCCAAATCCGGGTCCATCAATGCCGCGCGCCCGTGCGAAGCGGAACAAACCTGCATCGCCGTGATTCCTAAAGCACCCCG
>WNFQ01005661.1_pt1 | contig 17707 bp, 17 predicted proteins | sample 5400171 | NCBI WGS metagenome assembly WNFQ01 (sample SAMN13153356, study PRJNA577476) | soil metagenome | isolation source: 20 cm soil under Madrone tree | place: USA:California | collected 2016-06-14 | reverse complement strand
CCTTGATACCGTTCGCCTAGAACAAACCGCCCCACAATCCGGCGATTCACGTTGTCCTGCTCGAACGTCAGCTTCATCCCGCCGGCATTATCTCCGCCGCAGCCGAAACACTTGTTCGCCGGATTCGGTTCCAGCCTGATTGTGTCGGTCAACTCTTGTCCTCGCCGGCCCTTCCTCTGCTTCCTTACCTCATTTCCATCCTCACTTCACTTCTTCAAACCAGCGCGACGCGGCTGCGCTCCGCCCGCCGAACGCCGCGCTGCCGCTTGCGCATTTCTATCTTCAACAATTCCGCCAGCGTCGCCACGCCCCGCGCGATCTGCTTTTCATCGAGACTGGCAAAGCCCAGCCGCAGCGTGTTCGGTAGCGGCGCTTGCACGTAGAAATACCGTCCCGGCGCAAACAGCACGCCGCGTTCTTTCACGTGAATGAGCAATTCGCTGGCATCGAATCCCGGCGGCAGCTCTAGCCACAGGCACATCCCGCCTTCGGGCTTTGTCCACCGGGCGCCCTCGGGCATGTGCTTACGCAGCGCTTCATCCAACGCGGCCAGGCGCGAGGTGTAAACCTTGCGCATCTTCGCCAGGTGCTTGCTGAAAAGTCCGCGCCGCAAAAATTCCGCAAGCGTAGCTTGCGCGAGTTGATCGGTGTGGAGGTCGGTCGTCTGCTTTACAACACGCAATCGCTCAATCGCCGTCGCGGGAGCGACAATCCACCCTACCCGCAAGCCTGGAAATGCCACTTTCGCAAAACTGTCAATGTGAATGACCAGGTTCGAACGGTCAAGTTGCTTCAATGAAGGGATGCGCTCCTCGCGTGCGTGCAGCCGCGCGTAGATGTGGTCTTCCACGACGGGAACCTGGTGCCGCCCGGCCAATTCGAGTAATTTGCGCCGCGAAGCCAGCGGCATCGACGTTCCCGTGGGGTTCTGAAAGTCCGGCGTAAGCAGAATGAGTTTGACGCGATTTGCCGCCAGGGTCGCCTCGAGGGCCTCTAGATCCAGCCCCAGCGGCTTCTCGGGTTCCGCGTGCGTGTTCATCGGAACACTCAAGCACCGCGCCCGCGCACCGTGGAAAATCGCCACCGCTCCCGGATACGTCGGGTTTTCCATAATCACCGAATCGCCCGGACGCACAAACGCTTTGCTGATTAGGTCGAAGGACTGCTGGCATCCATCAGTAATGAGCAGGTTTTCATCTTTGGCGGCGATGCCATCGTGATGCAGCATCTCGAGCAGCGCCTCTTTCAACGGCGGATAGCCGTCCGAAGGCCCGAGGTTCAGCACTTCCGCACCTTCGCGCCGCAGCACAGTGTTCACGCAAGTCTGCAATTCCTCAATGGGGAAGAACTCTTCCGCCGGGCGTGCCATCACAAAAGAGAGCGCATTCTCCGGCACATTGGCGGTCAGGCGGCTGAGGACTTCTTCTCCGCGTTCATCGGCGAAGAGCAGTTCCCACCGGATTCCCCCGTTTCCATTCAGGACTGCAGGAGCGGGCGGCGTGATCTTCAGCCCGTTACCGTTTCCCTTGATGAACGTGCCGCGTCCCACATGGCCCTGAATCAGGCCTTCCGATTCCAGTTCGGCGTACGCATTCGCGACCGTAGTGCGGTGAACGCCGAGCATGGTCGCGAGTTCGCGGCTGGCGGGAATGCGGACCAGGGCGCGCAGTTGGTCGCGAAGTTGGATGTACAGCGGAACGTGACTCTGTGGCTGGAGATGGAGTGGAAGCATTGTCTCTCACCCTCGGCCAATTCTACCAGATATTGGACTGGTGCAAGAGCCAATTTGTCTTTCAGCAACCTGAGCAGCTATCGGCCGCCGGTTCCCCCGAGGAAGACCAACAGAAATGAACTACGTCCCACGTGACCTGGCGCGGAAAAGCGCACATGGCCTGTCGAACTAAAATGCCATGAAAGCGCTCGCAGTTCCCCACCCTAATCATCTGGCGAGACCGGGATGTCCGGCATCAGATCCGATTTCTTGGCGCCGAAGTGGTCGGCAAGCTGCTGGCCATCGAAACTGGCGGTGTAGCTCTCCTTGATCTCCGGAAGCATCGAACGATTCCACTCGTACCACTCTCGGGCCAGCCGCTGATAAACGTCCTTTTGTCGTTCCTTTAGGTTGGCGCGCTCCAGCGGGTCTTCAACCACATTGAAGAGGAACGTGTTGTCCAGAATTTTGAGGAATTTGTAGTCGCCGTCGCGTGCTGCCCTCTGCGCATTCGCCTTGTAACGCCAGAACAGTTTGCGCGAAACCGGCGAGGCATTCTGCGTGAGTATTGGCAGCAGGTTTATGCCATCAAAAGGGTAGGCCGGGACGGGCACGGCTCCCGCGGCGGCGAGCAACGTCGGCATCCAATCCATGCTGATGGAGACCTGGTCGGTTGTCCGGCCCTTCGGGATGCGTGCAGGCCATGAGATCAACGCAGGAATGCGCAAGCCGCCTTCCAACAATTCCGTTTTCTTGCCAGTGAAAGGCCAGGTATCTGCAAAGCGCTCCCCGCCATTGTCGCTGGTGAAAATGATGATGGTGTTCTCCGTCAAGCCATTCGCGTCCAAGGCCTGGAGAACACGGCCAATTTGCCGGTCCATTTCTTCGATCATTTGCTGGTAGGTCTTTTGTGACCCGCCGTCGAAATCAGCAAGGCCTCCGGTACCAGGTTGCCTCAAGCGCTCCGACTCCGCATCGTCACCGGGAGCTTCCCAAGGCCAATGCGGCGCGTTGAAATGAAGGCTGACCAGGAAGGGCTGTCCGGATTTTGCATACCTGTTCACCACGTCGACCGCACGATCGCCGAGCAAACGGGTCAAGTAGCCCACTTGATGGATCGGAACGTCATCATCCCAAAGATCTCCCATATCACGTCCGAATGCGTGGGAAAAGTAGTCTACCGCTCCGCCGCGAAATCCGTAGAAATGATCGTACCCACTCTTGAGAGGACCAAACTTCGGCAGAACGCCCAAATGCCATTTGCCGACCAAGGTCGAGCTGTAGCCGACTTTCTTGAGTAGGGAGGGCAAAGTCGGATGTTCCGGAGGAAGTCCGACATCGGGGTTGCCTGCTAGTGGCTCTTCCAGGCCGAGCCGTAGCCGATACTGGTAGCGGCCAGTGATCAGCGCGGTACGCGTGGCCGAACACACGGCCGAGTTGGCATAGCCCTGCAGAAAACGCACTCCTTGTGCGGCGATGCGGTCGACATTCGAGGTACTGAAATCCGGGCGTCCATAGCAAGACACGTCGGCGTAGCCGAGATCGTCAGCGAGAATGAAGACGATATTCGGGGGCTTTGCTGGCCGTTGCGCCTCTTCGCTGACGACGCCCGCGGCCAAGGCGATCATCCCGGTGACGGTGCCGCGAAGCAGGTCGCGTCGCGTAATTCGGTCTTTCCCGCCGAACCCCATAGAACCTCCTCTTACTTCAATGAACTATTTTTTCCTGACCCCTTAGGCTCTCCCGAGGACCAAGCGGTCGACGCGGCGGCTCACGTCGCGCAAGTAGGCCTCGTCCCCGCCGTTGAGCTCGCAAATCGCGCTGCCCGAGTAACCAATTTCGCGAAAGGCTTCGCGAACGGCCTCCCAGTCCACGTCACCGTCACCGAGATTGACCCATTCATATCCATCTTTCTTGCGCTTGAAGTCCTTCAAGTGGACCTTGACTATGCTCTTCCCCAGCGTGCGAATCCAATCCTGCGGGTAGCCGTAAAACATCACGTTCCCCACGTCGAACCACGCTTGGATCCACGGGCTCTGAAATTCCTTGATGTACGCGGCCATCTCCAGCGGACTCAGCAAAAATTTGTTCCAGACCTCTTCGATGGCAATCACAATCTTCAGTTCCTCCGCGAGCGGAAGCAGCTTACGGATCTGCGTTTGGGAACGGCTCCACGCATCGCGATACGAAGTCTGCGGATTCACGACTGCGGGTACGAGCAGCACGGCGTCCGATCCCCACAGCTTCGCGTTGTGCAGAGACGTGCGCATACCCGCCAGACTATTTTCCACCACGGCGGAATCGCTCGATGAGAGCGGGTACTTCCAGTGATCCATGTTCATCACCGAGTCGATGCGGATACTCGCGTTGTCTGCGGCTTTCTTGATCTCTTCGGCTTCCTTTTCGTCCGGTGTCGCGGGCGCTTGAACCACCTCGAAGCCCACATCGCGCGCCAGTTTCATGCGCTCGGTGTAGCTGAGTTTTGCGGGCAGCATGTCGAAGACAAGTCCTTTCTTGATCGGCAAAGGCGCCGCCATCGGAGCCATGGGTGCATTGGCGGATGCGCCGGAATCGCCAAAGAGTTCCGCTGAATTCAATGCGCCGAGCCCCGCGGAACACGCTGTTGTCATAGTGGACTTCAGAAATTCACGACGCGATGGGTTCCACATACGCACCTCAATTCCGGATGCGATACTCCAGAAGACTGTCGACTGGGCTTAGTTCAGAGATGAAGAAAATCTAGAAGCGCACTCTCAGCGCAATTTGTTCAAGTCAATCTTGGCGTCCCACTTCTCGGTGGACTTTAGCGTCTGCTCCCAGGTGACCTCTCGGGCGGTATACGCCGCTGTCCGGGCCATCATGCAAGAAAGCGCCGACTCCGCGCCCTTGTCGGCCTGATTGTGGAAATTTCCGCTGGCGATGCTGTCCACAAATGCCTTCTTTTTTTCGCGGTCCGCAAATTCCAGGTTCGACGTGAACCTCCCGGTCGCGGAAAACGCCGCTTGTCCTGCGTCTTTGGCAAGAGATCCCTCTGCCTGCCACGGCTCTTCTCCCCAAATCCCCAGGGGGCCAGTATATGGAGACTGCGACGTACCGCGCGTTCCGAAAAAGCGCTCCGTCACTTCCCACCAGCCTTTGGCAATCTGGGTAGAACTGAAGGTGATGTCCACTCCCTCCGGGTAGTGAAATAGCACGTTGTAGTTTCCGTAGGCATCGCCATCCGGCTGACGCCCTTGCCGGCCGCCGCTTCCCGAGGCCTTCAATGGGTGCGCCTTCAACACCCAGTTGCAAATATCAATCACGTGAATGTTCTGTTCCACGATGATGTCGCCGGAGAGCACCCGGTCATACACCCAGTTCCGAAGCCTTCGCTCCACCGGCGTAGCGTCGGTCCATGCTGGCCGGTCAATGTAGCCAGAAAAGTAGTGCGCTTCGCCGCAAAAGATTTTGCCCAGCGCCCCACCGTGAATGCGCCGCACCAGTTCCACAAAGGGCGGGCAATCGCGGATCTGAAATCCCACGTCCAGGCTCAGCTTCCCCTCCGCGCGCTTCCCGACTTCGATTACCTTCAAAGCTCCAGGCACATCCACGGCCACCGGCTTTTCCAGATATACGTGTTTGCCCGCTGCGACTGCCGCCTCCAAATGCTGCGGATGAAAATATGGGGGCGTAGCAATGACGATGGCGTCCAATTCCTTCGAAGCCACCATCTTCTGGAACGCGTTCGGTCCGAGGAATAGTTGCGATTCGTCCAGAGCGGAGTAGCCCTTGGCCTGCTGCATCTTGTTGAAGGTGTCTCGCGCTTTGTCCAGTTGGTCTTGAAACAAGTCGCCCAGCGCCACTACGCGCGCGCCGCCGGTATCGACCAGATTGGTCGCATCTTCGGTGCCGCGCCCTCCGCACCCAAGCAGTCCAACACGAACTGCCGAGTTGGCCGCGGTGCCGCGCACCAGCTCCGGTTTCAGGAACATCATCCCTGCAGTCATGGCGGCAGCGCCGATAAATTTTCGGCGGTCAACTGTATCTGAAGATCCCTGTTTCATTTTGTTTGACATAGAACCTCCGTCATTCCCTCGTTGGCAAATCCCGTTTGCTGCTAGTCCTATCCAATCAGTTTTTCGAGATAAGCTTTCGCTGCCCGCACGTCTTCCATTTGCTGCGGACCAGAAATCTCCCGCTCGATGGTGACGGCGCCGCGATAGTTGAGCTCTTTCAGCCGTGCGATAATGCGCGGAAAATCCACCTTACCCGTACCGATGGGAACTTCCTGGCCGAGTTCCCGCGGATTCGTCGGCCAAAGTCCGTCCTTGGCATGAATCCCCTGCACGTAGGGGCCGAGCAATTCGATGGCGTCCACGGGATTCGCCTTGCCGTAAAGAATCAGATTGGCGAGGTCGAAGTTAACGCCTTGATTGTCCAGCCCTACGTCGTGAATGGTGCGGACCAGCGTGATGGGAGTTTCCTGACCGGTCTCGTAACGCAAATTCTGACCGTTGCGTTTGCAGTAGGACGCGACATCACGAATCGCCGCCACAGTTTCCTTGTAGAGCGGGTCATTGGGATTTTCGGGAATGAATCCACAGTGCGTCTGCACCGCTTCGATTCCGCACTGCTTCGCAAAGTCTGACGCCTTCTTGAGGTGCGCCACGCGCGCACCTCGCGTCTCGCGCGGCACTAATCCAATCGTCAGCGGCCCCTGGTAGAAGTCCCAAACTTCTTTCCCTGGTCCGCCAACAACAAGAGAAGTCGCCTCAATCTGGTATTTGTTGAGCGCTTGACGCAGGCGGCCCGCGAGGTCTGTTTCGATCTCCTCCACGTACACCTGACATGTCGGCAGGCCGAGATCGCGAACCCTGGCCATTGCAGCGTCTGGGTCTTTGCCAATGCCGATGATCAGGCCAAGCCGCAGCGGCTTCTTGCCTTCGTTGGCGGGTATCGTTGGAGCAACTTGTGCGGCGCCGAACTCCGAGGCTGCATCGTTCGCAGTAACACCGTGCCCCGTGGTGGCGTCAATCGAGATCAGCCCCGCCGCTAGAACGCCCGCAGAAGTTTGAAGAAAGGCTCGACGATTCCGTTTGCCCGTTCCGTTCACAGCAAAACCCCCATCGCTGCCTCCTGAGAAATCGCAGCGCCCTGGTCGCAGAAAACTTATCACAATTCCGGCAAAGACCTGGACGGTTTCCTCTCTTTGCTCTCGATTTCAACGGGTGGGAAGTTTGAAGCTGAGCCGGCCATTGGTTTCGCCGGCTGCCAGGTCCCGGATGCACAGCTTTGTCAGATCGCTGGCATCGCACTGATAAATCTGCTTGAGGGGAAGATCCGTCTCATCCACTTCGTACTCTCCAGAAGCCATATCTTCCGCGTCATCCGTCGCAGAAGTGGCCACCGGACTTCCCTTTCGAACGCGCACGCGAAATTCCCCCGAGGCGGGCTCATAATTCGCAAAGCTGAAGCAATGTCCGATGCAAGCGCGCTCAACTGCATGGCCAATAAATGTAATCCGTGAATCCGCCGGAGCCCGGGCGGTGACGAGCACTCGCGCGCCAGCGGGCAAGTACTCTGTTAACCTTTCCGCGTTTACCTCCAGCCGGTTGAGCCATCCAGTGTCTTGATAAAGAAACGCAAAGAAAACCAGGGCGCAGGCGGCGAAGCCGCCGAGATGCCATTTTCGCGGCTTCAGACATGCCAACAAAGAAAGTCCGAAAATGGCGGAAATCGTTGTAAGCCGTGAACTGAGCAGTCCAATCCAGCCGCCGTAGAGCGAAGGCCGCAGATTTTCGGGCAGCAGCGCCGTCGCGCAAAACGTGACTACGTACAACTCGAAAGGCAATTGGAATGGCTTCCACCAAGAGGCCTCGTGTCGCCGCCCATAGAAATCCGCAGCCAAGCAAATGAGGCCAAATATGAAAGCGGCTCCAGCAAGAAAGATATAACGCTTTCCGTAAAGCGCCAGCTGATCCGCGCCGTTATAAAGATAGAACGGCCCGCGATCCCAATCCGCGAAGAGCGAGGGGTGGTGCGACGTGTACAAGTAAATCGCCAAAAACCCGCACGCCGCTGCGAGCGGCAGGGCCAGTTTCCACCACGCCGGCGTTTTCTCGCGAACCTTAAAATAGGAGAGCGTGCCGGCCAACCACAAAAAGCCGATGGGATGCGCCAACAAGGTCAGTGCAGCAACTACCACGCCGCCGATCCAGACGATTCCTTTCCCTCGCCAGAGAATCGCCAAACCAAAGCACGCTAGCCCCAGCGATAAATAATAGTTCATGAATCCCATGCTGAAGGAATAGCCGTAAGCCAGCATGGCGATGCATGGCGTAAGCAACCACGGCGGCCGTTCTGTGGCCACTCGAATGAACGCGAAAGCTCCCCAGAAGAAAACCAGCACGCAAATCGAAACGACGATTTTCTGCGCGGCAGCAAGCCCCACAAGATTCGCCGCGCGCAGCAACATCAGATCAAACAAAATGTTGTTCCATTGCTTCTCGATGTATAGACCCGGCGCTTGCCCCCTGGCGATCAATTGCGCCAGCCAAGTGTTGTATGCGTGGCTCGCCAGATCCCCCGCCTCGATGCGCCGGTGCCACAGGCACGGCAAGAGAATCAGCGCCGAAATCGCGAATCCCGCGATAATCCGCGATCCGAAACTGCGCCAACTCGCCGAGAGTAGGCTCTCACCCTCGATGAATTTTTCAACCACTCGCGGTCCTCACCTCAGCCAGTTACGTTGCGCGCGGCATTCTACTATCTTCTGCTTGCGGCAGATGCATGTATCGTAAATTGCCCGCGGGATGTTGCGAAGTGACGCGCCAATAGCGTCGAAACTCAGCGCCAAAACAAAAATTGCGCTAGCGGTGAACTTTACTTCGAGGCTTGGTTTTCGCCGAGACGCTTCAGGCGGAGCCACGTCAACGTGTTGGCGTCCGCATTGGGATGGCGCGCCACATTCTCGCGAATCGCGCCGTAGGGATGTTTCGCCAGCTTGTTCAGTGTCTTTGCGTTGGCACGCGGATGCTCGCTGATCAGGCGCAGCAGATAAAAATCCTCTTCCGGGGCTTGCTTCACCAGTTTTTCCAGCATTTCCGGCTTGGCATCCGAGCTCAGCACTAATCCAATCTTTTCGTCCCACGCGGTGTTGATTTGATTCAAATCGCGTGTGCGCGCGTGAATCAATTCCTCCAGAATGCGCCGCTCTTGTTGCATTCGCGCGATCGGCAACTGCGTGCCCTCGAGCGAATCGAGAACGCGGAGCAGATGCTGCCTCTCGCCAAAAACGATCTGAGAAGTGCGCGTGGACGCGCCCTTTTCCCTTTCTTTGTGCTGAACCAGGTCGGAACGTCGCATTAGTTGGCTGCTCCAGCCCAATCCCTTCCAAAGCCTTTGAGGGACCGGGTGATCACTAGCGCACTCGAATCACAAGCCACACGAAGGGCAGAATCACTCTTGTGTGCTATGAGCAAATTATGTTCCGCGTGCGCGATGCGGTAAAGTTTGGAGCGAGCGGCGTGTGCCCGATATGCAACTCCGCTCCCGTAGGGTCATCCGGGATCTGCGATTTCGGGAGTCGGCGGCCACCGCGCTAGGCAATCTCCGGACGGCCTGTTAATTGGAACCAGCAAGCATTTATCGAGGGACCAGATCATGTCTGCATTCAAGGAGCACCGGGAAGAGTTGGAGCACTACGAACAAATGTTCGGTCGTGATCGGGGGCGGCTGGCGGTGTCGCTCGACCGCTTGACGAACGCGCTCGTGCTCGTCGGCCAGCACGCCGTCTACTGCACCAGCCAGCGCAATCCCGCAGTTCCGGCGATGGACCTGCGCATCATCGACCAGGAACTGGTGCACGCAAAAGAATTGGTGCAGTCGGTAATGGAAGAACTGCGTCTCGCCAGGATGAAGAAGGAAAGTTGAAATTGGGAAAGCGCTGGCCGGCCCCTGAAATATCTATTCTCGTTGCAAGAATGGATTCAACTGGCGCTCGTTCCCGATCGTAGTGACGGGGCCGTGGCCGGGGTGGACGATGGTTTCGTCCGGCAAGTGCATTAGCTTGGTGCGAAGCGAGTCCATGATTTGTTCCATCGAGCCGCCCCACAAGTCGGTGCGTCCGATGCTCCCGGCAAAGAGTGTATCCCCGGAAAAAAGCCGCGGCGCGCGAGGCAGGATCAGTTCGGATTCGTCAGGTGCTGGTTCAATCTCTCGAGTGCCATCGGGATCCTCGGTTTTTTTCAGGAGATCAGCGATATCGATTTGCTCGCCAGCCTCGTCTATAAGCGAAGTAATTGTGCGAGCGGCGGTGACCTTTCCCGCGTCTTGCGGAAGATACAGCGACACGCTGCCCTGCGTATGCCCTGGGGTGTGAATCACCTGCGCCTCGAACCGTCCCCAGCGAAGAACGTCGCCCTCCTTCAGCAATTGATCCACTTCGGTGAGGTCCGGCGGGTGCACGCCGAGGAATGCGGCCTGCTCGTCCATCGCCTGATAGAGCGGGAGATCGTCGCGGTGCATCAGCACGGGCGCGCCCGTGTATTGATGGAGCTTGCTCAAGCCGCCAACGTGATCGATGTGTGCGTGCGTGCTGACGATGACTTTTACAATAAGCTTGTGGCGCCCGATCAGGTCCAGGATGCGCGTGACTTCGTCGCCGGGGTCGATCACCAGCGCTTCGCGCGTGTCCGGATCGCCGATGATCGAGCAGTTGCACTGCAGCATGCCTACAGGAATGGTGATGTGGATCAATCCATCGGTGGTGGCATTGAGAGCCGTTCGACCGTCGCTCATGATCAGGAGTATATCATTGGAGTTAAAGGGATTGCGGCACCCGCTGCGCACGTTCCCCACCAGCGCCTGCATCCCGGCTGGCGGTCTCCGCGGATATCAACGCGGCGCAAGCCTTTGGTAAACTGAATGGGGAGAGCACGGACGCCTGAAATGGCTACGCCGTCTACAAATCTGACGACTCCGCTTGCCGCGCTGCATGCTGCCGCAGGCGCGAAGATGGGCGTTTGGTTCGCCTGCGCCATGCCCGATAACTTTGGCGACGAGGCCGCCGAGTACCGCTATGCGCGAGACACTGTCGCGCTGATCGACAAGAATTACCGCGCCTACCTCGCATTCACCGGGCCCGACCGCGTCCGATATCTCAACGCCATCCTGACCAACAACATCAAAGACCTCGCCGTCGGCCACGGCGCCATTTCCCTGCTGCTTAATCCACAAGGCCACATTCTCGCCGAGATCGAGACCTATGTCTTTGCCGACCGCCTCCTCTGCGTGTCCTACGCCATGATTCGCGAGCGCCTGATCGAATGGCTCGACAAATACATCATCATGGATGACGTCATTCTGACCGATGAGACGTCGCGCTACGGCACTCTGGCGCTGGAGGGTCCAAAAGCCGCCGCGATTGCGCTGGAGCTCTCCGGCATGGACGTCACCAAGTTTGACGACCTCTCCTGCCACGATGGCGCTGTCGGCTCAATTCCCTGCCGTGTTTCGAAGCGCTCGCCAGGAGAAGTCCCTGGCGCCGAATTCTTTACTGAAACCCAAAACCTGCCAGCTTTGTGGCAAATTCTGTCCGAAGCGGCGCGAAGACACGGGGGCGGGCCGGTCGGATACGCGGCGGTGAGCGCCACCCGCCTTGCCCAAGGCGTCCCATGGTTCGGCTACGACTTCGGCGAAAAACAAATCCCGCACGAAGCCGGTTTGCAGGATACCCACATCAGCTACACCAAAGGTTGCTACACCGGACAGGAAATCGTCGAACGCGTGCGCTCCCGCGGCCAGGTCAACCGCCAGCGTATCCGGCTGGCCTTTTCCGGCGACGTTGTGCCTGAAACAGGCACCGCGCTCACTCTGGACGACAAAGAAGTCGGCCACGTCACCCGCGCCGCTAAAACCTGGGACCCGCTGCGCGTCATTGGCATGGGCTACGCCCGCAAAGAAGCCGCTGCGCCGGGCACAGTGCTCCAGTGCGCTGGCAGGAGCGCGACGGTTATAAAGTGACTTCGCGCTTGATTTAGGGATTGGCCGGTTCCTGATTAGGAACGTTCCGTGTCAGCTTGCGGATGACAAATTCCTGGAGGAGATTGACGGCGGCAGATTCGCCAATCCCGATTAGCCCGTTTTCAAAGGTTAACTCCGCTCCTTCGCGATTGTCGGCTGGATAGTAGAGATTTGAGATACCGCCTGCGGCCAAGCTTCCGAGGATATTCGAGTAATTTGGCTGCCAGTGTCCGTTGTCACCCTTGCAAATCACTGAATTGGCAATCGCGTACAGCATCCGCGATCGCTTACTGCCACTTCCCTTGTAGAAGTATCGTGGATCCTGCTTCAGGAGCGCTGGCAATATGGCTCCTCCAATGTAGGTGCTTGCAACAAAGTTGGCGTACGAGGCGCCGAAGCGCTTTCCATAGCCCTGTGCGCCCTGTCCATATCCGCTGAAATCGTTTTGCGCCTGCTGAATTCCCGCAATGGCTCCGGTCACCCCGAAGGAGACAGGGTCCACTGTGGTCTTCCAGGCAAGCTCGAACTTTTGTCTCGGATTCAAAGGAACCGCATTGTGGTAGTAGCTCACATAGAAATTCGGAACGACGCCGAGCACCCGCTGCTTCTCTTGCGCCTTGATCTGGTCTTCCGCCACTTCCGTCCGTGTGGGCACGACACGCACTTCCGTGACGGCTGTGGCAAGAGCCATGGCGATCTGCGGGACAGTGTAGTTCTCCCCCGGCCGCAAGACTCCGGCGGATGCCTGGGTTGTGAATCCCATCGACGTGATGGTGAGCTGGAAGGGCCCGGGAGCGACGTTCGCAAAAGAGAACTGCCCATCGTCGTCAGACGTCACCTCTTGGTACAGGGATTGATCTTCCCATGAGAGTCTTACGCGAGCTCCTGCGACGGCGGCTCGGGTTGGGTCGACAATTGTTCCGCTAATGCTCCCTGACAATCGAGGATCGGACGGATGCTCGGCTGGCGATGCCCCGGTCCCCTGAGACTGCGCTGCAGCTGCAAACCCGCAAGGCAGGAGACTCAGGCTCAGCGACAATACCCAAACCTTATATCCAGGCATAGTCATCACCATCCGCTTTCATTATGATGCCAGCCCAGGGGTTTGGGTTTCCGATAAGTTGGCACCACAGGTGCCGGTTGAAGCACAACGGGGCTTTTGACTTCTTACTATCGAGGACCATGATGGAACATAACTTGCCGCAAACAATCGCGCTTCTCACTCGGACCCCCGCGACTCTTAATGCCCTTCTGCGTGATCTCCCGGAAACATGGACGTTCCGGAACGAAGGTGTAAATACTTGGAGCGCGCTCGATGTCGTCGGCCATCTGATTCACGGCGAACGCACCGACTGGATGCCACGGGCTAAGATGGTGCTGCAATTTGGCGAGACTAAGGCCTTTGAGCCCTTTGATCGCCTGGGACACGTGCGAGAGAATCAAAGCAAGTCGCTGGGGCAATTACTGGATGAATTTGCTCGATTACGGTCAGAAAACCTGGACCAACTGCGTGCATTTAACCTGCGGCAAGAGGACCTTGGTCGGCGTGGACGGCATCCCGCCCTCGGAGCAGTTACTCTGTCAGAGTTGCTGGCGACCTGGGCAGTTCATGACTTGACTCATCTGCACCAGATCTCAAGGATTATGGCCCACCAATACCGGGAGGCCGTGGGTCCGTGGAGCGCGTACCTGGGGGTGCTGCAATGCGCTGGCCACAGTGCTCCTTAATGAATTCCCCAGTGCTTACTCGCAGTGCATGGTGGGGACCGCGTTGGCCACTGTGCGCACGTTATTCATGTAACCCGTCGCATTGGTAAACGCGAATGTGCCTCCCGTGCAGGTGATCGGTTGCAGGCGAACAAAGTTGAAACTCAGCATCGGCGCTAGCTTCGAGCCCTTCGGTTCATTCATGGCCGTATTCACGGTAACAACTAGATCGTTCACTGCTTTATTGTAGGTGTTGACGCTTTCGACGAGCTTGTTGTAGCGGTCTACGTCTGTTCTGCGCGCTGCTTCACTTTCCAGGAGAGCTTTTATCACCAAATTCTGGCCGTTCAAAGCCACGTCCGCCAGCAGCCCCTCCGCCTGCGCAACGGTCATCGCATCTTGTAACCGGCGGAGAGTGTAAATTCCCGAATATTTTTCTGCTCTCTCCTCTAATTCGATGTTGCACTCCGTGTTGGCGGTGTCCAATTGCCCTCGACCGCCCTCTACTGCGTACCAGCGAACGAACTCAGCGAGCTTGTCCTGCTGTTGAGAAACCCTTTGGTATTTGTCTTTCCCGACGGAAAAATAATCCACGCTCTCTTCCTGTGTTCCGTCCCTGTACTTTTTCATGCCCTCGTCGTACTCGCTTTTGCTGATTTGCTCGGTTTTGTAAACTGCGTCCAATCGCGCGGCCATGCCATTAAATGCCGTGCACACCAGCGGCTCGTCGGGAACAAACGTTCTTTGCACTGGAATAGCCGGTTTCCTTTGCTGGGCCAGCATCGGGCCGGACATAAACAAGATCGCCACGGAGATTAGAATCGCTCTCACGCTCCGCCTCCTTCAGCTTTATCGTGGAGTTGTTACATTGCTCTGTGCTGTTCCGACAGTCCCGCAAGTGGCCAGGGTTAGCGACGGCGGGCGGCCCGGAAGCAAGACGGTAACATGAATTGGGATGCCCAACCACGGGTTGGCGTTACCCCGAGACAGGGAAGAGTCAGAGGGATGTGGGCGCGAACCAGATTTCGTATTGGCGCTGGCGGATTTCGTCGTGGCCGGCAATGAAGTTGGGCTTGGAGGCGACGTTCTTCACGCCCGAGGCGGTCAACTGTTCAAGGATCTTTTGCGCCTCGGCCTCGTCGGCGGCGTGGAAGTAACGCACCTGGGTTTCGTCGGGGCCGGATTCCACCAGGATCTGGATGCCCGGAACGAAAAAGCCCTTCTGCCGGAAGTCGTCAGCCACCAGTCTGGCCGCAGGGCGCTGCGAAGCGGCGCGGATATGGACGAAGATGCGCGGGTGAACGCTAGCCTCAGGAGTGGAGTTCAGGGAGTCGTCGATGGTCTTCTGCGCTTGTTTTGGATTCGCCGCATACAGGGCAGAAGACACGGCGTTCGCCAGTCTTTCGGACTCGGTCTTTTGTTTCTCGAGGCTTGCGATTTGATCTTCGAGCTGTTTCTTTTGCGTTCGCGATTGCTCGATCTGATTGTCCAATTGCGACTTTCGTTGGACCAGGGTGGGAATGTACGCGGCTAAAGCAATCGTTACGGCGGTGGCCACAACCGCCAGCACAACTTGAATCTTGACGATAAGCGGAAGCGAAACTTTTTCCGAGGAATTCATGGCTTCACGAGTCTCCGGCAGGCGTTGGATCTTTGGCACCCGGATTGAGAGCGGACCGGATCACCATGTACAAAACGCCGGAGAGGCCCACGAGTCCTCCGCCGACGCCGAGTCCTTTAACGCTGCCGAGAAGTTCAGGCGAAATCTTGCCCGTAACGACGCCGATCGAGACGCTGCCAACCAGGATTACCAAGCAGGAGCAGCCGGAGCAGACCGTAGTCAACTTTCCGATATCCGCGGGAGACCATCTTTTTGCCATGATAAGAGCCCGATAATTTCTGGAAGCCGCTGGAAAAATCCGCAGAGCGAATATATCACCTTTGCAGCTATCCTTGGGAATTGGTGCCGGAAGAATAAAACTGCAAATTGGCAAATTACCGTGCTTCGGAAAAGAATTACGAGCGTTTCTTCCGCACCATTTGAAAAGTCATGTGCATGATCAGCTTACGGTCGTCCGGGGAGAGGCGGCTGAGAAGCTGGCGGAGGCGCTGGAAAAATTTCGCGGGCTCACCGGAACTGCCCCACTCATCGCTATTGGCGGAAAAGGCCCGGCGGGAGCGCGGAGGCTCGGGAGGTGCTTCTCCATCGTAAAAAAGCTGGTACATGGGAATTTCGAGAGCGCGGGCCATTTTTTCGAGTGTCTCGATACTTGGGATGGTGCGGCCGTTCTCCACACGCGAAACGTAGCAGCGCTTGAGGCCGGTGCGCTCCTCAATGTCCCCTTGCGAAAGCTCTTTTTGCTCCCGGATGGTGCGCAAGCGTTCTGAGATGACCACAATGATTCTACTTATGATAATATATATTTCAGTTTACAATTATTTTGAAGCACGGCCTGGCGGGAGCGACCTGTGGAGAAGAAGCAAGCCAGCAGTGACACCGAGTGAGAAGTTCTGGGTGATGGGACATTCCGCGGAGCTTATTCGAATTCGCGGCGGGGGATGGATTGCTCCGGGCCGACATGGCCGGCGGCGATTTCGGCCTTGAAGTAGTTTTCGCCTTTCACTGGGGAGCCGGCGAGGCGGCGGAGCATGGCGATCTGGCCGATATGAGTCAGAGAGTCAGCGACAGGGCCCTGGAAGAGGCCCTCGTCTGCCCCGTCCAAGGGTTCACCGGAAGCCAGAAAATCGTCAAACTTTTTCAGAGTGCTAAAGAAGCGTTCGATCTCGGCGTTCCATGGAAGAGGTGTGGAATCATGCCACGTCTGTTTGCCCTGAGCGATGGAGAGCGCCCAGTCAAATAAATCGCCCATGTGCGCCAGAATTTGCGCAGGCGTACGTGTCTTGTCTCCAATGTGGAAGCTGGCGAAGTGATCTGGAGCGCCGCGGAGGGCTTTGCCGCCGCGGTAGGCAACGGTGGCAAGAGTGTGGCGAAGAAGCTGGCGTGCGGGATCGGATGTTGAAGTCATGCCGCGATTCCCTTCCATAAAGAGTGGCGAAGAAGAGTTTAAACGCAGAGACACAGAGTGCGCAGAGAAAAATCGAAAGAAAGTAGAAAAAGAAGAGACAAGACAAAAGCCCCACCCCTTAAGGGGTGACCTAACATAGCTATTGCTTGGTGTAGACGCGGACGTAATCGACGAGCATTTGCTGGGGGAAAACTGTCGCGTTGTCGGGCGAGCCTGGCCAATCGCCGCCAACGGCTACGTTTAGAATGATGAAGAATGGATGATCGAAAGTCCAAGCACCGCCGGCGGGCCATTGAGATTGGGTGAAGGTGGCGTAGAGATTGGAATCCACGTAGAAGCGGACCGAGCCGGGTTCCCACTCGACAGCGTAAAGGTGAAACGCATCGGCGAAATTCTGCCCGGCGGGCAAGCTGAAGGGCGCGGTGGCGTCGCTCGTTTTGGCAACGGTGCTGGAACTATGGAGCGAACCGTGGACCGTGCCCGGCTCCTTGCCGATGTTTTCCATGATGTCGATTTCGCCGCAAGCGGGCCAGTTGACGGAAGTGATGTTGTTGCCAAGCATCCAGAAAGCGGGCCACATTCCCTGTCCGGCGGGAATTTTGATGCGCGCTTCGAAGCGGCCAGAGGCCTGGCTGAAGAGGCCCTGAGTTTTGAGGCGAGCAGAGGTGTAGTCGCGCATGGTGCCGCCACTGCAGGAGTAAGAGGGTTGGTGCATCGCGGTAATGACCAGGTTGCCGCCTTGCACCTGAGCATTTTGCGTAAGGTTTGTATAGCACTCGAGTTCGTTGTTGCCCCAACCGTTGCCGCCGGTGTCATACGTCCACTTTGAAGAGTCCGGGGAAGTTCCGTCGGCGCCGTTGAATTCATCGCTCCAGACTAACGTATAGCCAGTGGAAGGAGGCGACGGCCGGGGACTATAGGCACTGCCGCAACTCCACAGCAGTAGTGCGGCGGCTAGGAGAATCGGGATGATGGGGGGCGTCAATCGGAACTTGGTCATAAGCCGACGCAAAGGATTCAGCCTGCGCCACTAAGCAAGATTCAGGGCGCGCTTGAAAGAGCCCTTCTCGCTGTCTATTTTTTTCTGGAGCTGGAGGATGGCGTAGAGAACGGCTTCGGGGCGCGGCGGGCAACCTGGAACGTAAACATCGACAGGAATGACCTGGTTGCAGCCCTGAACGATAGCGTAATTATTGAAGACGCCGCCACTGGTGGCACAAGCCCCCATGGAGATGACCCATTTGGGTTCGGGCATTTGATC
>WNFQ01001274.1_pt1 | contig 17709 bp, 14 predicted proteins | sample 5400171 | NCBI WGS metagenome assembly WNFQ01 (sample SAMN13153356, study PRJNA577476) | soil metagenome | isolation source: 20 cm soil under Madrone tree | place: USA:California | collected 2016-06-14 | reverse complement strand
GGATTTGGGCTTCATCGTTCAGCCGAAGGAATCGTCTGCGCCAGCTTGATTACTGGTAACGAATGGCTTCTGCATGGTGGCAACGAAATGAAAATTGTTTCAGCAATGCTACATGAATCGTTTTATGAGAGGCACCACGCAATGATCGGGCATTCCGGTTTGCTGAATTTCGGTGACCGATTTGTGTGGTGGATTTTCCAACTAACCAAGCGGGACATGGCCATGCTTGTTTTTCTCTTGCTCGCCTTGTTCGGCATGGCGCATTGGATTCTTCATCTTTGGACGATCGTTGCTGGCGCGAGCGTGATTCTCACCACGATAGCCACCATCAGATCCAGCCTGAGGCACGGGCATGCCGTTACGCACGAGCCGACATCGCAAGGTGGCTATCGGCCCGAGTAATAGGTCCGCGACGTTATCTCAGGGAGTCCTGCTGTGACAGTATTCGCGATTTAGCGATTTGCTTTTCCGCATGGTCCAGCATCGGCGCCGTGTCCACATCCTGCCACCAGCCCTCGCCGATATCGATAGCCCGGACTTTCTGATCGCCGGCCAGCAATCGAACTGCATCAGCCAGGCTGCAGTCGTTCTCGCTGTTGTCGAGCTTCGCTCGCTCGAGATAGTCGAAAATTTCCGACGGGCAAACAAATAGGCCGGTATCAATCGCATCGAACTCCAGCAGATCTTTCCCGATGGCGACGGCCTTGTTTCCACGCGTTTGGACTTTCATCGCATCATCCAAATCGAAAATGGAATCGAGTTTTCGATCTACTGCGATATTGAGGAGTGCGGGATCAAAGTTAACTAGAAAGCGGTCGAAAATCGCGCCGTCGAAGAGATGATCGCTCATCGTGAGAAGAAAAGGTGCGCCGACGTGGCTGGCTGCGGTAAGAAGCGAGATGCCATTCTGTTTTCGCCAATCGCGATTTTCGATGAAGGATGCGCGAATGCCGGAGGGAATTAGCTGTTCAGCTTGCGAAATCATGCGCTCACTTTCGTAGCCCACCACGAAGTGGACAGTCTTGATCCCCGCGCTCATTAAGTTCTCGAGAGTGTACGAAATCAACGGCCGACCAAGCAGACGGACGAACGGCTTCAGCAAAGTCTTATCCGAGCCACGAGGGCGGGCCTGCCCGCCGTAGCCTTGGCGAAGGCGGGAACCTTCGCCGGCCATCAGAATCACCGCTTCGGAGACGCTATTCACAGCGCTTGCCAGCACATACTAGGCGCTTGCGTTTTGGAGTGCGGCGGTGCTCCGCCGCTTTTCACAGATTGATCGGTCATATCCGATAATATCTCTTTAATCCCCAGAGACGCACGCTCTGCGGAAGGAATCTGAAGATCAACGGTGCAATTTTGGATTGGAAAGCACCGCCAACTGTGGTCCGCAGCGGCGGGCATACAGTGTTTATCAGCTTGAGAACATGCCGCGCGACCAGATCCGGGCCCGGCGCCTCTTTCATGTTGCGCTCGACTGTTTCCCACGTTTTGGCCATCTTGGCGTCGTAGGGCTGACCCGTGTTCATGTTTAGAACCACGCTCTTGTTAAATTCTGTGGAAATGTCGGCCGGTTGAAGATCAACAATGCGCACCTTGGAATCGCCTAGCTCGAGCTGGATCGACATCGTGAAGCCTGCCAGCGCCGCTTTTGCGGAGTTGTAAGCCGCCATGAACGGCACTGGAAGCCGCGAAGCTAGCGAAGTGACATTAATGATCAAACCTTCTCCGCGTGTCTGCATGTGGCGAAGAGCGAGTTGCATCAACTGGATTTGACCGAAGACGAGAATTTGGAACTGGCTGGCGATTGTTTCCATCGGAAGAAGCTGAGCGGGTCCAAAGTGACCGGCCCCGGCGTTGTTAATCAAAACGTCGAAATAACCAGCTTCGGAGAGGGCGGAATTGAATGCTTCCTCCACGGAGAGCCGATCGGTTAAATCAAGGCGCACTGGATGGCATCGCGGCATTCTTGGGATCCGTTCCAAATTGCGCGATGTGCTCCAAACTTCGTGACCCTCGGCCAGCAATAGCCTGGCAATAGCGAGACCGATGCCGGAGCTCGCGCCCGTGACAAAAATCTTTTTCATGGCGCGCTCAGTCTTTTGAACTGAAACAGCCGAATGTCATGGTGCTTTCCGTAAATCACAACGGAGCGCGAAAATTCCGCTGCAAGCGCAAGTTGGCAACCGGGACTACGCGCCAGCCGGAGCTCATCCGTGTAAATCGCCTTCGCTTTTTGCAAACGCTCCGCTGGCACGGCAGACGATGGCAGGTCATCCAACACGGTAAATTCCGGTGCATACCATTTAAAATGGCGCTGGCAATGTGCGAGAAATAAAAGAACGTCGCCCCGCTGGTCAGGTGAATACTGCTGCTGCAAAAATCGAACGGCTTTGATTGGCGGCGCTGGCTCGCGATGGCTCTCGATAGTAGCAGGAATAGAGATGCTCAGGAGCAGGGCAGGGAACAGGAACATACCGAGACAGAGTGGAATGCGCATGTGCCAGAAGCCGCGAAGCAGCGCCACAAGCAGAAGCGGCATGATGACGAGGTAATACCGTTGATCCGCTGGCAAAAAACAGAAAACGAGTGCGATTTGAAAAAGCGCCCATGCCCAATGCGTTTTCCAGAAATTCCGATCCTGTTCATTGAAGCGCGCGGCATAGACCACCAGTGAGGAGAGGGCGAGCAGCGTTCCAGCGATCAGTGTGGGGGGCGACCACAGAAACCCGAGACCGATCCCGAACCAGCCTAGAATGTGCAGTGCAAATTGTTTGGCAAAATACAACAACGTGATATGGCTGCCGCCGATGAAAACCCCCGGCTGGCCGAAGCGCCAGAGCCACTGCGAGTAAAGTTGCGCCGGATAGGACCGCCAGCCAGTCACTGGCCCCGGTAGTGTTGATTGGATATACCACGTCGGCACGAGCCATAGCAGGCAACCGGCAACGAAAATCGCGCCGCCAGTTAACCAAATCCCTGCGCCAGCGCGGCGCCGAAAAAAGGGTGCCACCAAAATCAATAAAGCAACAGGGAGAAGTTGTGGTCGCACACCCGCAGCCGCGGCTCCGAACAGGGCAGTAGTAATTAGTTGTCTTGTACGACCTTCATTTCTGAAGAGCAGTGAACAAAAAAGCTGAACACTTAACAATCCTGCGGCCAGGCTGTCAGTGAGCGCTCTGATGGAGGTCATCCAGACGACCGGTGTTATTGCGAGAGTTCCGGCGGCGAGCCAGGCGAATCGCTCGCCAAATTGAAGACGAACGATACAAAACCACGCAGCCACAAACAGTGCGCCACCGGCGCAGTTCACGAAGTGCAGCGAGAATTCCGTGCTCCACCCGAACAATCGCACCGGCAACCATGCAAAAAAAATATATAGCGGATAACCCGGCGGATGCGGCTGATGTTTCCAGAGGTTGAACTCGCGTATGCCCATCGCGAATTGCACCGAGTCCCACTCGTCGAGTCCAGGAGAGCGCGATGCGAAGTAAATCGCAAAAGCAATCCCGAAAATGAACGCAGCTTTAGTTAGCGTTTGCCAATCCGTCTGATTCGCGACAGTCGAACGAGGGTCGTCTTCGTTCAAGAGAGCACTTCCGCAGCCGTGCATCGCGTCGTGCTCATTGCCGTGAGCATGGGCTTCGTAACAGCCGGAGTTTCCAGCCAGCCGGCTTCGTCAAAAAACCACGAGCGACGCTCTAGTTTGACAAAGAGTGCGTGAGCAGGCGAAAAAACGTCCAGCGGGAGAGCGAACTCGCCTGCAAAGGCGTCGCCGTGGTATTGCGCCAGATGAAGCCGCTCAGAGGTAGAGCAGTCGAACACTTCGACTGCCGATGAGTGAACACGAACAAGCGTACGCAAACAACGGACTCGTCCAGTTACGTCACTGCCCAAAACGAAGAGGGTTGCGCGAGTGAGGCGCATCGGTTTCGTGGAAAGCACCAGCTTCAAACGAAGCATATCGGATTGTCGGGAAATCCGCTGAACTGCGCCGTCGACTACGCTCGATTCGCGTGGTTCCAGTTTGAGAAAAAATTCCGGGCGCGCTGCGTATCCGAGGAAGCGTCGCCGCGACAGCTTGAGTTGTGTTTTGTGGCAACCGATCGCCTGTTCCTTGATCCTGGTTTCTGTCGTTGATTGGCAAAATTTCTCGGCCCGATCGAAGAAAGCCGCGCTTTTGCCGTGAACGTTGTAAGCCCAGATCGACTTTGGTAGATCGCTATCATGATCCAACTGGCCAAGGACAATGCGTAATATCACCGCCAGCGCGCTGTGATCCGGATGAATATCGTGGATTGAGGGAACGAGAAGGTGCGTCGGTGACCAATCCTTGATGCATGTCGCGAACTGTTCAAACGCAGACCGGCAATAGGTGATCAGCAAGTCTGTTAACCGTTGATCAGGCAAGCCCAGGAAGCGCGCGTCTGCCGGGCGGACACCGAGAGTGCCCAAAGCAGCTAGTGCTTCCACACGGCGCAATTTTCCCCAGCGTTTTCGATCAGCAGCTTTCAACCGCCATCTGCGCTCCACTACACGCTGCGGCCAGGGGTTATCCTCTCCATCGGTAGCATAAAGGACATGAACGGCCGCACCGGCGCGAACTGCGCGCTGCAGGATCACGCTACAGGCGAGCGCCTCATCGTCCGGGTGCGGCGCGACCAGCATCAACCGCGATTTAGATGTAAACGTTGGAGCACGCATGAGGGAGTGTGTTCAGAAGGAGAGTACCCAATGCAGATTAAGAACGACCAAGTCAACTGTGGTGGAAAGTATGATGACCACGTGGGGTGAAATGTCGATCCGCAGCTTGCGCCCACAGCAAAGTCAAATTGCGCGATGTCGATGCCGATTCAAAAACATGCGGTCCGGCTGCGAGAAAGCGAGCGCCGGTGTAAGGAACTCCGTCCAGTGTGCCTGACACACGCTGATTTGGAGAAATGATTTCATACGATGCGGGAATGGTTACTTCGAAGTCGCATTTACGCGGATCAGTTGCCGAGGGTTTGAGTTCCCTGCCTGCTATTCGCAGGTTGTCTGCCACGGGTAAATAATTGCGTTTCACGAATCGGCGCGTCTCACGCTGTAATCTTTTCAAAAGTGGTGTCGCCGCGACGCAGGTGTGCGTTTCCGTGCATTTCTCCGGAGTATCATCCACCAGAATTCCACGCTCAATGGCTGAGTCAGTGATTGTTTCAAACACGGGCCAGATACAGCGCTGGCGAAAAATCGTTTCGCCTTTGCAATCGAAAACATAATCACGTTGATCGAGCAGCGCGAGTACGTTGCGAAGCAGATCGGTCTCCCTTCGGGTTCTGTCTTTCCAGATCGGTTGCATCGCAACGAGAACAAGAATTTCGACGATCGCAACAAGCGCGGGCAGCGACATTTCCTGTACGGCTCTATTCCATCTAAAATCGGTCAATCTATTGGAGGCCCAGAGCAGCGCACCGCTGCAGAGAACGGCAGCCAGCGGATAAAATGGCGGATCGTCATCATGACTTCTCACAGGCCAGAAGGCTTTGAAGGCGAGAAAATAAGAAGTACAAACCATCAGGACAAATACACGCCGAAACGCCAAACCGGAGCTCGCTGTGCTGCGAATGATTCGCCACGCGACATAAACGACAACGCCCAACGCAATGGCAATCGTTAGCCCGAGACGGATTCGGTAACCGAGAGAGTTATCAGATGTGCTACGTGCCAAAAAATTGAAATCAAACACGCAGTATCGGAAATTGTGCCACAGGCCTTTGAGAGCGAAGAAGATCGTTATCGCTGCAGGCACAATGGCCGTCGAAACTGCGAATGCGGCGACGCACTTGATCAGATCGATCCAGGAATGCCCCGACCTTTGGCGTCCGACGAGGAACAGAGTCGCCAATGCAGCGAGCGCGATGGAGTACAGGAACAGAACTGATTTCATGGAGACCCCGAAACAGAGTCCAAGCAACAGTCCGGCAGCGAGGGCGCGGCGCTGAGTCAGCGGCCCGCTCACTAACACGGTCACACACAGCAGCCACAGCGGAGCCCAAAGGTTGTCCGTCCGAAATTCGATCGAGACAAAATGATATCGTGTGTAAAGACCGACCAGAATCACAGCCCATATGCCGGCTCGTCTTGAAAAAAGTGATACACCAATCTGGTAGGTGCACCACGCCGCGACAAAATAGAGCGGCAGCACGATGAAGCGCATTAGATACAGAATGGTGGCACGATCGCCAATCAGCCCGAAAATCGGCGCAAAGAGGAGGTGAAACAGCGGCATGTGATTGTCGAACAGGTCGCGATATTGCACGAGCCCGTGGGCCCAACCCCAGATCACGTGAAGATGCTGCGATTCGTCGCTGTCAAACGCGTAGCGCGTGATGTGTATGACCCTGATAAGGATCATCAGTGCGAAAAGAACTGCCGCCACAATGAATTCCACCGGGCCAGACATTTCGAAATAAGCCGCGCCGCGCCGCGCAATCGATACGCGTCGTGTGGTTCGCTCGGGTGCTTGGTGGCGTGTCATTCGCAATGAAAATCTATCTCGTTTTATTTCGACTGCCGAAGTTCTTTGGACGCTGTGCTGCAGCTGGACATCGGCACGTTAATCCATGCACGACCAGTGGCAGCATGAAAAGCGGAATGCGCTATAATCAACTTCCTTGACTCCAACTTTACGCCGCTGGGCTAGTTTTACTCTAAGCCGCGCCGCGCCGCGAGATCATCGCGACCGCCGAGCCCGTGGTCTCTTCCAAGGGACAGCCTCGGCGCTTATGGCGCGCGTGCTGGCGATCTGCGTGAGCGTTATCTCAGTCCCGCTCACGATTGGCTATTTAGGGAACGAGCGTTACGGCGCGTGGGTGACCATTGTTAGCGTCGTTACCTTCTTGAGCATTACCGATTTCGGTCTTGCCGGCAGTCTGACTAACGCGATTGGGAAAGCCCAAGCCGAGGAGGACCATGCTCGCGGGCAACGTCTCGTGTCCTCTGCCTTACTGATGCTGTCGCTAATCGCTTCTGTGATCCTGATTGCCGCAGTTGTGCTTGCGCCTCGCATTGCCGCCTTGTTATTTCCAAATCTGCAATCGCCCGTCGCTCGGGCTGAGATCGTGCCCGCCGTGATGATTGCGCTGTCGATCTTTGCACTCAATCTTCCGCTGTTCGTCAGTTCGCGCGTGTTGGCCGCGCACCAGGAAAGCGCGCTCGCTAATGTTTGGAACATCATGGCGAGCCTCGGCAATCTTGCTGCCCTACTCGTGGTCATTTGGTTTCGTGGCGGCCTGCCATGGCTGGTGTTCGGTTGCTTTGGTTTCGGACTAGCCGCCAATATAGCCTGCGCCGTCTGGCTGTTCGGTATTCACAAGCCATGGCTGCGTCCGAGCCTCGCCAGTGTCGATCCGGCTTTCGTGAAAATTCTATTCTCCGATGGCTGGAAATTTTTCGTAATCGGCGTCGGCTGGATGGTCAACTGGCAAACTGACAACATGGTGATTGCGCATTTTCTCGGGGCTGCGCAAGTGACGCCGTATGCCGTTACTTTTAGCCTGTTCGCGATTGCAACGGGATTACAGACACTGGCGTATCCGAATCTGTGGCCGGCTTACACCGAAGCCCATGCGCAAGGCGATTACGAATGGATACGGAAAACTTTGCGCTCGAATTTCAAATTCAGTTTTTTCACTGCGACCGCGATTGTTGTTTTCCTGACAATCTTTGGCGGCGAAATCATCCGGCTTTGGGCTGGGGCAGCGGCTGTGCCGCCGTTTTCAGTGATCGTTTGGATGGCGCTTTGGCGGCTGATGCTGTCGACTCTTTTGGTCGGGAGTTGTCTTCTCAATGCCACGGGACATCTCAAAGGCATGACCATCTACGGCACGGCAACTGCCGTCCTGAATCTGGCATTGTCGATCCTGCTCGCAAAAATATACGGCATTACCGGCGTGATAGCGGCGACCGTGATTGCGTTCGCTGTGGCCAATTATCTTCCGACGTTTTTGGAAGTGCGAAGCGTCCTGCGAAAATGCGCTCATTAAGTCTCTGTCATGTCGAGCAAAGTCGAGGAATCTCGAATTATTGCCCACGGATATCTCGAGTCCGCTCCACACCAGCGACGTAATGAAAATGTTCATTGACGTGACCAGCTCCTGCCGGTCTGTGCAAAACACGGGGATGCAACGGATGACTCGCAAGATTTTTGGCGAGTTATGCCGGTTTACCGACGTGTATCCGATTTCCTGGAATACCGTTGGGAACTTCTACACCGAGCTCGGCGCTACAGAATATCGACTCCTTACGGATCCGTTCGGAGTCAATCCACATCCGATGGGTCGACCAGAATTTCGAGGCCAGGATCCCGCAACGGAGTTTTGGCGTCTCCTCCGGCGGCGGCGAATTAATATGAACGACGAAATTGGATCGAAGGATGTGTTCTTTGTCCCGGATATCTTCCGTGATCGTCGCCGCGAGGCTTTGCCACATTTTCTAGAGCGAATTCGAGCGCGAAAGGTTGCGATTTTTCACGATGCGACTGATTTGCGGTTGACGTCCGTTTACGGCGACCGAAGCAGGAAATCGCGTCCTTATCTCGAAGCGCTCGCGCTTTTTGATCTGGTGATCTGTGTTTCCAACGAAGCACGTGATGACCTGCATTACTTCTGGCAGAAATATGGCTGTGAGCCTGCCAAGACATGCGTGGAGCCATGGCCCGGTGAATTTGAGAGTTTTGCAGGGGAAGCTGACCCGCCTCCGCCAACGGGTTACGGCGTGGCAAGCAGCTTGCCCTACAGCCAAAATACGAGCAGCAATCTCGTTGTTTACGTGAGTTCGTTCCATGGTCGAAAGAATCATCTCACTTTGCTGTGCGCTGCCGAAAAACTTTGGCAGCAAGGGTTAAAATTTGAACTGAAACTGATTGGTCGAAACGTGGGTGCGCCGTTTAACAGTATCGTGCGCGAAATTTGGAAGCTGCGAATGCGAGGACGCCCGTTGCGCTGGCTGCGGCATGTCGATGATCAAACCTTGTTGCGCGCCTATCGCGATTGCCGTTTTACCGTTTACCCCTCGCTGATGGAGGGATTCGGGCTGCCAATTGCCGAGAGTCTCGCGCATGGAAAACCATGCGTCTGCGGCGGGAATGGCGCACTTGGTGAGATCGCGCAAGGTGGCGGTTGTTTGATTGTCGATCAAACCAGCGAAGACGCGCTGGCGGCGGGCATCAAGAAGTTGCTGACGGATCAGGAAACGTATGCGCGTTTAACTCACGAAGCCCGTACGCGAACGTTTCGATCCTGGTCGGACTATACCCAGAAGCTGCTCGAATATCTTTGCGTGACGACACCGCGAGAATCAGCTACCGCCGTTTGAGACATTTGGAGTTCGTTGTCGCGCATGACTGGCGGTGATCCGGCCGTCTTTCATTTCGTGGATCCAATCGCACGCTTCGGCGATCGCGGGATTATGCGTTGCGAGGAGCAAGGCTTTGCCGCGTTGGTGAACTAGATTCTGCAGCAGTTCGAACGCGCGCTCGGAGTTCCCAGTGTCGAGGTTGCCGGTGGGCTCGTCCGCCAGAATAACGCGTGGATCGTTCGCCAGTGCGCGCGCGATAGCAACACGTTGTTGTTCGCCTCCAGAAAGATGACGGCTGGGCCTTCGCAATTTGTCGCCCAAACCCACCGCCTGTAGCAGCTCAGCGGCGCGTTCGCGCATCTGTGCATCGGAAAGCTCGCCAAGCTTGCGCATTGGAATCATCACGTTTTCCTGCGTCGTAAAATCCTCCATCAAAAAATGAAACTGAAAAATGAAGCCGATGGACTTGCTCCGCTTCTGCGCCAGTTCGTCATCGTTTAGGTGCGATACCGGCTCGGAGTCGATCGACACTCGGCCGGCATCCGGCAGGTCGAGCAAACCGAGGACGTAGAGCAAGCTGCTCTTGCCGCAGCCCGATGGACCCACGACGGCATGAACACTGCCGGCCTCGATCTCGAGCGACACACCGCATAGCGCGTGCACCCGTTCTTCCTCCTCGCCGAGGTAACGCTCGATGGCCTCGCAGCTGAGACAAATTTCCGAATTCATCTTGAACCGCGAATCGTGACAACCGGCGGCAACTCAGCGGCCCGTCGCGCGGGGACATAACTCGCGATGAAAACCGCCAGAATCGCGAGCAACGTTGCAAAGGCGTAATGGCGCCAATCCCATGTTACTAGAAAATAATTCGTGTAGAGCAATCCGCGGAGACGAATGGGAATGTGCGACACGCCCCAGGTCATTAACGCGCCGAGCAAACAGCCGAGCAGCGCTCCGGCTGCGGCGATCAACGCGCCTTGCCACAGAAAGATCGCGCTGATATCGATCCGGCGATAACCCATCGAACGCAAAATTGCGATCTCCTTAACTTTCGCCAGCACCGACATGGTGAGGACATTAAAGATACCGAAGCCGGCCAGCAGGATGATAAGAGAAACCGTAATCGCCACGGACATCCTTAAGGTCAGGAAAAGTTGTAGCGTGCTTTCTTCGCGATCCTGCCAACTGATCGCGCCGTGCTGGAAGAGTGTCTCGAAATGTTCGGCCAATGCGGGGGCACGATCCGGATTGCGCAGTTTGTATATGATCATCGACGCGCCGGACGGTTGTTGCAGCAGAGCCTGAGCGACCCGTCCGTGCGAATAAACCCGCGTTGCGTCGATGGAACCAATCCCTGCGCGCGCGATCGCTGCCACGGTGAATCGCCAATACTCGCCGTTGGGCGCGAGCAATTGCACTGTGTCGCCGATGCCCGCCTGAAGAGTCTCTGCCAGGCGCGAACCGATGATGATCGAGCTGGTGTTGTTGCGAAAGTCATCAAAGTTCCCCTCAATCAATTGGTGAAGAATATCGGTGGTCTGCGCGTGCAGGGCGGGATCGATCCCGTAAAGATCGACTGTCGCGTTCTCAAATGCCGCGCGAGCGCTGAGGTTTCCGCGGAGGACCGGCGAACAGGAAACGACATTCGAAAATTGCCTGCTCACGCGCATGATCTCATTCGGATTACTGACACCTTGAAAATAGAGGCGGCGTCCCACGTTCCCCTCGGAATGTTTTGCAGAAACCATGAGCGGTTCGTAACGCGGCCGAAAACGCGATCTGACTACCAACGCGCCGTTGCTGCCAATTGTTGAGTTAATGAAGTAACTCGAAAATCCCTGGGTTTGGGCCTGCGTGCAGATAAAGATCGCGACGCCGAAAACCACACCGCTCAGGCTTAGAAGCAACGCCCGTTTGCGGTGCGTCAAAAAACGCAGCGCAATGTAGAACGAAGGCGTCATGGCGCCTGGGGTGGTGGCGGCACGCTAACCATTCGCTGCCGCACGGCCTCTCCCGGGCGGAATTTGTCCTGATCAGAAACAATCACGTGACTGCCTTCCTGAAGGCCGCTGGTCACTTCGGTGAAATCGAGCGTGCGAAATCCGACGCCGACTGTTCGAGAATGCACAATACCGCCGTTAACGATTAGTGCCTGGTCGACGAGAAGCGCGCGCGTGGGCACCAGAAGCGCATTTTGGTGTGTGCCCGTGATAATGTTCATTTCGCCGGTCATTCCGGCCATCAAATTATCGGGTGGCTTTTCCATCTCCAGCGCCACCGTGTAGCGCTGAGTGGTCGGATCGGCCGCGGGTTGAACCGACGTGACGCGCGCTGCAAAAGTTCGGGTCCGGTAAGCATATAGTTGCACCTTTGCTTGCATCCCCGGCTTCACTTCACCGACGTCTTCCTCATTCACTTCGCCGCGGACGTAATTTTTGCGGGACGAAACTGTGAAAAGCTCGTTGCCATCTGAGACCAATTCACCGTCGATTGTCTGCACATTTGTAAGCAGGCCATCGATCGGCGAGCGGACTTCCGCGCTCTTCATCTGGGCTTCCAATTTTTTCGTTGTTTCCTCAAGCGAATGGAGATTGCGGTCCCGCTCGATCCGCTCCGTCTCCACTGCGCCGCGCAACCGGTTTGCTTCGCTTTTTGCCTTTTGATATTCAACTGCGGGGACATTGCCCGAGCCAACCACTCTTTCGAGTCGCTGCAGATTGTCTTCGGCCGCCTTGAGCAACTCTGCTGAGGGCAGCGGAAGCGCAGCGCGATCCACGGCTGCCTGCAAATCGGTGCGCGCTTGTTTCAGCTGTCGCGCCGTTTCCTCGTCCGCGATCGTCGCGAGCACCTGATTCTTTTCCACGTTCTTGCCGATCGCGCCGCGTCCGGCGGAGAAAGGTTCCGCCAGTTGGATAAAGCCGTCGTTTTGCGCTCGAACTCGCACAACAAATGCCGGTTCAATCCGCACCGTCCCGTAAACGGCGGAGATCGCTGTGCCGCGGCGAACGGCGGCCACCTCCGCAACGGGCATTAGAAAGTAATACGCCGCCGCAAAAACCAGCACGAGCGCTGCACCGCCAACCCACAAAACCCTTCTTGATTTCGGCAATTTCAATTTGGACGACTAGTGTGATGTCCCTGATGTTTTTTTGCAATAAACCACCGCTCACCCTGGTGGTCTCTGGTCCAGTTTCGGCGGCTGCTCAAACGAGCGTTATTCCCAAGACAGCCAGGCAATGGCACGCGTTCGATCTGAAATGTTATGGCCTGTCCCGTAACCAAAAATCTACACAGTCGGCGCCAATTCTGCCGGGTCACCGAGCCCGGCTACAATTATCGCGACGGCGGAGTGTCGTAGGAAAATTGAAAATATCGGCCCGTAACACGGTCCCACTCGGCTCTGGCCAAATTGTGTTGGTAAGTGGCATCCAGCAATCCGCTTTTCGTTTCCAGCAATCCGCTTTGCGTGATTCGATATTCTAGCGAAGAGACCAGACCGCTAGCCACATTCTCCTGGACCACACGCGCGCTTTCCTCCGCAGCCGCCGTCGCAGAGGCAAGCGATCTCTCGCGTTCTTCAGTTGTTCTAAGATCATTTGCAATACGCGCGAGCGCGCGGGGGATGTTCGCCTCGAGTTTTTGGCACGTCAGCTCGTTTATTTCTCGCGCCGAACGCGCCTTCAGGACGGCGCCCCCGACTTTACCATTATCAACGACCCGCCAAGTATATGCAGCCCGCTCGCGGATCTCTGACCCAATAAAGTCCTGCGTCCTGCTCGTTGATCCCTGACGATGGATGCCTGTGACGGGGACCCACTCGCCGCGAAGGCCCCCAGTCGCCTCAGGATAATAATCGGCCGCGATGATGCGCTCATCTTCGTTGGCAGCGCGCACAAACAATCGCGCGAGTTTGACATCGGCCCTCCTCTCCAAGGCCGCCGCCGTTTCGGAATCAAGATCGACATGCATTGAGATAAACTCCAGCTCGCCTTCGGGCGCGGGCAGTGTTCTCTTGGCAGGATCGATGCCCATTGCCTGGGCCAACTGCAATTGTGCATCCAGGCACGCGCGCCGCGCCGCCGCAATTTGTGTTTCCAATTCAGCGGCCGGGATCGTTGCGCTCGTGAATGCACTCCGATTGGCCAGCCCGGCTTCGTAACGGTTTTTCTGAGTGGCTGCGTTTTCCTGCAATCTTTGCTGTTGTTCTTTGCGGATGGACTCCAGCGAGCGGTTGTAAAGTGCTGCGTAAAACGCGAGGCGCGCGGTATGTAGCTGTTCCACGACGGCGACATTCAATTGCTGTTGGGCGATCAAAATCCCGACATCGCCGCGTCGCAACGAGTGTGGCACGGCAACATTGAACAGCGTCTGGTCGAGCGCACCGCGCCCGACGGCGAATCCTTTGATTCCGCTTTCACCGGCCCGATGACCGTACTGAAGGCCGGCTGGCACGCCCAATTCGACCTGAGGCCAGGCCACGGAACGAAAAACAAGGCGTTGCCCGGCCGCTTGCTCGAGCCCGGCTTTGGCTTCCTGGATGGATGGATTGTTTTCCAGAGTGGTTCGGAGAGCACGTTCAAGGGTGATGGCGCCGGTTCGGTGCACAAAACAGATCAGCAGGAAAAGGAGCAGGAGGAACCTCATCCCACCACCAAGTGTCCGCTTTTGAAAGCGTGCGCTCCCCGAAAAAAGGAAACGTCGTTTCATCGCTGGCCTAATTTCTCCGGCGGCTTAGCTATGTCGGCAGCCTGCGTGCCGCTGTGTTTTTCATTGTTCACATTTTTGAAATCAAGCGCTTCCGCTCGAGTCCCACATGCGTGCGCCAGCCGTGCGAGAGCCACGTTGTGCAGATAGATTGCGCTCAATCTCGTCGTCCGCGTTCGGGTGACATCAGCTGCTGCTTGAAGGATGTCGAGCTGTGTTCCCAATCCCGCAGTAAAGTTGCTCTTGGCCATCTCGAGAGCTTCGTCAGCAGTCTGCACATTTTGCGTCTCGGTTTCGAGGACGCTCTCTGCTTGTTGAAGGTCAAAAAATGCGCTGCGCACTTCGGACGCAACGCTGCGCCGCGCTGCGGCGAGAGCTTCTAGCGCTGCCTCGCGCCGGGCGCGGGTCGCCTGCATGCGCCCCTTCGTAGCGAACCCGTCGAAGATATTCCATGTCGCATTTACACCCACTACGCCGCCGTAATTAAGTTCCTGGCCTACGGCCGGATCGCGTTCGCTATAAACTTCGTATCCGGAAAAAGCGCGAATCTGCGGACGCATCGCGCTGCGATCCAGGATGTATTGCTTGTCTTCTATCGCGATATCCCTTTGCCGGGCCTTGATGACCGCCCGATTAGCGTCGGCGCGTGCGAGGCAATCGTTGAGGTCCGCGTGATTCGGTTGATACGTCAGTTCGCCGGCAACTCCAAATGAAGCCGGGTGATCTTCGCCTTGGCGCGCGTCAAAACCAAACAGATCCCCAAGCCGGAGGTATGAATTTCTTAATTGCGTCTGCGCATTAAAAAGTTCCGGCCGTTCGTTGGCCAGGGCCACTTCACCCCGTTGCACATTCAATTTTCCGACGATGCCAGCGCCAAAATTTTGCTGCTGGCTATTGAGTTCCTCCTCCAGAACATGCACCGAATCCTCGCGCACCCGAACCTTTGCCCGATTTAGAAGTAGCTCGTTAAACGCGATTTGTACCTCCATCGTGACGCGACTGATAATTTCCTGAAGCTCGTAATTTGCCTTGTCGATGTTCAGCTGCGCGATGGCCACCTGGCTGCTTACGGCTCCGCCGGTGTAAAGATTCTGTTCGAGCTTGAGAATCGCATTGTAATCCTCCTGTCGCAGTGACGTCTCGCTCTGAGTCTGTCGTTTGTCGTATAACCCGCTTGAACTCACTGAGGGAAGAAATCCGGAGCGCGCCTCAATCCAGCTGCCACGCGCGCCCTGCACTCTCTTGCGCGCAATCAAAATATCTGGGTTGTGCTCTTGGGCGACTGCCACCGCCTGTTCGATCGTATAAACGGGAGCGGCTTCAACTGGCTGAGGGAAAACGAATAAGCCGGCAGCAATCAGCACGCCGATAGCCGCTGAGGTGAAACGCATTTTTTGTCTATCTCCTTGCGAGGGCTTTCCTTGCACCAGGAATGCCCCTGACTGTTGCCCTTATATCAGGTCTTGCAAGCTGGCGCGACTTCGCACACATTCGGCGCTTGCATTTACCAACATTTTTGGCGAGTAACTGCGGGCGGAAGGCAGCCTGGGAAGCGGCCTAAATCGTGTCTTGCTTCGAATTATTCAATTTAGGTAGTTTTTCAGCTTTAACGATCTAGAAATGAGAAAAATAAGAATCGCCGTTGTCGGAGTTGGCAATTGTGCCAGCTCGCTTGTTCAAGGGATAAGTTTCTATGATGGCTCGTCCGGCAATGGCGCCGGCGTGGGCTTAATGCACAGGCAGATCGGCGGCTACCGCCCGGGCGATATTGAGATCGTGGCCGCCTTTGATATTGATCGCCGCAAGGTCGGTCTGGACGTGAGCAGAGCCATTTTTTCGCCGCCGAATTGTACGAAAGTTTTCTGCGAGAAAATCAAACTCACCGGGGCGATTGTGAAAATGGGCTGTGTTTTGGACGGTTACCCACCGCACATGCGCGACCATGACCCGCTCCGCACATTTCTTCCGCTCGAGAAAGAAACCACTCGCGAAGACATCATCTCCGAGTTGAAAAACTCTTCCGCGGAAGTGATGGTCAATTATCTTCCCGTCGGGTCCGAACAGGCCACGCGATTTTATGCCGGGTGCGCCTTGGAAGCGGGGCTCGGTTTCGTTAACAATATCCCGGTCTTCGTCGCGAGCGATCCAACGTGGTCGAAGCGTTTTGCCGACAAAAATCTTCCGCTTATCGGCGACGATATTAAAGCGCAGATGGGCGCCACCATCCTCCATCGGGCGTTGGTTGATCTTTTTCGCAAGCGTGGAGTGAAAGTTGTGCGCACGTACCAACTGAACACTGGCGGTAATACCGATTTTCTAAACATGCTGAATCGCACCCGGCTCGCGTCGAAGAAAACTTCAAAGACCGAAGCCGTCCAATCTGTAGCTGGCGAGCGTCTGGCGGATGAAAATATTCACATTGGCCCGAGTGATTATGTGCCGTGGCAACTCGATAACAAAATTGCTTTCATTCGCGTGGAAGGCCGTCTTTTTGGGGACGTGCCGATGGAAATCGACCTGAAGCTTTCCGTCGAAGATTCGCCGAACTCCGCCGGCGTGGCGATTGATGCAATCCGCTGCTGCAAACTTGCGCTCGATCGCGGCATCGGCGGCGTGCTGCATTCCGCCTCCGCCTATTTCTCAAAGCATCCACCTGTGCAAATGACCGACGACGAAGCCTATCGCTGCGTCGAACAATTCATCCGCGGCGAACGCGAAAGCTAGTCAGCGCGAACGCAACGAGGTAGCCCAACCCCTTTTGGGGTTTGTGTCTTCCCGTCAAAAACCATCGGGCACGACCGGTCGAATCTCATCTTCGAATCGTCCGGGCGGGAGCTGTTCCAGCCGGTGCCATTCGGTTTGGAGTTCCTCCGCAGAGTAAAGCAGCAGACGGCCCAGCGCGGTCGAGAACAAACCCGCTTCCACTTCAAGGCCTGTAATTTCCCCGACCGCTTTCCAGTAAGCCGCCAGCTGGGGGCGGTAACGGGCGCGAAAGATTTCGGCATCGCTTGAGGAAACATCATTCGTTTTCCAATCAAGCAGAAGACACCGGCCGTTTTTGCGATTAATCATGATCGAGTCGATCAAGCCTTCAAGCACGCTGTGGTCGTTCCTGCGCCACGAAAATGGAAACTCGGCATGAAATAATGTTTCATCGCTTGCAAGAAAACGAGCAATGCTGGCGTCGCTGAACAAATTCCGGCGCGTGGCGTTCCAGTCTTTCACCGTGGCTTTTGCGTCGGGAGACATCGGTAATTGTTTTTCGAATAACTTTTGCGCGGAATCGATTCCGCCTTTCCAATCCAGGCGCTCGAAAAATTTGTGCCACCAACGGCCATAGAGGGTGGCCAGATTATCGAGCCGCGAGCGCGCCCGCACCTCTGCCGGAACTTCCGAATCGAGCGCGCTCGGTGTGATCTTGCGCACGAATTCCGAAGCGCGTTTCGCGGCGAGCTTCAATTCGCGAGAAGTTAACGGCTCGATTTCGACGCCATTTTTCTGTGACGCGTGCCCCACGGTTGGGGAAGGTTCGGCGACTTCATCGATCGTGCTGCTGTGTCGATCGAATTCGCCGGAATAAAAATCCTTGTCGCGAATCAGCCGTCGAAGTTGTGCTGTTCTGGGCAGTTTGCCCTCGCTGCTAGTGAAGATTTCCTGATCGAGCACAACTAC
>WNFQ01003106.1_pt1 | contig 17714 bp, 24 predicted proteins | sample 5400171 | NCBI WGS metagenome assembly WNFQ01 (sample SAMN13153356, study PRJNA577476) | soil metagenome | isolation source: 20 cm soil under Madrone tree | place: USA:California | collected 2016-06-14 | reverse complement strand
GAAATGTTGATTTTTGAAGGATCTGAGATAACCACGTGGCTGGGTGAGAGTTAAGACGCAGTGCGGCGCCACGATCACAGCCACGGTTGGAGACAAACGAACATTGCTGCCTCCCATGACAACTGAACCCCAATCCAGGGTATCGTTGGATGGCCCCTCAAATGGCCTGGTAACCCAATTCGACCTCCATCTTAAAGTCATTTCGGATCGTTATCTGGGTTTCTTCCTCGAAAGGTCCGTTAGCCATGACCTACAACTTTCTCTTATGCCTACCTCACTGTTTGCAGACGGAGGATCGAAGAGACCTAGTGAGTAGTGGTCCGCGAGACAGGAGCCGCCATATGTTGGCTGATTACCGCTCCCATAGTATCGATTCTCTCTGGAAGCTCCATTTTAAGGCGACAGCTATGGACACCTACTTTGACGCGCGTATCGAGCCAGATACTTCCAGAGCTGCATGGAATGAAATCAGAGATAACGTGGAAAGAGGCATGAACCAACACAACCCACAGCAGGATTTTGAGGCTCATATGTGTTCTAGAAACTCAAGCTCGGCAGGCCTTCCTAAACACGCTGACGGTAGACGTCATAAATCCTCTTATAGCACTAAAGGTGAGCGACGCACTTCTCGCTGGATTGGATCTCCTGGACTGTAGCCTATCCAAAAGGATACGCAAGACCGCACACGAAAGCGGATCAAAGACGATCTCAAGAATTCCACCTCGGCCCATGCCGACTATGCTGAGAACACCCTCCCCAAGCTCAAGCGGGCGTACGTCAGGAAATGCCAAGAATTCGAGGTGACGATCATACCACTTTATCTCCTTGTTTCACCACGGTACTCATGCGCCATTGGTGTTTGCGGACTGCCAACAGGACTATCACTCGGCAGTTGTCCCTCCCTCGAATGTCGGCCAAACGTCCGTTGTTCCTGAGAGTAGTGCCAACCCAAGTGCTCGATCCAATCCCAATCTTCCTTCGAGGTCGACGGTGGTGTCTCCGCAGCCGCTTCGGCCTCTCGATCGCAAGCCTTCCAGTGGTGGACCTCGAAATCGCTCACCGTCGAGCTCTACGGCTTTCTCAGATCTAGCTCAGCAAGGTATTGATGCCTTCCCGACTTGCGCCAAAGTGGCACTGACCACATATTGATAGGAAAGAAGCAACTTAACCAGCTCATTACGCTGTTGGACAAGGAAGGCGGTATCAGGGGTAGCAGTCGCAACGCCGACATGGCATTACGTTCAACTCGTGCTAAGCGTGAAGCTGATGAAGCAGGTGATGCTCATGACACCTGTAATTTTTACTTCTGCTAAATTAGGTTTAGACAAAGATTACCGGAAGGCTGTTCATTGGCTTGAGACGCTTAGGATACGGAGGATTAAAACTTTGGAGGGGGGATATAATGTAAGTCATACATTGTGCTGTAGGCCGGACACCATGAATGTCGTCTGCGCAGAGTCTACAACGCTTCGTTTTCGAGGGTACGGAACTTGTCAGAAAGGTGCTCATTACGTATACCGATACTATGATGTTAGTGTCCCCAGGGTTGGCCGTTGCATCTTTTGAGTATCTGACACAGTCCACAGCGCGACGTATACTACACAGAACCACCTAGCGTCGCACGCCCGATCTGCCGTCGATGGCGTCTCTGCCGAGACCGATACTACCATTTTAGCAGAAACCCTCCGCAGCTCTCTTGCTCTTTCAATCCCTTCCCCAATTCTCTACTACAACTACCATGTCGGCGAATGCCAGGACTTGATTTTCGGTGTCAGTCTGGCGGACTATGCAACCGCTCGGGGAAGTGAAAATGACGTGCCGAAAATCCTAAGGATCTGCATTGACGAGATCGACAAGAGGGGCTTAGATGCAGAGGGTATATATAGGGTGAGCAAATGGAAGGCACCTCGTACAACTTCTTTCTAATTCATTATGTAGGTCTCCGGCCGGCATGCTAATGTGCAAGAGGTCGGTGGGGAGCGGTCTCAAAATCTAACTAGCTGACGCGAGTGCCCAATTTAGTTGCAACACAAGTTCGAAAGAAGTGAAAGGGCCTTTTCGTTTAACTCGCTTACAGATGACATTTATTCGGTAGCCTCTCTTCTCAAGGTCAGCCGGCCTACTAGACGCGTACATTCCTTGAGCTTATCCGTTGCCCATCGTTAGCTCTACCTTAGAGGGCTTCCAGAGGCTCTATTTAAATTTCCTTTGCGGGATCGTATACAACATAGTGAAGATATGGGTAAAGGCTCCGACTGCCCCGGCTCATTCGTGCGCAAGCTGACGTATCCCATAGCCGACCATGCTGCGAATGATTTCGTAGTGTTGCGATCAAAGATTCGTCGATTACCGGGAGTTCACAAGGCTTCGTTGAAAGCTCTTGTGGAACATCTCTCCCGCGTTGCCTCCCATGCAGTTAAGAACAAGATGGACGCCAAAAACCTCGCGATTGTGTTTAGCCCCGTTGTCTTTGGCGAAGACGAAATACCCCAGGGCGATCTCCTCAGCGTGCAGCCGACGAAGGTGCGTTCCGTTTGTCACTTGCGTTCTGGTGCTCATCGGAGTAGGATTCTGTGATGGAGAACCTTATTGACAATGCGCATACCTTGTTTGATGAACGTCTTCCTCCATCGTCTCCGCCTCTTCCCCCAGCCCCAACTGGAGAGCCAGTTCCTGTCATCAGCTACGGCTCATCACACACGAAGGTCGCATTGCCACCATTGCCCCAACTAGGTGAGGCACTGGGCGCGGACTTTTCGCCTCAACTTCCTCCGCGACCTACAGGTAGCATTCATCCATCTACGCGATCCAACCCTCCCATGTCGTCCTCACGTCTGATCGCGGACCCTTCGGCATCGATTCCACCAGCGGCTCTCCCGCCGAGAATACAGACTACAACAGACGCAATAGACCAATCTACGCGGCAATCGGTCGTCTCAGGTACAAGCACGTTAGTCGAGAAAGCACCGGAGCCAGCTCAGGATTTCGTTCCGCCGCCGACAGCAACACGTGCCAGTGAGTGGTATCAGGGAGAACAACATTTGGCACCGGAGTCCGCCCCTGAGACACCATTGACAGACACCATTGACAGCAAGTTCGCAGACAGGTAGCAGCCTGAATTTCTCGGATTAATTTAGTATATTTGTGTATCAACGGCTGGTTGTTTAAAGTTCGTGTTTTTGACACATGAGGTTTCATATCATGTATGTATTTGCCGGTTCTCTATGTCTCTGGACATGGGTCGTTCGATGGCTTCGCATGGACACGGTTAACAGAGGAATTTGTTGATTTTGTTGTTGACTGGATGTTGTGTACATACGTACGGTATAGCCAAACACACCAAAGCGTAAGGTGCATGAATCCTAATTTCAGCCACTGTACAGTTTATGTAAGACGCCTCACCACCCATTGTGTACACGCACATTTGTACCTGATCACGGTCAATAACTGAGCAAGTCAAAGTATGCCCTCCCTTTTTCCCTCGAGGCGCAAGGATTTCCGCTTATATGATGCACACACAGAAACCCTTCACAAAACATGACTCACGACGCCGTTTGGTTTTCCCGTCCTCGCAAATACGGGAAGGGATCCCGCCAGTGGTACGTGCTCCGTGCTTTGAAGTCGAGGCCAGGATGAGACAATACTCACGCGTCCCCTCCCGGTTGGCAGCCGCCTCTGCGCGCACCAGGCGGGTCTCATTCGTAAATATGGTCTCGACCTGTGCCGCCAGTGCTTCCGCGAGAAGTCCGCTGCCATTGGATTCGTAAAGGTAATGTCTAATCAGTCGATCTCCTCTCTGGCTATATTATAGCCCAACTAATGTGCTTGTACGGGTTCATAGAATCGATAAAGCAGACTGCCATCCTCCTTCGCATCGCACATACTCTTTTTTACTGTCTCGCACCACAAAGACTGCACTGGGAATGTATGCTTGGGATTACTTTTGTTAGAAGTATGAATTTATGCATACATGAAAGACAACCAAGTGAGCCGGAAGATGAGCGGGGTGTTATGCATGTTTGGCTTACAAGCTGCGGCCGAGACCGGAGTAGCACATCGACGACGGGAATAAGACCCTTGGCACATTGTGCCCGTGAATCGCCAATAGTTTCATAACGCCGAAGCAAGCCGTACCAAGACAATAATACGTCCGTAACGAACCTGGAAGCCTCCACGACGTTTCATGTCTGGAACTTCCGCATAGCCTGAATCTCGTCTAATAAAGCCTGAAGTCTATCATCTTCGATTTTAACGAGACTAGGGACAGGAAAATAAAATAAGTGACAGTTGACAAATGAACCATGCTGCGAGGCGTACCTCGGGATGATGCTCTTCGCTTCCTCCGCGTCCGCAGGACACAAGTTCGCGATTTGTGCCGTCTCAAACTGGGTCAATTCTGGTTCCCTGCGCAAGATCCTAATAATACGGCGAAAAGGCGCATGAGCACAGACTCTCAAGCGTATCAGACAGAGCCAGCGCCGGCGGAAGATGGTGATGGTGAATCATAAATGAATGGATGAATGAAAAGCCCTACTCTCGGACTGCCGACGCCGAATCGGTGGTGTTGAACTTTGCAAACGTCTTGACGTATTCTAGAGCTTTGTTATATACCCTAAGAGAGAAGAAGGGGGAAATAGGGACAGGAGAGGTGATAAGGTGATATGATATGGGACCATGTCAGTACGAAAGGTGGCTAAAGAACGGGCTGGCTAATGCTAGGAGAATGACGCACACCGTGTCTGGCGCATCCTTATCCCTGTTTTCGAGTAGGTACTTGACCTCTGAAATCAAAAGACAGCCGGCATTGTTGAATTCTGCAAAGGGCGGGAAAGAATGGGGATAGGAATGAGTGTCGCTGTATCGAATGGTGTTGATGGTGCATCATTCAGAACGTGCCTGGGCCGAGCTTCAGAGCAGCAGCATCTTCCTCCTCTTGTTGGGCCTTGTGACGACTTGGAAATGAACGCGAAGTCATGTTGGCAGAGAATACACCGGGACAACGGAAGTGCACTTTTTCAACAAGACCAAATTTGTACAAACGACGGGACTTCGAGTTGTCCTCTTACTTCGATCGACTCGACTCGAAGACAATTGACAATCTCACGCCTACGCTGTTAACCAAGACGACTTTTGAGATTGAGCAGAATAACTACACAATGACAGACAAATAATGTGCGACGGGATACGATTAAACAGATGCGTTACGAATCTGGGACCGATAGGCGGGGGTCAAAACTTGGGAGATTACGCTGTACAGATGTGGCGAACCAAGAAAACTGTTCAGGAAAGGGTGTTTAACAAAAGACACAGGAATGAAGCGACGATGAATGCGGGTTTGAAATACAAATGCGCCTGGTGTGGTATGCCATATGAGTGGTTCCCGATCGTCAGTGTGTGTTGTCGCGGGACAGCATAATGAACATATGGGGGGAGGGGGTCCTTGACAAGAATACTATAGGGTATAAGGTGTGGATGAATCATTTGGTGAGCAAACTTCCGAGCGATAAGCCATTTTCACCCGTGCAAAGCGTAGATTACATCGAATAGCCGAAAGAGGTACGTTGGTATGGGTCAGCTAGACCGTTTGCGACGCCGACACCATTTGCGACACCAACACCAGGGAATGAAGAACCGACACCGTCAAGCACGTGGGGTTGGAGACCGTGGACCGGTCCGCGGAGACCAGCTTGGGAGAGCCCACCCTGATTCTGACCTGTTAAGCCAGCAGAGTACAGCCCGTTCTGAGCTGAATATACGCCCACCAACGGGTCCCCTGGAAGATGGCGACTGGCACCATGGTTGGCCATATTCACAGCAAGAGCCTGCTGACTGTGGAAGCCACCGAAGTGATCTAAGTGTTGTTGCTCGCGTTGCAACTTGTTTTGAATACGTTTGCCATACGGTGTATTGCGAATCAACGGCAGCACCGGCCGGATGCCATCCACGAGCAGAGCACGTTGGCCAGGCTCTGCATAATCGAGGGCAGTCTAATTATAAATAATGAGTAATGGAATATATGATGGTAACAATCGATGACGCCTAACCTGCACGCAGTAATTACCATAAGAATCGCGAAGCAACTTTTCGAGCCTTGTGCGGTTGAGAAGCTCTTCGATGAGAATTTTTCGTGTGTTATGTTCGGCAACCCGAATACACTAACGGCAATAAAATGTGAGTACGTTGCATGGATACAATTGATATAAGCTACCTTCTCGATGACATTTGAGCTAAACTTCTGAACGGAAAGGGCGCAGACATTGCCAATGAACTGACGAATGACTGCATCGCTGAACCTGTTGTCATTGAGATCGAGAATGTATTGGACAACCTAAAGAAGCAAATACGTCAAGGGGTAATCCGTTTCCCCGTGGACAAGAATAACCCACATAATTGCCGTAAGGATCCTGAACAAGGGTCAACGCATTGTAGGTGATCTCATTCACCAGCTGAATGCGTTGATGATCGGAAGCGTGATCGATACATCGTTGGAGTACACAGCAGCCGTGGCGGTGAGTAGCAACCTCAACGCAGTTCGCGGCTACCGCGTTGTATATGAACTAGAAGCTAACTTAAGCGAATAATTAAATGTCGTAACGGGTGACTGACCTGGTTGTCTTCTGGCGCCAATTTATTCAAGCACTTCTGGATGACGTGATTGCCGTTCAGGTCCTTAATGAGTACAACAACGTGGAGACTGAGCGCGACAATGATTGAATGAATCTGGCCATGGTATCTATGATCAGTCTGTGTCCAACCACCCTGTCAGTGGACAGGAGGAAAAACAACTATGACTTATACTTGCCTGTCTCCTTGTGGACAGAAAGTCGATCATTTTCTGAACAGCCCTCGTCCCGTGCATATTGAGAGAAATATTAACAAGGTCTTGGGCGACAGACTCGCAAATAATGTTTCGTTGCTCATCGGTTGAGTACTCCAATAGCTTCTGACAGAGGTAATTACCGAACGGATCTGGGAATAATTTCAAAAAAAAACTCATTGAGCAATAATAAATTGCTTACCGGTCATGAGATCTGCAAAGTGGCCGAAGGTCTCACGGAAAATCATATCACGGTGTTCTGGAACGCCTTCCTCCAGCTTCTTCTGGAGGTACCGGCAACCATGCTGATCTTTGCAGAGACTCGAGATCTCTCCCGCTAAGTCCTCAAGACGAGTACCAGCAAAGCGATTAACTGAACTGAACATCAGCACAATGCAACGGGCTATAATAGAGTTGCGGATGCCCACATTCTCGATCGACATCCCCGCGCCTATGTTTAGGTCCATGCAATCCATTCATTTTCCCATCGCTAGGGACGCGGCCACCAATTCCTAATCCATAACGGGTACCGTGATGGTGATACAGAGCCGTAGAACCAGTGCCGCCGAGGCCACTACCATTGGCATATGAGTTGAAGCGACGGTCATCGAGGGAGTTGTCAACGCCATTATTTAGGCCATACACAGCAGCATCACCACCGTACGGCTGCACAAGAACACGTCAATTGAGAAGGAAGTGAGTGAATAAGGACTTACGTGGAGAGGGTCATCGTAACCAGCCTCAAAATTGTCATACTGTCCGTGATTAGACAACCTTGATAGCGAAGACCGCAAGTCACCGCTCATCGGACTATCTCCAAGTTGATGTGTCCCTTGAGGAGTTAAACGCGCACCAAGATTCTGCGTCTCTGGAGAAATTGGTGTGCCAGGCGTCTTGGCTAGATGAGGTGGGATAGTGGTGGAAATCCCAGTCAGCGGAGTAGCAGGAACGGAGCGCGTGGTGATAGACATCCCGTCCGAGGGTGCAAGGGGAGACCCGCGACGCGAGCTGGGTGCTTGAATATGATGAGCAGTAAGGGCTTGACCATGCGAAGGAAGATGTGGAGTGGCAGAAGCGGAGACGGTCCCACCGAGCTTATTGTTAACGGACAAGTCATTGATGCTCAGAATGGGATTGGTAGCCACGCGACGGCCATCTCGCACAAACGAATCCTGGCGGGAAGACTCCGAGAACTGTGGCCACTCGGACGGCTTCTGCACGTCACCCGAACGAGCGACGACGCTGCTACGTGAAGGAGCTTGGGATAAGGCAGCCAGGTCCAAAGCGGCGGACGAAGTAGACAACTAACGAGGGGATCATCACGGATAGTAATTATTTGAGACGAGTGGTGCGCACCTTCTGAAAATGAGGAACTTGAAACTTGTCATCATCAGATGTGGGTAACTTGAGGATGGCATCTAAGAATGGGTGAGATGCACAAGCCAACCATTTTGGAAATGATATTCACTGCTCATTTCCTCATCGAGTTGCTCATCCAGCATCATACCAGCGTTATAAATGCCGTAGCGCAGACCATCCTCTTCGTGCACCCCACCATTCTTTTGCAGTGATATCTGGTCTTGACTGGCGATCGGTAAGAGCGTCTCCCCAGCCATGGAGAGACCTTGCAAATGACCGGCAAGCTCTTCATCGTGGCTGCTGGCTGACGTACGACGGCTCGCAGGCATACTTTTGGCTCCCGCTCGCCCATAGCCTTGATTAGAACCGTTGTTGCCATGGGGGTTGTTCGGAGGTATTTCCGGAGAATGTGTCGTCGGTGCATACGTCACAGATTTCCGTTTATCTGCAACGAAACCAACGGCTCTCGAAAGGACATCTGTATCCAAGCCCATGCGCGTGAAGCTCGTGCGAATAGTGAGAGATGACTCGGGGCCGCCGGGAAGGAGGGCATTAACGCGAGGGGGTGTGGTAGGTGCAGAGGCAGCCATATGCTGAAGACCGTTGCCATTGCTGTCAACGGGGATACTCAGCAACTCCTGAGCCTGCTGCTGCTCCAGCGCACGCATCTGCTCTTCAAACATCTTGCGATGCAGAGCGCGTTGTCTCTCATGCTCGATACGCTTGAGTTCGACGCGCTAGATACAACATCTCAACCATTTCGTACATGAAGCAATAGGGCAATTGTAGTACTCACAGCCGAAAGTTCTGGCATATTAGAGCCCAACCTTGCCGCCTGAAAAAGTTTGTATCAGAGGAGCGGACGAGAAGCGCCGTGTAATTGAGCTTACGGAATCGGCCAAGTCCAAAAATGCTGGTGGACTCTGCTTGACCTCATCGGAGGTGGGGCGTGTATCAGTAGGGGAAGTAGAGGGTTGAAGGCTAGCGGCCATGGTGAATAAAATGTATTAAAGGTATTTTTGTTTTTTTTTGCGAGTTCAGTTCTGGACAGAAGATTCGGAGTAGAGAGTGACGAAAAAGAGACGGAGGAAGAAGCGAAAGCGAAGGGCCTAATTGCACAGAGAGATAAAGTTGGCTGCACGGAAGAGAAAATGAGGGAGGGCGATTGATGAGCTGAGGAGGCTTGGTGCGTACGTGAGAAGAATTTTGAGCCCCGTCTAGAAAGGACTGATGTTACACTGATGGGACGTCTGGAGAAGGGTGAGGAGGAGTGGGGAGAGGAAATCGCGAAGGATGCTCACTGTAAATTGTGGAGAGACGGAGAGGATGAGGGAGAGGCGAGGCGAGGCGGGAGGAGTGAGGGCAGACGGAGAAGGAAATATTATTATATAAATGGGGGGGCGGGGTGGTGCTTCGCTTGTAGCGCGTGGAAGAACTCTAAACGGTGACACTCTCGTCACGGCCCTCTTTTTTTTTCTTTCTGTCCCACTCCAGCTCTTTGCCGCCCCGTCACTCATCCCACGGCTATCTCTCTCCAATCGTTCCATACTCAGGCCAGGCCCATTCCCGTCCTTTCCTCTGCCCTGTCTTCACCGCTTAATTACTCGACTTAGTAGTCCCCGCTTTGCCCCCGCTCTGCACAGCTGGCACGTAGCGTGTGCACACACATCGTAGTACCCATGTTGGTGTTTATTAGACGCATATGCGTGTTGTACACTACTTGAGGCTTCGAGGAGCGGGCGGGCAGCTTCAGTCTGGATTTATCATGCGCCGACTATCAAATTCAAAATCAAATGGTTGTGCCTTTGGATCCCACTACTGTGCGATTACAGAAGCGACTGTGACCAGAGACAGACTCGGGTCGTTCATTTGCTTTGAATTGTCATTTGCCGCGAGACCCCATTTGACCAGGCACTTTCCTAATCCCGCTCGGGATAGCACGAAATCAGCCAATGGCACATCGGGGCGCGGACCTAATAGCCGCTCTCAGGAACGCCCATTATATAAGCTGTAAACCCTAGGGTTCGCCCACATGGCGTGCTTCCGCCATTTTCACCGGTTCACCTCACCTGTGTTCCTTTGCCCACCCTCCGCCCGTTCTTCCAAATAAAACCACACACACCTCACACTAATTCACATTGCCTGTCCAATCGGAGCCCGCTCACCCAGCGGCATGTCGTGACACGGTGTTTCAACCTGGGCACGCCAGGCACCGCCACTTTACCCACAATCCCCAAACCTCTAGACTCGCGTTTTGGCAGAGCCATTCGGACGGGATTGAAATGGAAGGATGCCTTTTGACGTAGTGGCTGGACGGCGGCACTGTCATCCTCTTCCAGGGAATATCCCGGTGGAGGATATGAGAGCAATATTTCAATAGTAGTCCCTGAACATTCTTTTGAGTGACAACCCGTGGCAACTTGCATGATTCCACATACACAGGCGACAACCCGAAAGACGCATCTAAAGCAGAAATATTCATTCTAAAGTTTGCAATATCAGATATCATTAAACTAACATCATCATGTTTTTAGCCATCCACCGATGATCACAAATCACATGAGTAGCATCGCATCGCACGACGTTCAGCATGGGGTATCACAGATGAGGAGGGAAGGGGGATCAAAGGGAGATGTCCCAGACTGATGTACGAAAGACGAACACAGCGATTGGTTGATCATGTGACAGACCTAGAGATGAGACAGGCAGCGACGGCGTTTCAGTCAGTGATACTGGACTGGGCACCTTCCTCATCCGAGAGGGTCAATAACAAATTTTTGAGGTTGGGAAGGGTGTGTTGCATGTCCAAAGCGCGTAAATTCCGATCGGACATGAGCTACCAAATGGCAGTTAGTTTCACCTTACCAAAACGATCAAAAGGGAGGCAAACAACACCATTTCAATATTCTTATTCAGCAGGAACACCCCATACTCGAATCGGTATGTGTCAACGCCTCTCGAAAATAATGGAAACCTACACTGGCAGTTAATCAGCGGGACACATTTTACACACTGGGTACGCACATTCGCGGTCCCACCATGGCAGAGATGCCATCTCGGATCATGCTCCTGCTTCCGCAAAAGGTAATTGGATAGACAAGCATATTGTCCAGGTACGCTGCGAGGAGCTGAACAACGAAAGCAGCATATGCTAGTGCAGTAGCGACGCCTTCCTCGTTGACTTCCTTATATGTCGGCAGCGACAGAGGTGGTGCAGGGTCAGTAGCGCCCATTGGTATAGGCAACGGAACGTCGAGAATGCTGAACAAAAGATCGGAGCCGGAAATGAGGTCGATGGGGAAGAGTGATGCCAGAGTTGTGATTAAAGAAACCCGAATAGGCAGAATGCGGCGCTGAAGTGCCATGGCTGACTCTCTGTGGATAACGCCATAAAATAGCGTTACGACGTAAAAGGACTTTGCACACCTCTCGAGCGACACCCCCTGTTCTGTAATGGCTTCAGCAGCAACACCTTGACCAAGTAGGTTCGTTGCTAAAGATAGCGCCTCGCGGCGGCGTTTTAGTAGCTCCTTCCGATGACGAATGCGCTCGGACACTGAGAGGGACTTGAGAACCCGTGACGGAGATTATGAAGGCGTGCAACAAGTCTTACAGCTTTCCGCCTCGGCTCGAACCTGTTCTTCCGCGGTCTGCCAGTCAGCTACTCTCCTTTCTTGCTCAGAGATCTCCCGGACCTGTTAACGAAAAGCCAAAACGCCACACGGAAACTTGAGCGCGGACAGCCTTGACCTTGTGTCACTTCCACGTACCGACCAGTTGATGTCCGAAGGAACATATAATGCATCGAGATTGTTAATCACTTTAGAGAGCGACCGCCGCGTGTCGATGATCGCGGACTGAAAATTAACCAACCTGAGCAAGTCAACATATCAGCAACTGGTCAATGCTGAGTTGAGTCGTTCGCGTTTGAAACTTACTTCACAAGGTTTTGCCACGTTGAACTTGCAGCATATTCTGCTCGTGATTGACGAGCCTTGGGTAGAGAGAAATCATTGCGACGTGGCGCAGCGGACCTTGACGCAAGGATATTTCCAGACGTATGAACTTCAGGATCGGAGTTGTAACCACTCGAAGGAGATGGTGAGCGGGTAGGTCCTAATGACTGGGCCACTGGCAAGTAGAACGTCTTGCCTGGTGGCGAAAGCGTCACCAATAGTGCATTCGATGGCAGACTAGACAGTTGGGCTGACATCTGTCATTCACGCGCACCCTTTCTTAGAAGTCCCTGCTGAAATTGCGAAGTGCTCACCTCATCTGGCAATGGAACCAGGTCGGCCAAGCATATATCCCATTTCCCGGCTATCCTCCACTGAGGGTCAGAGATGTCTATGTCATCAGACATCTTCTCCTTCCCTTTGTCATTGCAAAGTACGCTTGGTGAGTCCGGGGGAAGCTTTGCCCAAAGCTGTACGGTCATGTGTGTGGCCAATGGATCTGTCCATTTGGAAAAATCATTGAGGTCCAATGCGAAATCTGGATTTGTTGAGGGCCTGTGAATCCCGGAGATAAAATTTGGCACATTCCGGGTTTCAGGGTCTGCCTTGACTTGCGACGCAGCTGACGCCGACTTGGAAGCACTGCCATTGAGTTTGGTGGGGCTCCTGACACCTTTGCGGGTTTGGGAGGCTAGTGTTGGTGCAAGACTGTCAGTAGCCATGGTGGCGCCCGTTCTGGATACGCGCTTGGCAGGTTGTTCTTCTCTGGAACCCAAAGTAGACCTTGATGTCGAGCTATGGGGTGAATGGAGCTTGCTCTTCAGTGCGGGACTTGCTCTAGGAGTGAGCTGGCAATCACGGGACGAAGGAGAAGCCGACCTCGACGGTTTCGTCGGGGAGGCGGACTGTTCGACGGAGCTTGGGACGGAAACCGTAATGAGTGTCTCCACCAGGCGTGATTGCAAGACTTTCTCTAACGACCTTTGTGTATAACTTTGCCACAGAGCGACCATAGGGACCGTTCCTTTTACTGAGGTGGACGTCATAGCGGACGTGGTTCGAGGGCGGTTTGACTTGGAGGATATCGGGGTACCAGAGAGCGGTGGATGGCTTCCTGAGCCCCCACTCGTTGAGAACTCCCGAGCACTAGCCCGCGATACTGTACGTTTTCTGACCCTATGCTCTGCAAGCAGCATCGAGCTAACTGTGCGTGACTCTTCATGGGCGTGATCTTCAAGTCCCTGACTCTTCACCGATACGATAGACGTGGATGACACCCTCCGAGACCTCTTCCGAGCAAGTGCGACATCCAGGTCATCAGATAGACTTCCGTACGAGGTGAACTGTGATTGCTCAGAGGGCTGTGTTAAGGCAGAAGCGAAGGCATCACGGGTGGGGAATGGAGTAAAGTTCCGGACTTGAATGCGAGTGAGATGTCTAAGCAGATGCTGGCACAATTATGAACACAATAAACGGACAGTTCAACATGTAGAAGCGACCTGATACTCAACGGGTGTTATATAGCGATCCGAATTACTAGCCGTCCCGTTTCTCTCAATCTCGACATGGTCGTAAGAGTCTATATCCATCGCGCCGCAGAATGAGCGTCAGGCAGGCTCGAGGGGAGAAGAGGAAAGCGAGTTATAAGCATAGGTTGGCTTCAGCCCAAGCGGAACGGGTTCCTTCCTCCGCCTCACGTCCCTCACGCACTGTCACTAGCATGCCCCCTAAAGCACGTATCGTCGTCCGTAAGCCGTCCACTACGGCGTCAACAACATCCCCAAAGGCGCCCTCCTCAACTGCCCCTTCCCTGACGACGATGTCGTCTTCCGTCACCAGACCCTCCTCCCCGACCTCGACCCCCGCAAGCGTGGTCACCGGTTCAAAGGAGGGCACGATGTTACCACCTCCCGACCCATCACCGCCGAAAGCCATCCTCGAGCCGGAATTAGACGCACTAGCAATCTGTCTCCGGGTGCGTAAATCTACGAGCGTGGTGTCTCCTGTGGTGTCATAATCATTTTGATACTATCAGAATGCTGCTGTGAAGACCAGCCAGGTACATACGTTCTTTGCTGATACCAAGAGACTGTAGGTCGACCCGATGCCTCTGGCCGTTGGACATCCAAAGCCTTACCATGTTCACAGTGGAATCCACAATTTCATCACGCGTCCACCACACACTCTCACTGATGCTTTGTGTCGCGAAATCGAGAAGTACGATCAGATTTGCGACCTGATGGAGGCACAGCTGGTAAACACAACCCTCCCTTTCTATTGCACCGCAGAAATTAACTTGTACTACAGTCACGCGCCATTTCTGTACTTCAACGAGATCTCGACCGAGCGAAAGCCCAGGAACAGGCGGAAAGGGAGGCGGAGGCCCTGAGGAACCTACCCCCTCCAGAGCCAGAGGTCGCCTTAGAGAGTGCCAATGCCCTCAGGCTCAGCGCTGGTTCTCCCTCATCCGCGGTTCCTATTGACGCGTCATCAGTATCTGGGACCCAAAGAGTTCCCGGGGCAGGCTCCTTCCTGGCAGGACGTCGTCAATCTACAATATCATTGTCCTCGCTCAGTCGCCCGCAAGTCCCCCACAAACTCGATTTATCCTCCGATGCGATGCGCATCAACCAGGCAGAACTCGCTCAGGGTTTAGGAGGCGGCCTTCCCTCGCCTGTCACGCTTGCTCCAAAGTCTGGCCGTACAACGGCCACAAGTGAATTCTCTCCGGACTTCATGGCCGCCCTGGCGGCTACGGAAATGGGGACTCGATCAGTGGACATTGATTTGACCATGTTGCCAGAAGAGGGTCGCAGGACGGCACACGTTGGCCTTGATCCCCCACTGGGAAGTTCCGCCGACCGACCTATCGAGCTCGACTTGGAAATGGACATTGATATGACTGATGTACACGTATCGCTGTTTGGCGAAGAACCTACCAATGACGTCCCCACCGCAAATCCGTTCAATAATACCGCGACAACCGTAGGGGATAATCCGTCACCACCAGCGTCCCTTCTTGGGGCATTTAATCAGGCAACCGAAGGCGATTCCCAGGCTAGTGTAGCAGCACTGCCTTTCGACATGAATATGGACGAAATAAACAACATCGACTTTTCCGGGTTCCAATTGGACTCAATGATGAATACTTCCGATATGGGAATGTTAGACATGCACGCGCTGCTCAATATGGATTCGGAGACAGTGACCCAGGCGGAAGGCCAGAACGTTGCAGGTGATACTTAGGATGTGCTAAATTCGTACTGGCGTCCGGGATATAGGCAGGAAACAACTATTCAAATTTTTTCTGGCACATTGAGCGACTCGGTGCAGGACTGATCAACCAAATGGATTACCTAGACTTGGCCAGTCATGCACAGGCTACGCCAATGCGGGTATTTCCATTGCGCGAGGTACCAATATCATGTTACGGCCACACAATACTTTTTCAGCCTCCTTCGAAGAGGATGATCTAGGCGGATTCCCGCGCGCATCAACATCTCAGCCATCTCAAATGCGAGCCTGTTCTGTTCTTCCTCATCTCCCCCCTTCGACTCGAGAAGCTCCTTCACCGAGCGAGCGAGCCGGCCTTTTGGTCCCGTAGTCGCCTCATCGGCCTCAGCCACAGAACCATTGACCGCCACCGTGGTGGGACCGTCATCCCCCTGCTTCCCCTTGTTCTTTTTCTTTTTGCTCTGTTTTTTCGGCTTGGGAACTGCAATAAGTGGCTCCAAAACCTCCGTACGAAAACGCCTATACGCAAGGGACAGAACTGGCACGACGTGCTCCGGTGCGCTCGCCGCCTCCGCGCACGCCTCGGCCAACGCAAGCTGCTCGGTCGTTGCACCCTCTGGCGCTCCCCACCGACGCAACTCAGCAGCACGGCGTTCGCGCATCTTCTCCGCGATCCTCTTATGCGAGCCCGTGCAGCCCGGACCGTCTTCCCTGGCCCCTGGGCCCTCTGCAAGCTCGGAGGATACGATATCGCCGAAGCGCAGCCAGCCCTTATCCTCATCGACTGCGCGCCTGACGTACTGGCGGTTCACGTAGTTCAGCAGACGGTTGATGGACTGTGCGCCGGCGGCGTAACGAATGAAGCAGGGCACGAGGTAGTGCACGAGTGCGGAGTCGTCCATCGGGGCGCCGAGGAGAACTTCCCGGGCCACTTCTGCAAAGTATGCATCTAGCTTGTCGTAGATGTCGTGTCCGGGCGGTAGCGCAGTCGAGGAAGCTCGGGGTGGGGTGGGCGGTAAAGCTTCCTTAGCTGTGGACAATGGATGAGGTGGCGCCGGGGTTACGTGGGTGGTGAAGTAGTTGTATAACGCCGTGTGGATTCCCATGTGATAGTTTACGTCTACGGCCGGGGCCTTGGACAGATCGTTGGTAGGAGAGCGGATGATGTGGTCCAGTGCAGGTTGAATGTAAGCCCACAAGGCGGGTAACGATGCAGATGGGTTAGCGCTCCCAGTCTCTGGGTTCGGCAAGAGGCTGGACATTGTGGTACGCTCTTGGAATGACACGAGACGTCAATAGTCAATATAGACTTTTCTGTATCTTCTTCGAACAGCCCGACCAGCAGGAAGAGTTGATTTGCAAGCGTCGAAAATACGTGGCATCGACATGATCATCCAGGTAACCATCGTTAGGTAAGCCGGCTCGGACATCGGACATAATTTGAATAACTACACTACACGGAGGAGATATAGATGCATGCAACAATACTAGATCAGACAACGCCCAAGACAACGGTAATTCGCATACTACTGATCTCTTCCGATGGTGAAGGCGAGGATGGGTCAGCAATCTTGTCGCCATCGAAACATACTTCTGCTCGTAGCGAGCTACTCCTCCAACCCCAGCTCTGGCTGACAGAAAAGTCATCTGGGTTACTCGTAAATCGCGTCACGGAAGAACCAGTCGCACTGGCACAAGAGATCGCAAAGTACGCCGAAACCTGTGCTCTGGGGTCACGGTATGGCTGTGACGGAATGACTGGTGGACCAGTGGCAGGAAGGACACTTCCGGAAAAGGAAGAATTCGAAGGTGAGCCCTGAACTGGGGTGTTTGAACGCGGAGTGACTACCACGGGAAGACCAGAGAATGAGTATTGGGTTGGATATGTGGGTAATTGGGTCATAGGTGTTGGGATATTACGTGTGTATGGCCAGTTGTCTGCGGGTTTTTCGGCAGGGAGCGACCCGGACGGTATTGACAACGGAGGGATGGGATCGACGCTACTCTGTCTGTGAAGGTATATTCCGAGTTGCGGCCCCTGCGCCTTCTTCCGGAAGATCTGGACGAATACGTTGAACAGACTGCCCGCGTACCAGATCGTTTGTGAATAGAGATGCGATTTCTCGCGTAGCGAGCCAACGTCCCAAAACTCCACACCAAATCGGTATGGGGGATAGGGAACCCAGCGAGTGGTGTCCGAGTAACTGCCCGATAAACACTCAACTGCAGTACAGCGCTCATTCTTTAAGCCGAAAAAACTGGAAAAAGACATCGAGGAGCGACTTGGGGTGTGACGGCTCAAAACTGATGAGGGTCCGGGAAGTTCGTCCGTGGACGCATTCTCGACT
>WNFQ01001273.1_pt1 | contig 17715 bp, 19 predicted proteins | sample 5400171 | NCBI WGS metagenome assembly WNFQ01 (sample SAMN13153356, study PRJNA577476) | soil metagenome | isolation source: 20 cm soil under Madrone tree | place: USA:California | collected 2016-06-14 | reverse complement strand
ATGGCCGAGGCGGACTGGATCATCGACCTGGGTCTCGAGGGCGGCGCGGGCGGCGGCCGCATCGTCGCCCAAGGCATGCCCGATGCGATCGCCCGCAAACCCGACAAAAGCCACACCGCACGCATTCTCGGCGGGTTCCCCGCGGAGCGCGGGATCGCCTGACCGGCCGCAACGCCTCCTTGCCGTAAAATGGCCGGCTGCAGGATGCCGAACATGTTTTCCGTCTGCCCTTGAGAAAATAACGTAAACAATCGCGGCATCATATCCGCGGATATCGTGGAGGTCTGCAGCACTTCGCCATTGGATTGTCGCCGCTGTCTTCTTCGATGAGATCGCAGCCATTGTCTGGTTACCGGGCGTTGGTATACTTTCCACGCAACGGCCCGGAAACGGCATCTTCAGTGCGCTGGTGTGACTCCGCAAGGCGATCATGACTCCGACGACCGCCTTCTCCCTGCGCACGGCTGCGGCCGCACTCTCGACCCTCGTCATCATTTTTCCTGCAATTTGGGGCGGATTCGCCCTGTGGTACCAGGTGCCGGGCGGGCAGTTCTTCAAGGGTCTGTACGTAGTGCTCTGGGGCGCGTTCAGTTTCGCGATGCTGACGGCGCTGTGGCAGGGTCGGATCATGATGGGAGTGATCGCGTTCACCGTGGCGCTGGTCGGGCTGCTGCTCTGGTGGGCGCGCCTGGCGCCGACGAACGATCACGATTGGGCCGATGACGTGGCGCGGATCACCACCGGCACGGTGGACGGCAGCCGGGTCACGTTGCACGACGTACGTAACTTCGATTGGCGCAGCCAGACCGACTACACCCAGCGTTGGGAGACCCGCAGCTACGACCTTGACCGCCTGCGAACCGTGGACATGATCATGTCGTACTGGGCCCGCCCGTCCATCGCGCACATGTTGATTTCCTTCGGCTTCGAGGATGGCGCGCAGGTCGTGTTTTCGGTGGAAATCCGCCGCCAAAGAACCCAGGCCTTTTCCGAGATCGGCGGCTTCTTCAAGGAGTTCGAACTCAGCATCCTCGCCGCCGACGAGCGCGATGTCGTCCGGCTGCGGACCAACGTGCGCGGCGAAGACGACTATTTATATCGACTGCAGCTGCCGCAACAGGCGATCCGCCAGCTCTTTCTGGGCTATGTCGGCGAAGCCAACAGCCTCGTGGACTCGCCGCGGTTCTACAACACCGTCACCGTGAACTGCACCACGCTCGTCTATCAGATGATGAAGCGAATCGTCGGCCGCCTGCCGCTGGATTACCGTCTGTTGTTCTCCGGCTATCTGCCGGAGTATGTATACCGCGTCGGCGGCCTCGACCGCCGCTATTCGCTCGAGGAGCTTCGCGAGCGCGGCCGCATCACCGAGCGCGCAAGGATATCCGACCGCAGCGAGAGTTTTTCCGCGGATATCCGCCGTGGAATTCCGTAAGCGGTCGAATCGCCGCAGCGGCGCGCGGCCGGCCTCCACTCAATAGGACGGATCCGGCTTGGGCGAGTGGGCGGTGCCGCGGTTACCCTTGGCGTTCCGCTGTCCCTTGGCGCTCCGCTGTCCCTTGGCGTTCCGCTGTCCTTTGGCGTTCGGCTCGCCCTGGGCGTTCGGCTGTCCTTTGAATGCCGCCGCCAATTGCGACGCAGCCTTCACGAGCAGCGACGTGTCGACGCCCACGGCAACGAATGTTGCACCCTGAGCCAGGTAGCCGCGCGCGGTCTGGTTGTCGCTGCTCAGGCATCCTGCCGCCTTACCCGCCTTGACGACGGTGGCGATCCCTTGCGCAATCGCGGTTTGTACGGCCGGATCGGTGGGCTTGCCGATCAATCCCATGGACGCGGACAGGTCGGCCGGACCGAAGAACACGCCATCGACGCCCGGAACGGAGGCGATCGCCTCGAGATCCTTCAGCGCCGCGACGGATTCCACTTGGACGAGAACGCACATCTCCTCATCGCAGCGATGCAGGTAGCCGTCGATCTGATTCCAGCGCGAGGAGCGCGCCAGCGCGCTGCCGACGCCGCGAATTCCCCGAGTCGGATAGCGGGTGGCCGCCACCATGAGGGCCGCCTGCTCCGCGGTTTCCACCATGGGCACCAGCACCGTTTGCACTCCGAGGTCGAGGTACCGCTTGATCAGTTCGACGCTGCCGTGGACGGGTCTCACGATGGCATGCGCGGGATACGGCGCGATCGCCTGCAGCTGCCGCAGCACGCTGCGGGAATCGTTTGGCGCGTGCTCGGCGTCGATCAGCAGCCAGTCGAATCCGGTGGTCGCCAGGAGTTCGGCGACGTAGGCGTCCGCCAATCCAACCCACAAGCCGATTTGCGGCCGCCCATCTCGCAGAGCCTGCTTGAACACATTGACTGGCATTTGCATTGGTGGTCTCAGATGAAGCGCAAGGATATGGCGCCGAGCGGACCGTAGTCGGCCTGCAGCACATCGCCGCGCAAAGCTTCAGTGGGCCGGGTAAACGAGCCGCCGAGAATGATGTCTCCGGCATCGAGCTGTTCGCCGTACGGCGCAATCTTATTTGCAAGCCACGCGACGCCCGTGGCCGGGTGATTGAGGACGGCGGCGGCCAATCCCGTCTCCTCGATCACCGCGTTTTTGTACAGGAGTGCTCCGACCCAGCGTAGATCGACCGCATCGGGCTTCACCGGGCGGCCGCCCGTCACGACTCCGGCGCATGCCGCGAAGTCCGAGATGGTGTCGAACACTTTCCGAGGCGCCTTGGTCTCGCGATCGAACTGCTCGATGCGGGCATCGATGATCTCGAGGGCCGGGGTTACGTAGTCAGTGGCTTGCAAAACCTGGAACAGGGTCACCCCGGGTCCCTTGAGCGGTCTGCCCAAGATGAACGCCAGCTCGACTTCGACGCGCGGCGCGATGAAGCGCTCGAACGGCACGTCGCTGCCGGTTTCGAAGAACATGTCGTCCATCAACGGCGCATAGTCGGGCTCGGTGATTTGCGATGCCATCTGCATGGCGCGCGACGTCAATCCGATCTTCCGGCCGCGGATGCTGCGGCCGTCGGCCTGTTCCAGCTTCACCCATTCACCCTGGATGGCATATCCATCCTGCACCGTCATGGCGGGGTGTTCGCGCGAAAAATGCCGCAGCTGCGTGCGGCTCTTGCGCGCCTCGTACAGCCGTCGTGCGAGGGCGCGTGTGGTTTCCTTGGGCATCATGGCGGGTACTTCCGGGCCGGCTCAGGTTTTTGGGAAGCGTGCGTGCAGGTTGTTGTGCTTGAGCGTGCCGGACTCGCTGAACTCGTTGAGTTCCAGCGACAAGGCCAATCCGCGATTCGCGTAAGATTCCGCAAAATGCGCTTTCATGACGTCGAACAGGCCATTGCAGACCGCTCGTTTGACGGCGTCGCTCCTTCCGGCTCCGATCTTCAGGATGGCGTGTACGAATCCCGCGTCGCTCAAGGTGCCGTCGGCAATGCAGTACTCGTCGCAGGGAATGGCGCGCACCCGCACGCCGCCGGGCGGAAATACCGGCGAGCCGTCCGCTTCCAGCGCCGTCATGTACTGCGCGAGCTTGCGGCACAGACCGCTGAACCCGCCGCCGTGCCGCAGATTGCCGCTGTATTCGAGAGTCATGTGCGACATGCCTATTCTCCGATATCCATGCCGGCCACGGTGCAGCCGACCGCAAAGATGGGGATGGGCCGGTAGTGCTGTACGGTCCCGCGGCCGCGCGCGGCCGCGGCAACGGCGATGAACGCGCGGATTTCGAACCCGCCCTGTCCCGCGTCCCGGTAAGTTGCCTCGTCGGTGTACGACAGCATGGCGACCTTGTCGTTGGCCGCCCAACACCTCAGGAATTCGCGGTCCCAAGCCTCGTTGATTCTTCCGGAATCCGGGGTCGCGGGCCAATGCGAGATCCCTCCCGCACCCACCACGGCGATGCGTTGCGGAAGACTGTCCGCGGCGCGGCGAATGGCTTCGCCGAAGGCCCACGCACGGTGCAGCGGCGTCAACGGCGGCCCCTGGCAATTGATGTTCACGGGTACGACGGGGACATCGTAATGCGGCGTCAGAAAATGCAGCGGCACCATGATCCCGTGGTCGAATTTCCACTCCTCGGCATAGGCAACATCCACCGTTTGCATGACCTCGCGGATCATGCGCAGGGACAGTTTCGCATCGCCGGGGACCTTGGTGCGCGCGATGCCCAGCCACGCGGGATCCTCGATGGGTCCCTCGTACTGGTCCGCCATGCCCACGGCGAACGCGGGCATGTTGTTCATGAAGAAATTGGCGAAATGCTCCGCCGTGACCACCACGAGCGCATCCGGGCGGGCTTCAGCCAAACGCTCGCCCATGCCGCGAAACGCCGAGTGGAATTCCTGGACGATGGCGGCATCGCCCATCCGGGCCCGGCCGGTGATGCCCGGCGCATGGCTCACGATGCCGGCGAATACCAGGCTCATACGTCGGCGACCTTCTCTTCCAGTCCCGTCGTCATGGCGTACAGGCCGGCGCGAACCGGTCCATATTTGCGCACTCCGTCCCGCATGGCGGCAATGTACGCGCTCCATTCCATGCCGAGCAAGGCGGCATAGTGCATGAGCAGCTGACCGTTCGCGCCCAGGACATACAGCAAGCCGATATCGCCCGCGATGATTGCGTCCCGTTCCTCCCCGGTGAGGTCGTAGGCCGCCAATACGCTGGTTCGCTCCGCGAGGAATCGCTTTTGCACCGCCGGGTCGCGATTGATGTCGAACAGGAATTTCTGCATTTGGTACAGACTCATGGTCTTAAGCTCCCCAATGCGGAATGTGGTGCGAACCCAGACTCACACACACGTTCTTCGGCTCCAGGAACACTTCATAGCTCCAGGTGCCGCCTTCGCGGCCCGTCCCCGACGCCTTCGTGCCGCCGAACGGCTGGCGCAGATCACGCACGTTCTGGCTGTTGACGAAGCACATGCCGGCTTCGATCGCCGCGGCCACCCGGTGTGCGCGCCCGATGTTCTCGGTCCAGACGTAGCTGCTCAACCCATAGGATATGTCGTTTGCCTGGGAGATGGCGTCAGCGTCGTCTTTGAAGGGTATGAGACATGCGACCGGTCCGAAGATCTCGTCCTGCGCGATCCGCATGCGGTTGTTCACATCCGCGAAGACCGTGGGCTTGACGAAATTTCCGTTCTGCAAGGCGCCCGCGAGCGGCGGAGAATCCAGGCCGCCGCACAGCATGGCCGCCCCTTCCTGCGAGCCGAGTTCGATATACCGCCGTACTTTGACAAGGTGCGCGGGGCTGATCATCGGGCCCACGCTGATGTTCTCGTCGAGCGGATCGCCGACGCTGATGCGCTGCGCACGGGCGGTGAATTTCTCGACGAAGCCGGCGTAAATCGACTGCTGTACGAGGATGCGCGAGCCCGCGGTGCAGCGCTCTCCATTGTTGGAGAAGATCATGAATATCGCAGCGTCCAACGCCCGCGCGAGATCCGCGTCCTCGAATACGACGAAGGGACTCTTGCCGCCGAGTTCCATCGAAAACTTCTTCAAGCCGGCGGCCTTGACGATGCGATTTCCCGTTGCGGTCGATCCGGTGAACGAGATGGCGCGGACGTCGGGATGCCGGCACAGCGCCTCGCCCGCCTCCGAGCCATACCCGTGGACGACATTGAGCACGCCCGCCGGAATTCCCGCCTCCAGCGCCAATTCTCCCAAACGCGAGGCGGTCAAAGGCGACAGCTCGCTCATCTTCAGCACCGCGGTGTTGCCGAACGCCAGCGCCGGCGCCACCTTCCATGTGCTGGTCATGAACGGGACATTCCATGGCGAGACCAGAGCGCACACACCGACGGGGTGGAACAGGGTGTAATTCAGGTGCGTGGGAGTCGGGTAGGTGTGGCCGTCGACCCGCACGCACATCTCGGCAAAGTAGTAGAAATTGTCGGCGGACCGCGGCACCAGCTGCTTGGCGGTTTGCGCAATGGGCTGCCCGGTGTCCCGGGTCTCGGTCCGGGCGATGTCGGGAACGTTCTTGGCGATCAAGTCTCCGAGTTTCCGCAGCAGCGCCGCGCGCTCGGGTGCCGGTCTCGCCGCCCAGCGCGGGAAAGCCGCCTTGGCCGCCGCGACCGCCGCGTCGACTTCCTTGGCGCCCCCGCGGGCCACCTCCGCAAGGACCTCCTGAGTCGCCGGATTGACGGTCGGAAAATAATCCGCACTCTCAACCGATGCGCCGTCGATCAAATGTTGTATCTGCATGAGTTTCCTTGCATCAACGCCCAAAGGATTCGTCGGCCGCGATAGTATTGACGAGCCGGCCCAGGCCGTCGATCTCACAGGCGATCTCGTCGCCCGGCATGACGTTGGCCACGCCCTCCGGCGTGCCGGTGAGGATCACATCGCCCGGGGCCAGCGTCATGAACGCACTCAGGTACTGGATCAGGCAGGGAATATCGAATATCAGGTCGCGGGTGTTGCCCTGCTGCTTGAGCTCGCCGTTGAGATGGGTCCGCAGCGACAAATTCGCGGGATCCGGCACATCCGATGCGTCGACGAACCAGGGCCCGAGCACCGTCCCGCCGTCGCGATTCTTGACGCGCAGGTTGGGCCGATACCAGTTCTCGAGGTAATCGCGAATGGCGTAGTCATTCGCAATGCAGTACCCGGAAACATGCCGCATGGCCGCCGCGCGGGAGACGTTCTTCGCCGGGCGGCCGATGACCACCGCCAGCTCGCATTCATAGTGCATGAACTTCACGCCGGCCGGACGCCGCGTCGTACCGCGATGACCCAGCAGCGAGCCCGGGCCCTTGAGGAAGACCAGCGGTTCCTCCTGGGAATTGAACTTGAGCTCCTTCGCATGATCGGCATAATTGAGACCGAGGGCGATGATGGTCCCCACCTCGAACGGCGGCAGCCAGACGACTTCCGCACCGCTGACGAGACGGCCGTCGTCGAGCAGCAATTCCTCCGTTTGGTCCCGCGCCGCTTCCGTCTGGTCCCGCGCCGCTACCGTTTGGCCCCGCAATTCCTGCGATTTGCGGCCAGGAGTCGCGCCATGAATCGCGCCCGAAAAAGCAACCCGGGCGCGCATCATCGCGCTGCCACGAATTCGTTCGACAAGGTCCCCAGCTCGTCGGCCGCGATATCGACGCGCTGGCCGGCGCGCACCCGCGGAGCGGGCCATGCAACCCCCAGGGCCAGCACGTCGCCCGGGATGAGGGTCATGAATTCGGTGACATCCGCCAACAGCGTGGCAGCGGAACGCACCAAGTCCGCCGTGCTCGACGTCTGAACGAGCACGCCGTCGACATGGGTCCGCAGAGTCAGCGCGTCCGGATCGGCGAGCGCATCGCGAGGCACCACCGCGGGACCCAAGGGACAGAAACCGTCGCGAGCCTTGAAGCGAATCGACGGCCGATAGAAGGTATCGTGCGGAACGCTCACGTCATTGACGATCACGTAGCCGGCGACATGCTGGAGCGCTCCCTTCTCCGGCACACGGCACGCGGTGCGGCCGATGACCAGGCCGAGACAGGGGCCCACTTCCAATTCACTCATGCCGGCGGGAATTTCCACCGCATCGCCCGATGCCGCCAGGGTATTGCGCGGTTTGATGTACAGCACCGGCGCGCGCGGCGGCGCGTTGTACGGCGGCTGCGCCGCCTTGCCGCCCAGCTGGGTGAGCGCGCTCCGGTGATTGAGCAAGGCTCCGTAAACGGCGCCGCTCAGGCGGAACGGAGCGATCTCGAATGGAATCGTACACACCGGAGCCGACACGTCTTTCACTCCCCGAGAATACTCACTAATATATTAGTGATCGTTCCACTTATCGTAGAGTGTGTCAAGAATGCGCCGCAAACCGCCCGCAGCGCCGCCCTTGAGGCGCCGCAATCTGCCCCTGGTGATGCTCCAGGCCCGGGAGCACGTGATCGCGCATTTCCGCCCCATTTTGAACGCCCATGGGATCACCGAGCAGCAGTGGCGCATCGTCCGTCTGATGCTCGACACCGGCCCGCTAGAGCCGCACAAAATCGGGGACCTATGCCGCCTGTCGAGTCCCAGCCTTGCCGGGGTCCTGTCGCGAATGGAGAACATCGGATTCGTGCAGCGCAAGCGCCTGGCGGACGACCAGCGCCGCGTGCTCGTCTCGTTGACGCCGCGCAGCCGCGCTCTCGCCTCCCGCATGGCGCCGCTGATCGAGGCCGCCTATGCCCGCATCGAGGATTTGCTCGGTAAGGAGTTTGCGGAGGATTTCTACCGGGTACTCGACGAACTCATCGTCAAACTGCGGGCGCAGCCGGCATCGGCGGACATGAGCGAACGCCGTGAGTGAAGGAGTCGTCAGTGAAGCAGTGAAGTATAGTCGGCGAATGCCGCGTTCCCGCGCTTTCCTGATCTGGCTGGCACTCGGACTCTCCTGGTGCGTCGGCATACTGGGCCGCGGCTACTGGACCCCGGACGAACCCCGTGAGGCGGATATCGCATGGCGAATGAGTTGGCAGCCCGCCAAGGCGGTTCCGTTGCTGGCGGGCGAACCGTTTTGCGAGAAACCTCCGCTCACCTATTGGGCGGCCGGCGCCGCCATCGACGTCTTCGGAAACGATGCGTGGGCGGCACGGCTGCCCAATGTGCTGTACGCGTTGGTGACGGCGCTGGCCGTCGGCTTGATCGGACGGCGCAGCGCGGGACCGCTCGCGGGGCTGGCGGCTGCCGCCGCGGTCAGCACGTTCTTATTGTCGTACCAGGCAGCGATCTGGCTCGCCACCGACGCACCGTTGCTTGCCGCCGTGGCGGTCGCATTGTGGGGCCTTTATACCGGTTTCCACGCCATGAACAGCGGCGAGCGTCTGCGCGGCTACTCGTGCATGCACGCGGCTCTTGCCGTGGGATTCCTGGCAAAGAGCGCCGCTGCCTGGATGGTGCCTGTCCTGACCCTCATCACATTGGTGGTTTGGGAGAAACGTTGGCGTGAGCTATGGCGCTGGGAGCTGTACCTCGGACTAATCCTTCAGGCGGTCCTGATTCTCAGCTGGGTATGGGTGGTCTACGTGGGTCCTGACGGACCCGCACATCTCAAGGTGTTCTTCTGGAACAATCTGGTGGGCCGCTTCGCGCATGTGGACGCGCCGGAGGAATTGCAATATGCCGCCGCGCACCGCAACACCCCGGGCAAGTATCTCATTGAACTGCCCGCGTATCTGTTCCCTTGGACCTTGCTGGTCTTGGCCGCGGTCCGGGGCGCGTTCCGCCGCCGACGGGAGCCGGCCGATCGGCAGAGCCTGGTGCGCTTCGCGGCCGCCGTCTTCGTGCCGACCTTGTGCGTGCTCTCGATCGCCGCGACGGCCCGCAATATCTACTTGGCGCCGGCGCTTCCCGGCGCGGCGTTGCTGCTCGGCTGGTGGGCAGCGGATCTCGAGACGGCACACGACCGATGGGACCTCAGGGCCGTCCGTGCAACGTCCCTGCTGCTGCTGTTGACGGTGGCCGTCTTCACGGCGGCAATACTTGTCATCGGACGCGATTCCTCCTGGGGTGGCCTGCAGGCACGCGCCGTGTACGCGGCGCTGTCCCTGTTGGGGCTCATCATCGCCGCGGCGTGTTCGGGACTGAGCTGGCGCGCCGCCGGGCAGGGACGGTTGGTGCGCGCGCTGTACGCGCTGCTGCTCGCCTACTGCGCACTGTTGGCGGGGCCCGCTTCACAGATCTACCGTAGCGTGGACACCTGGCAGGATCTGGCCTCGATAGGCCGGGCAGTGAGGCATGACGCCGTCGGCCGGCCGATGATCCTTTTCGCCCCGGACGAGACCACACGGGCATTCGTCGATCTCTACACCGCTACCGCGGTTGACCTGATACCGGGTCCCATCACGCCGCTGTCGGCGGGACTTCTGCGCTTGCATCTAGCCGGCGATCCGCGCAGCGTCGTACTCACCCAGCTTCCGGGACGGAGCGAGAGCCGCACGGTGCGGGAGATCAAGGACTGGCTGGGGCTGAAGCCGCGGACGACGCCCCGTCCGGACCCCGACCCGGCTCTGGACTGGGCTTCCGATGTACGGCTGCGCATCGCTCACCTCTATGCGCTGCCGAACGGTCGCCGCTACGCCCTGCTCGAAGCGGACAGCGCCGCCGCATCGCGATAAACCTGTTCGTACTTGAGCGCCTCTCGTCTCCACGAGAAGTCCTCGGCCATCGCATTCTGCATCAGCCGGCGCCAGGCCTTTTGGTCCGCAAACCAGTCGAGCGCGGTGCCGACGCCCCACCGCACCGCGGGGGCATCGTAGTCATTGAAGACGCATCCCGTACCCTGGCCGGTCGATGGATCGAAGTGCGTCACCGAGTCCGCGAGGCCGCCCGTCCTGCGCACGATCGGTATCGTGCCGTACCGCAGACTGTACATCTGATTCAGGCCGCAGGGTTCGTAGCGGGACGGCATCAGAAACATGTCGCTCCCGGCCTCGATCAGGTGGGCCAGCGGTTCGTCGTGGCCCGAACGGAGTACCACTCGTCCCTTGAAACGCCGCTCCAGATCGGCGAAAAATGCCGCGTAACGATCATCACCGCTGCCCAGGATCAGAAAGCCGAAATCGCGTTCCTGCAGAAGAGCGGGCAGAGCGTCGAACAACAAATCGATTCCCTTCTGTTCCGCCAGCCGGGTCACCATGGCGACCAGCGGCTGGTGCGGCTTGAGATCGAGTCCGATCGAGGCCAGCAGGCGCTCTTTGTTGGCGAGCTTGCCGCGCAGATCCGTAGGCCCGAAATGCTCGATCAGGTACGGATCGTGTCGCGGGTCCCATTCGCGGTAGTCCACCCCATTCAGAATTCCAACGACGCCGTTGCGGCGCCTCCCCAGGGCCTCCTGCATTCCCATGCCGAGCGGCGTCTCACGGATTTCGCGGGCATACGTGGGACTCACGGTCGTCACCACGTCGGCAAAATTTATTCCGGTTTTCAACGGGTTGATTACGCCGCCCGCAAGGTCCGCCGCATCCAGCCTGTCCCCGAACGGCCCAAGCCCGAGGTCGGCGACGGCAGTGGCCGGCATGATCCCTTGGTAGCCGATGTTGTGAATCGTCAAAACCGATCGCGAATGCTTGAACTGCGGCACCGAGGAGTAAATCGTCTTCAAGAACAGCGGCAGGAAGGCCGTGTGCCAGTCATTTACGTGAAATATATCAGGCGCGCACCCGAGGTGCCGGCAGCTCTCGATCGCGGCGCGGGTGAACAGCAAGAAGCGCCGATGCTCATCGGCATCGAAGGTGTAGAAAGCGCGCCGATCGAACATTTCCGGGCAATCGATGAAGAACATCGGGATCTCGGTGCCGGGGAGTTTCGCGCTGCGCACCGAATAGGCATATCTCGCCGACCCGATTGAAATCCTGATCTCTTCGAGTCCGGATACCGGCTGAAGCTCGGAATGAGCTCGGCGGACCGGCGCGTACAGCGGCATGAAGGCGCGAACGTCGTGGCCCAGCTCCTTGAGTTCCCGGAGCAAGGCCCCGGCCACGTCGGCGAGTCCGCCGGTTTTTGCATACGGCACGATCTCCGAACTCAGGATGCACAGCTTCAATGGAACCATGCGAAGAAGTCTAGCAAACGCACAATCGGCATCGCCAAAAACCTGGTGCGATCTATGTCCTACTGTGGCACGCTGGGAACAGCAGGGGTTTTGGCTGGGAACGCTCGCAACTATAACTTCAGGATTGTATGCGACACGCAGCTCGTACTAACACCGGACGCTACGTCAGCCGATTGACGAGCGGTACGCTGGCAGTAGTCATGGCGGGGGGCCGGGGGGAGCGGCTGAAGGGGTTGACGGAGCATCGTTGCAAACCCGCGACTCCGTTCGGCGGTAAATTCCGCATCATCGATTTCGTGCTCTCCAACTGCGTCAACTCCGGCATTCGCCAAATCGCCGTGCTGACCCAGTACAAGGCGCAATCCCTAATCCAGCATATTCAGCGGGGCTGGAGTTATCTGCGCGGAGAACTGGGCGAGTTCGTCGAATTGATCCCGGCTCAACAGCAGATCGGCGTGCACTGGTACCGCGGAACCGCCGACTCGGTTTATCAAAATCTCGATTTCATCCGTTCGCACCATCCCACGCACGTGCTGATCCTGGCGGGCGATCACATCTACAAGATGGACTACGGTCCGATGATTGCGTATCACGAACAATGCGAAGCCGATATTACTGTGGGCGTGGTCGACGTGCCCATCGAGCGCGCCAACGAATTCGGCATCCTCACCACCGATGAAACCAACCGCGTGGTGAAGTTCGCGGAGAAGCCGCACAATCCCGATCCGCTCATGTACGATTCGAATCTCGCGCGCGCCTCCATGGGTATCTATGTGATCGCCATGGACCGTCTCGAGAAATTCCTGACCGAGGACGCGGCGAACGAGAACAGCAGCCACGATTTCGGAAAGAACATCATTCCCCCTGCGATCGAAAAGATGCGCGTATTCGCGTATCCGTTCGAGGACGTGGAGACGCGGGCGCAGAACTATTGGCGCGACGTCGGCAACGTCGACGCGCTCTATGAAGCCAACATGGAATTGGTCGCCCTGAATCCCGAACTTAACATCTACGATCATCAATGGCCCATCTGGACCTATCAAGCGCAGCAACCGCCTGCGAAGTTCGTGCTGGACGAGGAGGGTCGGCGCGGCATGGCCGTGAATTCCATGGTGGCCGGCGGCTGCATCATCTCGGGAGCGTATGTCTCGCAGTCGCTTCTGTCGAACGACGTACGCATCGAAGATAGCAGCACCATCGATAGCGCGGTCTTGCTGCCGAGCGTGACCATCGGCCGGCGCGTGAAGATCAAGCGCTGCATCGTGGACGAGAACTGCGTGATTCCCGACGGCATGGAAATCGGGCAGGACCCGGACGCTGACAAGAAACGCTTCTACGTCACGCGCCGCGGGGTCGTGCTGGTCACGCAGGATATGCTGAGCGCACTGTCGCCCACTCCCCCGCCGTAGACGCCGCGGAAGGCCTCCGTCGAGCGTACCGCTTATGCGCGCAGTTCGAGCGCGTCCCACGCCGCCATGACATCGCGCGCGTCTATGCCGAGCATACTGGGTTCGCCGTCCACCTGACCGGTCAGCACCTTGACGTCCGCGCCGGCCGAACCCCACGGTCGGTACAGCGACGTCGATGCCTTTCCGAACAGCACGACCTGCGGACAACCGACGGCGGCGCCGGCGTGGGCCGGACCGGAATCCACCGTGACGAGGCCTCGGGCCTGCGCCAGCAGCGCCACCAATCGCGGAATGGGCAGATCGTCCGCCGCGTTATGCAGCCCGTCGATGCCCGCGCAGGCCATGATTTCCTGGTTCAGCAGAAACTCCGGGCCCGTACCCAGCAGCACGATGGCGTGCGACGGAAGGCGGGCGCGAAGATGCCGCAGAACCGCCGCCCATCGTTCGTTCGGCCAATACTTGCTGTTTACCGCCAGACGGCGCAGCCCGCGCCGCATGGTCCGCTTGTTGCCCGCCTGCACGGCAATGAGCGGACGTGAGGACAGCCCCCGCGCCCGCAACCAGCCTTCCAGATCCGCCCGCTGCGCGTCGCCGACGTCGAGATGGCAGCCTCCGGATCCGGGGGCGGGACATGCCGCGGCCGGCGCTCCAGCCGCGGGAAGGATCCGCGCCAGCCTCCGCCACTGTTGCGTGGCGTGTTCGCCGGGCAGCAAGGGATGATCCTTGGCATCGACGATGAACTCGTCGCGAAACCCGGCGCGCACGAGCATGGGACGCGCCGCGTCGTTGCCGTCGCAGTACCAGGTCGGGCTCACGCCACGGGACCGAAGCCGGTGCACCGCCCTGTGTTGATCCAGGCTCAGCCAGTACGGCGTCTTGCGGCTGCGTACGCAGAAGATTTCGCCCACACCCGATTGCCCGGTGAGCAGCGGTTCGCTCCACGGCCCGGATGTCAGAATGTCCACCTTGCCTCCGAAGCGCACGCTCAAGTCGCGGATCAGGGACGTTATCAACACCATGTCGCCGAACGCCCCGCATCTTACGACCAATGGACGCTCACACTGTCGAGTCATCGGCCTTGGGACCTTATGCGGTGGGCGCCGCGGCGGCTTCGGCAATTCCCAGCCGGAGGTTGCGCCAGCCGCCGAATCGGTAGTAACCCACCGCCATCGCGAGCGAGGTCAGTGACGCGATCGGAAAGCTCCACCAGATCGCCTCGGCCTGCCAACGGCTCAGCATTTCATAGGCGAACGGCACACGGACGCCCCATAGCGAAATGATCAAGATCAGGAGCGGCGGTATCACGGCACCGGTGGCGCGCACCGCTCCGAACAGCACCATCGACACGCCGAAGAGCGCGAACGACCAGAGAACCACGGCGTTGAGGTGCGAGGCAATCGCGATGGCCGCCCCGGTGGCCGGCAAAAATAGCCCTAGTGCGGGCCGGTTCAGAAGGTAGATGAGCGCAATGAGAGAACCGCCCATGAGGAAATTGAAGGTCACACCCGTCGCTACGACCTTGCCGACGCGGTCCCATTTCCGCGCGCCGACATTTTGAGCGACCATGGAGGATACCGCTGCCGCGATCGCGAACGCCGGCATTTGCACATAGTTCCACAGCTGCATGGCCGCATTGAAGGCCGCGGTTTCCTGCGATCCGAAGCGGTTGACCAGCGACGTGAGCGCAATCATGCTGGAGGAGACGACGAACAGTTGCAGGCCCATCGGGATGCCCTTGGTCACCAGCAAGCGGACCAGCGACCAATCCACGGTGAACAGCGCCAGTTCATCGCAGCGAATTCGCAGAAAGTGTTGCGACCTATAGAGGTGCACGACGAGCGCGAGGAAGCTCACCGCCTGCGCAATCAGAGTAGCCGCCGCGGACCCCGCCACCCCCATGCGCGGCACCGGTCCCCAGCCGAAGATCAGGAGCGGATTCAGCACGATGTCCAGCACCACCGCCAGAGATAGATATACGAAAGGCGTACGTGAGTCGCCGGCTCCCCGCAGCACCGCCATGACGAAGAACAAGCCTCCCAAGAAGGGATAGGCGAGAAATATGATTCGCATGTAGGCGAGCGCGAACGGCAGCGCATCCGGCGGGGTCCGCAACCACGTCATCAGGAAGCCGGTGAGCGCGAAGCCCAACACGCCCATGCAGACGGACAATCCCAGGCAGAACACCGCGCTGGTTCCGACCACGCGTTTCGCCTCCGCCACATTCTTCGCGCCGACGCATTGCCCGACCATGATCGTGGCCGCCATCGTAAAGCCGAACATCACGCCGAACATCAGAAACATCACCACGTTTGCGTTGCCCACGGCCGCGAACGCCGCTTCGCCAAGATACTTTCCCACCCACACGGCGTTGACCGACCCGTTCACCGTTTGCAGGATGTTGCCGAACAGGATGGGCAATGAGAACGCCAGCAAGGCGCGTGGGATTGAACCTTCGGTCAATGAGAACTTGGATTGCACGATCGCTCCGAACGAACACCGGCATTCAGTATAATGAACCATGCTCTCCGATGGCGCATTGACCGGTCTCGCGCTGAAAGCGCACCACCTGCTGCGCTCGCTTGACGAACCTTCGCTCGCGCCGTTTCTCGCCGATTGGCCGGGCCACGAAAGGCCGGGCCAGGCTTGGCCGCAGGTGTCCGACCCGCCGGTCGCGGCCGACTTGCCGGTGCTGCGTTGCCTGCCGGAATTCGCTGCGGACGAATCCGGATTCGGCGCTTCCTTGGTTGCCGACCTCTGCCGCAATCACCACTTGCTGACGTGGCGGCAAACCTATGCGGCGGGCGAGGTCGGCGATGCGTTCCTGCGCAACTACGGCTATACCGAAATCGTGGGCGTGAAATCGCTTCCCAGCCGGCGGATCGCGTGCGGCTTTCTGATCCTCGGCCCGTCCACCCTCTATCCCCGCCACCGGCATGAAGCGGAGGAGATCTACATTCCCTTGAGGGGCACTGCCCGATGGCAGCAGAATGACGCCGTATGGCGGGAACGGCGGCCGGGAGCGGTGATTCACCACATGAGCGACGAACCGCATTCAATGCAGACCGGCGCGGAGCCGTTGCTGGCCTTGTACGTCTGGCGCGGCGAGCAATTGAACCAAAAGGCGCGGCTCGCGTAATCTTCGAATGGATCCAACAGGGAGGGACTCAACATGCACTCGCGAATGATTTCAATGGCAGCGTCGACGCTTCTGACCACGATGGCGGCGGCCCATGCCGCTGCCGGCATCGATGCGATTCCCGAGGCGCTGCGGCCTCCGGCCGGGCAGGTTCTCGCGCTCGAGGCTCGCGCCACCGGCGTGCAGATCTACGAATGCAAGGCGGCCAAGGACGACCCTTCGCAGTTTTCCTGGACCTTGAAGGCGCCGGAGGCCGACTTGAAGGACCGATCCGGCAAGCCCGTGGGCAAACATTACGCCGGCCCCACCTGGGAGGCGAGCGACGGCAGCAAGGTCATGGGTGAATTGGTCACGAAGCAAGACGCACCGTCGGCCGGCGCAATTCCCTGGCTGTTGCTGCGTGCCAAATCGACGTCGGGGAACGGGGTATTCAGCGCGATCGCGTCGATCCAGCGGCTGAAAACCAGCGGCGGCATCGCGCCCGCCGGTGGCTGCGACAGCTCGCAAACGGGCAAGGAGTCGCGCGTGCCCTATTCGGCCGTGTATCTTTTTTACAAAGCGCCCTAGCCTAAAACGCCCTCACTTAGAGGCGGGCGCGTTCAGCGCTTCGCTTTGGCGTGGGTGAGCGCTTTGACGTCGGTCTCGGCCATTGCGTCGTTCAGGCCAAGCCGCATTTCGAGCATGTGCTCCGCGAAGCCGGCTTTTTGATAGGCACGGATTGCCGCTTGATTGCCGCTATAGACTTCCAGACGAAGTTCGGTGACCTGCCTCGCGCGGCACCAGGTTTTGAGCGCGTCGATGATCCCTGCGTTGACTGCCTGTCCGCGATGAGTCGGATCCACGTACATGAGTCCCAGGTACGCATGCAGCGGATGCTTCAAGTAGTGTTTTGCCGCTTCGATTCGCGCATACCCGCAGCCGACCGGCTCCGAACCGCGTTCGGCGACCAAAAAATGCACATCGGGCGAGGAAATCAGGGCCGCGATGTCGTAATAATGAACTGGGCCGTCCTTGATGGTGGGGTCGAAGGCACGCTCCGCCTCGACCACGCACTGCTGGAACCGCAGCAAGGCGGCAAGGTCGCCGGGTGTCGCCTGCCTGACTATCAGCTTCATGGAAAGTGAATGCCTTTCTGCCGGTTCGATTGGCGGTATATTACGAGCTATGCGCGCATTCATCAGTATCGCCTTTCTGACCCTGGTCTATCTCGCCGCGAATCCACCGGCAGCCGCTAACGCGGCGGAGTCGGCCTCGCCCGTGGGCGTCTGGAAGACCTTCGACGACAAAACGGGGAAGGCACGCGCCATCGTGCGGATCTACGAGCAGGATGGAAAGCTGTTCGGCCGGATCGAACAATCCTTCACCCCGGGAAGCGAACACCGGGTCTGCGTCCCCTGCAAGGACGAACGCAAGAGTCAGCCCATCATCGGGCTTTTGATCATTCGCAACATCCAACGGGACGGCAACGAATATTCCGGCGGCGACATCCTGGACCCCGAGTCGGGATCCGTGTATCGCTGCAAGATGCATTTGGAGCAGAACGGCGCCCGCCTCATCCTTCGCGGCTATATCGGGATCTCGCTGCTGGGACGTTCGCAAACCTGGGAGCGGCAAAGCTGACGGCGCAAA
>WNFQ01001270.1_pt1 | contig 17720 bp, 21 predicted proteins | sample 5400171 | NCBI WGS metagenome assembly WNFQ01 (sample SAMN13153356, study PRJNA577476) | soil metagenome | isolation source: 20 cm soil under Madrone tree | place: USA:California | collected 2016-06-14 | reverse complement strand
TCTTGCAGGTAAAAATCATTGCACACGATGGACGACTGTTCGCCAATGAGTTTATAAGCGAGGGCTAAATCAAATCCTTCATAATCATAAACTTCCTTGCGCTGATTGGAAATTTTCGGATAGCAGAATCTCAAGCCCGCTCGTTTGAGTATTGCGATATGGTCAAGATAGGCTGCGTAAAATTGTATTTCTCGGTCAAACCTAGCTATCGTTTCATCCAGATAATTGGCGTTCTTGACACAGTAATTAGCCAGAGTTGAAAATATGTGGGGATATAATTGGGCGACAAAATCTAGAGCCTTTGCTTCAACATGGTTCATATCCGGCCAGTCGGGAAATTTGACCGAATAGTCCTTGACCGCTCCCTGTTTAAATTTGTGAAAGGTTTCCTCTACCTCGGCGCTGTAATCAGTCTCCAATTCATATTTACGCAGCCTGAAGCCGTTATCTTTAATGAGCAGGCAGTATTTCACGGTGGACAAATCGGCTTTAAGCTTTTGAGTTTCCGCCAGAAGCGCCGTAAAAGGCTCGGACGCGGCATAGTTTACCAAATATTGGCGGAAGGCGACAAAGCCGCGGGACTTTAGATCTGCAGCGGTTAAATCATGGGCGAGGCAGTTAATAGCGCCGCAATAAATTTCCGCCGCGTCCAAGAACCAGCTTTTTTTCTGATATTGGTAGTAACGCTTGTCCGCTTGGACAAGACCTTCGCGCATGGCGCGCATTCTTTGGGCAAACGATCGTATATGCCCATAGAGAAGTTCGTTTTCCAGGTCCTGCATTATTTCATGACGATATTGGATCGCATCGATATTGCCTAAGGACCGATAAAAGAACGGTTTCAAATTGTATTCCGCCCGGTCGGCCGTGATGGCTTCTACTATCTGATCAAGATTTAGATCAACAAAGAAGACGGGCGCCTCCGGCGTGTCATTTGTTACCCTGTCTTCGTGCTTTTCAAATAGTATGCTCTGGAAGGTCATAGAAAGGCGAAAAAGCTGACGACGCTACCTGCTCCTATCTGACGATCAGCACGTCGCACTGAGCATGATGACTCACTCGGTCCGCAGCGCCACCCAGCAGTCTGCCCCATAGGCCAGAATGACCACGGTGTCCCACCACAATGAGACGAAATCCACCGGACTCGGCTTCGCCAACAAGAATCCGTGGAGCGTTGCCACGACGAAGTCCGGCATTCACCGCTAGACCTTGTTCCGCCGCCGCCGAATCGATCGTCTTGCGCAGCGTGATGAAAAAATTGCGCGCTCGTTGTTGGTCGTCGTGCCCCTCGCTTGGGGTTGCGCGAGCGACAGGAGCTTCATCGATCCAAAGCACATCCACTTCGGATCCAATATGCTTGGCCAGCGCAAGGCCGGTTCGCAATGCTCTCTCCGACGCACTCGATCCATCAAAGCCAATCAGCATTTTGCGATAGCGCGCCTCTTCCTTTTTGGAACGAACGATGAGCACGCTACAAGGCGCGTGCTCGTTGACGCGGTCAGCGGTGTGACCCAGGAGTTCTCCCCATAACCGCGAATGGCCCCGATTCCCTAGCACGATCAAATCGGTGCTGCTTTCCTGGGCCAACGCTACGATTTGCTGCGCCGGGTGGCCGCTCCGCAAGTTCGCTTGGATGACGATGCCTTGGGCGACAGCAATTGAGCTCAATTGCGCCTTGATCTCCTCGAAAAATTCAAGCGCAGCCTCCTCTTCTTCGGCAATTTCACCGACACTTTCAGGATAATGCGGCAGATAACCGCGTACCCACAACGCAGATAACTGGGCGTCGAGCTTTTTTGCGAGAATCGCTGCATGCACGACAGCGATTTGTGAACCTTCGGAACCATCGCAGGCAACCAAAAGCTTTCTATACATAGTCAATTCCTAACCGCTTCAAGCGCTGACCGGAAAGTCTCTTTGCGCCGATACAGGCGACCCCAGGCCCGCATCGTTTTTAGTGTGGGTTGAAATAACTTCTGGGCGATGAGAGTGGGGACGAAGGCACTCAGGATCACAACCGTAACCAGGATGGTGTATTGCCTTTGGTCGATGATCTTGTTTTGTAAACCGAATAAGGCAGATATGGTACCGAACGTGAGCCCGGTCGCCATTAGCAATGTGGTAAAGGCCGCCTCGCGTTTGCGCATGTAATGCAGGCGCGCGAGCGGCCAAACACCGGTAATTTTTGTCAGTAACTTTAAAAGCAACAGCCCTGCAATAATCGCAAGCCCTGACCAAAGCTCGGGAAGAGAAACAAAAAGACCGGCTCTGATGAAATAGAACGGGGTAAACATTGCGAAAGCGATGCTCCGCATACAGTGCACAAGGGTCTTGTCGCGCAGGAAAACGCCGGCCACAACGAGACCGACAAGATATGCCGGCAGCACTGCCTCACTCTTCGCAGTCGTCGCGAGTCCGCCCAGAAAGAAGAGGACAAAAAAGATGAATTTAACCTCCGGCTCGCTCACTCGTTTCGCACCTAGACGAACAATGATGAACCTGGTCCAGGCCGGCATAAACCAGAGCATCACCGACATGACGACGACGAAAACAAGCAGCCAGATGTTAAAGTTCGCAAACACCCCCCCGAGAGCCAGTACCGTTCCAAAATCGGTGATGAAACATGCGGCCAGGATCATCTTGCCAAGTGAAGTATCACTCAAACCGCCTTCGATCATTACCGCGTAAACAACTGCCACCGAGGTGGTGGAGAGCGCGATTCCGGCAATCTGGGCCTGGGGCAATCGCCAGCCAAGAAAGAACTGAGCGAACAGCCAGACCAGCAAAAACGGTACCGCGAACGAAATAATGCCAATTAGCAGGCTCGCGCGCAAATTGGCCTTCAACGATTCTGGATCGATTTCGGCGCCAGCGAGAAATGTCAATACACCGCTCCCCAGCAATGCGAGGAAATTGATCCAATCAGTGTTTGCTTGGAGGTGCAAAAAATTTCCTGCGACTACGCCAACGAGAATTTCAATCAACGCGACAGAAATGCCGGTCCAGATTGATATGAGACTTGCGACCAGAGCCAACGCCATCCAGGCCGCTGCGACAAACCAAACGTTCTCAAACATAAAAACTCCTACAGACACGCGAAGTGTGTTTGCAGGAGTCATTAGCTCTGAACCAGTCAGAGCGGTTTCCCGAGACTACGGAGGGCAAACTCCATTGCCCACGCGGTATATTGCTATATCTCTGGTTAAGCTCAACCGAAATTCGCTCAACCGGGACGTTGGCCGCGGTACATCAGAGCTTGCACCTTTTCAAGAGTCACGAGCCCACCTTGAATCATGCCGTCCAAATGCGGCAAAAAGTCCTGAATCTTCTCCTCGGTGTCTACAATCTCAATGATCATCGGCAGATCCATCGACAAGCGCAGGATTTTGGCGGTGTGCAGATGGCTCGATTTTCCAAAACCCATGGGACCACGCAACACGGTAGCGCCAGCTAGTTTCTGCTCGCGCGCTTTTTCCACAATCTTCTGGTAGAGCGGAGCACCTTTCAGTTCGTCGCCCTCTCCGATAAAGATCCGTAGGAGCATCGCGTCTTTAGGCAGTTCCATAAGCTTCAGCTATTAAAGGGCGGATTACCAAAGCCGCTGGCCCAGATCCCACCCGAGCGCCACCAATGCCAAACACAGGATCGTCGATACAACGATATTTGTAAATGCGCTACCCCATCTACCGTCTAAGATCAGATTCCAGGTTTGCAAGCTAAACGAAGAGAAAGTAGTCAAACCGCCGCAAAGGCCGACCACAATGAACTGCTTTAAGCCCGAGGCCAAAAAGGCGTCGCTCAGATGCCCCAGCCCGGCAACCGCAAACCCGACGATCAACGAGCCCACTAGATTCACGACCAAAGTGCCGTACGGAAAAGTTTCGCCGAACCGCTCTGCAATGAACCCGGATAACCAAAAGCGAAGCATACTGCCGATCGCTCCGCCCACGAATACTATGATCAGCGCCCAAATAGCCATCGGTCGATCAACTTCGAAGGAGTCGGCCGATTCTGGCTATGATCCTGGGGAATGGCATTCCGATACGATAACCGAGCCATACACCGAGCAGGCAGAAGAGATGCGAGAACCCTATATTCAACCACAAGTCCGTGAAGCGGGAATGCCGTACAGAGTCGAAGGAAAGTAAACTGAACGCACTGAATGTGGTGTAGCCGCCGCATAACCCGACCAGCAAAAAGATCCGGCTTCTGGGCCCAAGGTAGAATTCACCGGAAGGGTCGGAAACGAAGCTCAGGAACGATATAAGAAAACACCCCGAAACGTTAATTATTAGAATGGCGAGTGGATTCCAAAGACCCATGCCATTAATCCATTCCGAGATTCCGAATCGCATCAGCGTCCCAATCCCTCCCCCGATCGCTACTAACCAATATCTGCGCATGCGTTTGCTACGCTATTTAATGCGAGACCTTCCACTCGCGCAATCGTTGTAGGTCTTCGCTGGGGTGTTGATCGACTTTTGCGGCGGGGCAATGAGAAAACGCGCGCCACTATTTTTCGGACGGAGCGTCGGTCGCACCATGGTGCGGGGCTCGGTCCGGGAATTTTTGCGCGGACTCCTCCATTGCCCGCTCGAAGGAATGAATTTCTCGGTCGATCTCCAACAGATGTCGGCCAGCGGTATTGCTCACTCGATATCTGCGTGCCGATAGCTCAACGAGCAACTCTTCAAGCATACGGGGATTCCCCCGGCAGAGGTGGTACAACGGTGTGACGTAACCAAGGACATCGGCCTGAACCGACTGTGAGGCCACCGCGGCTTCGAGCACGGTCCGGGTCTCGCCGACGGTCAATGGTGGCAATTCGATCTGAGTAAACCGGTAAACCAACTCCCAGAGGTGGCCGATCTCTTGAGCATATTGCGATCGGCATACAATCCAAACCGGTACTCGATCGCTCAGCTGACCAATAAACCGAGTGACGCGTGGTGTTGCCTTCGCGACCTGATCAAAAGCAATAGGCTCGCCTCGACGACACGCGTAGATTAATAGCCGATTCTTGCGCTGAACTACCTTTTGCTGGCGATCCCTGAAACCTGCCTGCGCTTCAAGTTCATCACAGATTCGACCCAAACTCGTGCTTTCTTCGCATACCAGGAATCGAAGGTGTGCACAAGTTTGCCGGAGCAAGGCGGTTTTTCCAATGCCCGCCGGCCCAGTTATCAACACATGCTTACCCTCCCGGTAAAGTTTCTCTAGCTGCAAGAGCAGCTTCTCGCGACCGACAAAAAGACCGCTATTCGTAGGATAGAACCTATTAGATCTGCCGCTGAGGCTCAACCCTGAACTTGGGTCTCAGGCTTGTCTTTATCCCACAATTGGAACTAAATGTCTGTCGTTTCCGAAGTCACAAAGTCGGTTTCGCATTGGCCATTACTCTCCACGTTGATCCGCTTAATGTTCGCAATGCGTACTGGCGCCTCCGCCCGACTAGCCTCCTTAACACAGCGGGTTGGTCAACATTGTAATCATCGCTCCAACGAGTGGTATTTCGTAGATGGCGAAGAAGAGGCGCGCAAGATTTAACCCAAAAAAGGAAGTCTCTGTCATGGCGTGGATCGAGGACGACCGAGGTTCCGTTTTGCTCGTTCGCCAATTTGCCGGGCAGAAATTTTGGACGCTGCCGGGAGGCAAAGCTAGGCGCAACGAATCTCTTGGTCAGGCTCTGAAACGCGAAGTGAGAGAAGAAACTGGACTGCGCGTTAGAGCCATCGTCTATCAGCAGACGTATGACCGGCCCAAGCGCGGAGCGATCACGATCTTGTTCAAAGTCTCGGTGCACCGGGACAGTACCCTGATGCGCTTCCCTAGGGAAGAAATCGTCGACCTTGGCTTCTTTGATCGCCTGCCTCCGAACGCCACTCCGTCGGCTAAGTTTTTCTGGAAGTTGGAAAAAACTCCCACCGACATGCTTCCAGAGGATCTCTTGCGGGATAACAGATGATCCTGGATACCGTCGGTCTCACTGACCCTTTTTGAGAACTCGCCCGCGGCTCAGCCGGTCCCGCGGTACTCGAGCCATTCACGCTTCTAAATTCTAGCTTCTGAGTCTTATTTGTCCGGCCTCTTCCCACGAACATTTTCATCCGGAGCCGGGGAAGCGTAATCTTCCGGATTCGCCAGACTATTCATGTCGGATCCGACCTTGGTTCGCTTTTCTTCTTTCAGGCTGGCCCGCAGCGTTTCGATGTTAGTCTCGACGACCGTAGGCTGGATAAAGACCAACAGCTCGGTTCGCTTGCGCGTGTGCGTTTGAAACTTGAAGAAATTACCGAGATAAGGTAACTGATCGACTACGGGAATTCCGGACTCACTCTTTGCGATCTGATCATTGATTAGTCCGCCCAGGACCACCGTCGCACCGCTTGGAACGGTCACCGTAGTGGTCAGACGTTGGCTATTCACGATTGGCACCGTGTTTCCAGCGATATTCACGTTATTGCCCAGGCTGTCATTGATTTGCGCAATCTTCAGCGTTACTTCGCGACTGGAATTGATCAGCGGTATCACCTCGAGGCGCAGCTCAACATCCTCGTACTCAATGGTTGCTTGAACCGCGGCAGTGTTACTCGTGTTCAGAACGCCGTTCGATACTACGTTCGAAAGCGTGGTCCCCGGCACCGGCACCCGTTGGCCGGAAGAAATAACCGCTCGTTTGTTGTTGGCGGTATAAACCGCCGGGCGCGCCAAGATCGTGAGTTTATCCCGCGTGTCGACCGCTCGGATAAAGACGCGGATCGCATCGGTAATGCTACCGAAAATCGCAAGACCTTGGGTACCCGGGACGGCGCCAGTGCTCAGAATCTGCCGCGGATCGATTGTGATTTGGCCATTCGAATTAAAGATACCGGCCTGCGTCCCGGTACTGCTCAGATTGCTTGAGGCAAAACCGGCGTTATTAGATATTTTTTTGTAGGTCTGCGTGAAATCAACACCGAAATCGTTCTCGTTGGTGAGCGAAAGCTGGCCGATGACCGTCGAAAGGTAGACCTGCTGTGGTCTACGATCGAGGCGCTCGAGAATGGTGCGAACTTTCTGCACGCTTTCCGGTGGTCCGATCACGATAATCTTGTTGTCTTTGGCATCGGAGATAATTCGGGTCTTTCCAACAATCACCGATTGCGGACCAAGCTGTTCATTTGGCTCTTGCAGCAGATCTTGCCCCGCTCCCACCGATCCGGCCTGCGAACTCACCGAGTTGTACCCACCGCCACCGCCGCCGAAGTTGGAACCTCCCATACCACTGGAGGAACTCCGTGAACCACCTCCCAGATTGACAGATCGATTTTGGTTCTGTTGTTGTTGTTGTTGTTGTTGATATTGCTGCTGGTTTGCCCCGCCGCCGGCTTGTTGCTCATATTCAGTCAATACGTCAGACAAAACCGGAAGTGCTTCACCCGCGGAGATGTAGCGTAGCTTATACTCCAGCGGTTCCGCTGCCGGCACCGCTTCATCGAACGCCTCAACCAAGCTTCGGAGCGTCTCCATGTTTTGCGGTCGAGTGACGATTAGGATCCGATTAGTACGCGTATCGGGAATAAGTTGAGCTTGCAATCCAGCGATAACCGTACTCGCTCCAACGTTGGCAACTGCGACATTTTGGCCTTGCTGCGGGGACGGGCCCCTCTGTTGACCGCCCTCCAGAATTTTGCTGAGCGTATCCGCTACGCGTTCTGCATCGGCCCGAATCAACTGGACAAATAAGGTCGAAGTAGCGGCCGGAGGAACGTCGATTAAATCTTTTAGCGCGATCAATTGCCGAATCACATTAGTGGTTTCTGTAATCACGACGGCCTGCGCGCTATTGATCGGAACAAATGATGTATACGCCCGCGGCAAAATATGGGTATTGAAGACGGTTAATGCTTCGTTGGCCGAGATATGGCTTAACGGCATGTAGTAACTGACGATTTCTTCGCCGATCGGCATATCCTCCGGACTGGTGTAGAGCCGTACTCCTTCACTCCGGGCGTTCTTGCCGGTGCTCAGATTGATCACCTTCATCGTATTCTCGCCCGGACCGGGAATGAGTGCGTAATTGTTCAGCAGCAGGGCGGCTTCAATCAGGCGTATCAGCTGACTTTTCTTGACCGGATGCGGCAGCGAGATGGTCAATGGCACCGCATTCGCCATCAGGTTGCTGTCTTCAATCAGTGTCTTGCCGGTTAATTTCTCGTATTCCTGTAAAACGGCCGTGATCGGCGCATTAGAGGCTTCGTACGAGATCAATTCATCGGCCGACTCTGAACCAGGCTCCGACTTTAGCTGAGCTTGTTGAGCCGAAAGCTGCACCGCGAGTGGAAATATCAAACAACCCAAGAGGAGCCGTGACAACATAGGTTTTGATTCAATTGCTGACCGTTATTGACCTTGGTTTATTCCGGGGTTTTGCTGCGGTTGCGGCTGCGGCACGGGACCCTGTGTTCCGTTAGCGACCGCCGAGGGTAAAACCCGCTTACGACGGGTTTGCTGAGTTTGCGGGGGGCCGTTCTGGTTCGCGTAGGGAGGAGCACTGGGTTGCATGTTTGCCCCTGGTGTCTGCCCCTTCATCTGCGACTGAATCTGGGGGTTCAGCCCACCTTCTTGGGTCATTTGCATTGGATTGATTGGGTTGCTAGCAATCATCGGCGCGGATTCTTGGGGCTTGAATTTAATCGTACCCTGCTCCGACCCGTTAGATATGACGGCGTCAAAATCTCGAATCATTTGGAAATCCGCCCCTCCTTTCGCGTGGACCGCCACTATGCGAAGGCCCTTTTCGTTTGGAACATCCGTGATTTTTTGGACATCATTGGTGTCGGTATCCTGGACAAACAATGAATCCTTCCCATCATTGAGCCAGGAGACCACCACCAGTTTACTAAAGGCTTGAGGTTGAGTCTGAACCGCCGGGGTGACCAGCGTAAACGGATTTCGCTCCCAAAGAGTCCGATACCGATCCGCCTTGTAGCCGGTCGGCAAAGCATCATCGGCGCGCACGGGTGTCGCTGCCCACCAAAGAACCAAATAGAGCAGGCATGATGCCACCTGGAACCGTTCCAGCCGCAGCACTCCCGCACGCCCAAACGGTACTGCTCTATCACCCCTTAATCGAGAACGAGCGCGAACCCGAGAACCAAGGCCAGCGTAGCCGGGGGCGGCACCACAGGTCCTCGAGTGTGAGGAATCAGGCATGGGGCGTATACCAACGGGCCACTTCCAGTTCGAGATTGACCTTGGGCGGTTGCTCTTCACTTTTTAGCGAAAGATTTGTGACGGCCTGAAACTTTTCCGGTTGTTGAAGTTCTGCCAACCATTTTACCACATTCTCTAAATTGCCGGACAGCTTCAGTTTTACCGCAACCGACTGATAGTTGGCCGTATTTTTCAATTCTGCGAAACTTTGCTCCTGAATAGCAAGCTGGTTCGCTTGTGCACTAGCGGTTAGGGCCTGAAGAAGCTCAGATTGCGGAACCTGCCCGCTGCGTACTCGGGGCTGCTGACGATCAATCCACTGTTTTCTGGCCATCCAAAATTGCTTCTCTCGAAGCCAGATCTGATCGGTCTTCGCTGTGGCTGCGACTTCGCTGAGCTGCTGAGTCAGTGCGGTTTCGGTGTCCAGCAGGTAGCTAATGACGTAGAAATTCGCCGTCACGAATAGGGCCAGGCCGAAGAGGATCACCAAACGCCGCTCGCTTTTAGTCAATCTTCGCAATTTTCGGGTCTCCTTCGATCGTGAATTCAGCGCGTCCATCCGGCCGCAAACTCGGACTTCGCATTTGCCATTGGAAGAGTTTGAAGCTGCGACTCGCTTTAATATCTTCCGCCAATTTGAAGGCGGCAGCCGCGCCGCTAGCCTCTCCGCGAATCGAGAGTTTGCCTTTCACGATCTCGAACGCGGTCAGACGCATGCCCTGGGCGGGAATAAGCGCTGCGACCTGGTACAGGATTTCGACTGGATACAACTGCGGATCAACCGCCCACTCCACCTTTTTCCATTCATCGGAAGTGGCTTGAATCGCCTGTACCGTCGGGAATTCGGTAGCCAACTGTTTGCGCATCTGTGAGAGCTGGAATTTCTGCCAGCCGATATAGCCGACCAGGGCCGCGATTGCTGCCAGATAGACTGCGGCTCCTGCCAAGAGCAAGCGCTGAATTCTCCGGCGTCGGGCGCGTCGAGCATGGAGTACCTCCACCTCACTAGGAAGCAATTTCGAAGGCGTAGCCGGGAAGATGGGAGGCGGAAACGCTTCTCGCGAGACCCGCAACTCCAACCCTTTCTGCAACTGTTGAACTTCCTCATCGGAAAAATCGCCCCACAGTACGATCCCAAGCAGAGATTGACAGAGATGTTGCATTTCCAAGTGCAGCAAGGCACAGCGGACTTCGTGAATCATTTCCGGGCCGATCTCTCTCTCTCCCAAGATTTGCAAGTGAACCGGTTTCCTCCCGCGTGTGACCGCCGTAGCGATTCGGCCTTGTTCACGCCAAATGCACAGGCGGTCCTGCGGAAGCGGAAGAGTAAAGCCAGCCGGCTCGAATCGAATCGCGGATTCGAATGCCAGCTCCGGGTCCAGGTCCGGCAAAAGGACCGTTGCCAGCGCGAGCGATTTGTCGGTCTGCGTTTCGAGAACTCGAATATCGGGTGCGGAGCGTTTCCCGTTGCGTTGCATCAATCCCTGTTGCTCGAGTTGCAGCTCCACAATTTCGGGCACCAAAGCGGGATCGCCCGTAGCGACCCAGGTCGCCGTGGTCACAGTTTGCCGCACTGGCAATCCCACGATAATTCGTCCGGGCGCCGCAGCCGGCTCCTTGATTCGACGACCAAACTGAGGCCGTTTGGTATTAGAAAATGTCCAGAGCTCCCAATCGTCCGCCGACGTACAACGAACGAATGAGTGCTGAGACCGGTCCCGATTCTGTTTTATCATACCGCCTCTTGTTCCTTGCAATCCGAGTGGGCAGCCGGCAATTCCATTAACCGAATAGCCTTTTTTATGCTCTGCGCAAAGTACGCTAGTCTTCCTGCCATACCATATATGCGATCGGCACACTGTTGCGTCTCGCGATCACTGTCAAAGTATCTGTGTACCCATTGATGATACCTTTACTGACGACCCGATCCACCGTGCTGTTTATGCTGAGCAGGTTTTGCACGAGCTGAAATTGCTGTGGCGTCATTCCCAGCTCGGTTCGCACCTGATCCATCGTGACATACGGTGTGTCATCCGCGGTGTAGGGGATCCCGTCGGGACCCCAACGATGTTGGACAAAACGTTTGGCTTGTTCGGGGGTAACACCGGTCACTAGTGCGATCACATCCGCATCCGCAGCATTCACGTTGATGGTGCCATCGCTCCAGACGGTGAAGTACTTCGTCCAGTCCGGTTGCGCTGCCGCTACCGGCGCAAATTCCGGTATCAGGCTCATCTCTTCCACCGAACGGAAAGGTCGGACGAGTTGCAGCTGCGGTTGTTGTGGATTGGGCGTTTGTCCTCCGTTCTGCACAGCGGCGGACTGCTGGTCCTGCTGTTGCTGCTCCATTTCTTGGGCCTGGTTGCTCCCCTGATCCGGCACAGTTCCGCCAGCTGTTACCCAATTTCGAAGCCCTTGGACGGCGGCCAAAGCCGCATTGGTCTCCACGCCCCATCTCCGAAAGAGAGTTTCCAAAACGTCGTCGCGATCGTTTTGGAGCAGAAAATTAGCATTCAACCGTGTGGACTCGCTGGTGATTGTTACCTGAAACTCGCCGCCGTCAGCGGACCTTTGATTTAGCAGGCTTCGATCGATGTTGTCGGTTTGCGGATTCAGACCAAATGCCACCCCTGATTGTGCTAATTGCCGGGCGCGAAATTGGTGATTGAACGCAGAGTATTCGTCTACGCTCGATTTCAAAAATGTGAGGACCGAAACCACCAGACTCGAGACCAGCAAGATCGTGAATAGAACTAATAAAAGCGCTGAGGCTTTTTCCTTACCGCGATGAACGGAGCCCCGATACCACTGCCTATGTTTCGGGCATTTCATTGCTGAATCGGGGCGATCGGCCAACGAAAAATGGCCCGAGTCGGACCCATCTGACCGCTTACCTCAAACGTACACTCGAAGAGCAGCGGTTTCACAGCCTGATCCTTCCAATCGGACCTCCACTCGCGGGTGTGCCCATCGAAAAACCGCCAATTGCATTCCCGCAAGCCGCTCACGATAGGGATCCACTTGGCGTTGGTCGGTTCTCCGGACGCGGCATAACTGACTGACGCATCTTCCGGTTCTTGCACCACCGCCAGGGTGTAGCGGCCGTCAGGCTGCCGGCGAGTGGCGATCACTGTCGACCCGAACTGAGGACCGCTCGGCGTCCACGAAAAATGAAACGGGACTTCGAGAAAGACCAGCTCCAATTGATTTTGAACGCGGCGGGTCTGAAACTCAGCCGTTTGGGGCATCGCACCGAAATGCTTCCGCAACAGCTCGTATAAACCGTCGGCATGCTCTTGTTCGGACTGCAGATACTGGACATCGGTGGTAACGCGGACCGTCGTTTGAATGATCCGGAAGACCAGCATCACGACTATGGTCAGAATCGCCAAAGCTAATACAACTTCTAGCAATAGATAGCCCGCCGCTGATCGGCGTTTTGGGCCTGCGACCGTAACATTCATACCATCGCTTCGGGTAGCGACGCTGGTCCCTCTGTGGCAATGACCGATTGCCATTAGCCGATCGCCAAGATCAGTTATCGGCCATCGGCTATTGGCTATTTCCTCCGGGCTGCTCATGGCTGGTAAACGACAAGTTCGGCTTGGCTCGATCTCGACTGATTGGTCTCTTGCCAATGTGCGCGCACCGTGATCCGCCAAAGATGGTCGAGCGGTTGACCTTTCGAATTCTTTGCCAGCACAGGCACCACTTCCCGCTCGTAGTGGACCCGTTGATCGCCCAATGGAATCGCATTCTTTCCGGCAGCGAGTTTGGCTACCGAGCTTTCGGCGAGAATGCTTTCCAGGTCGTGCCGAACTTGCGAATCTTGACGAAGCAACCTGGCGGTGTTAGCCGCTTGTTCCAGTGCCGTCGTGAGCGAAACCGCCACAATGGAGAAAATAGAAAGAGCCAAAAGCATTTCCCAAAGTACGAAACCGCTCTTGCTCCGGGCTCGCACGTCACGAATTCGCTCCGGTGCCCTGAGTCGGCCATATCCCGAGCTGGTTTTCACGGAATATACGACTCCTCGTCGGCAATCCGGCCAGTCAACGGATCGATTCGAAACTTAATCCATCCCTGGCCACGCTGAAACAGGAAGGTGATCGGTTCACAGAGGCCGTTCGGCGAAAATATCCAACGCGCGTCAGCGCTGCCGTTAAAGCCAGTATCGTTAAGCCGTTTGATGGCAAACGTTACATCCGAAGCTAACCGATAGCTCGCTTCCGATCCTTGGTCGTCGATTTTCTGGTCGGCTGGTTGCAAAACAAACCGGTCGTTCAGCAGTAAGAGTTGGTAAGATCGATTTTCTACGATGGCCGATCGCCTCGCTTCCTTGGCGAAGCCTTGCAGTTCTCGCACCGGGCGGCGCAGTTGCTCTTCCTGAAAAAGCCGGGCAGTCGGAGGAGCGGCCACCGCAAACAACACGGCCACGATGAAGAGAACGAAACAGACCTCTAATAACGTGAATCCCGGTTCTACCCGTGTGCGTACGGCCTTACCGATGTCTCGCGCAATTCTCCCGCTGCTAATGCGCCGACTCATGAATAGAGGCGCCTATTGGGTACGACGAAAGACGTTACCCTCTCCCTCTTTGCGTTGAGGCCCAAGCGAATAAACGTCGACACCGGAAGGATCGCGCTTGCCGGGATTGCGGTACTGGTAGGGCGTGTTCCAGGGATCAACCGGCAAACTGTCCATCAAACGAATCCAGTTCGCCGGTGCAGTTCCGGTGGTCGGCGGATTCACTAATGCCTCCAGGCCTTGACTCTGATCCGGCATCTGGTTATTGCGCGCTTCATACAGCTTCAGGGCGCTATAAATATTGGCGATATCCTGCTCCGAGCGCTGTATTTTAGTGACATCCAGGATTCCGGTCATCTTGATGATCACCCCGCCTGCGATCACCGCAATGATCGCGACGACTAACATGATCTCCATCAAAGTATAGCCAGCATGCGCCTGCCGATGGTTCCGTTTTTTTTGAGAGTCCCAGCCGGCCCGAGGGGAAGATTTCATACAGCGTACTGAATCAGACGAACGTAATCCAAAGGGGTTTCAAGTCAATCGGTGGCATACTGGACCTGGAGCAAAAAATCCCGGATAGCGATTGCAGTCCCGGTGGGACCTTCGAATTGGAATTGATTGTCACCGACGGCCAATCGATTCGACGGTAGCCACAATACCCCTTTTCGCCAACCGACAAACTGGTCATTGTTCTCTCCGTAACCCGGGTCAGTTAAGTCCGGGACTTCAAATGAAAGCGTGCCGACGGGTTGACCGTTCAGCCAAACTTTCAAGGAACCGTCGAGTGGCAGACCGTTCACCATCACCTCCATTCGAGCTCGCTTTAAGTGAGTCGGGATTGTGACGGGAAACGCCACGCCATGCTCGATTCTTTCGGCTCCGTCGGTGATCGAAGTGGTCAAGACTTTGCCCTCCCAGCTGTCCGCAATCACCGTTAATTGGCTGCCATCGACCTCCTCCGGAGCGAAAATTTTGCCTCCCGTCATCACCAGCGCTCCGTTTGGCGCTGAGTCCACCAATCTAACTACTCCCGGACGTACCCAATCGATCCGCACGCGAATTACGTTCAGAAATTGTGTACTCGATTGGAGAATGATCTTGCCGGGCCCGCCCATGGTTGGTCGGTTGATCAGCAACGTCCTCTGATCCGGTAAGCCGATATTTTCGATCAAGTTAGGACATAGCAGCTCTCTATCACCCTGTTCGGGTTGCCAAAATACGCTCAGATAAGCACCCGGCTCCTCATTGAAAACAACCGTTAATGCGATGTCGTTATCATCTGTGCTGGGCGTGACCGGAAAGGAAAGTTCTGCGCGATCTTTCGCCGCCGCGACCGGGCGGTCACTCATCCAGCTCGGCAAATCGAGCCGTGAACTGGTGATGGGATCGAACACAAAGGTATCGGCCGCGCCACGGTGAGGCGCGATCAAAAACCATGAACCGAAAGCGATCAGCGAACAGCGGCGAAACACGCCCTCGTTCATAGGCAACTTCGAGCATCCAAGCAAGAAAATGGCGAGTTTGTTACAATAAAAAGTGCGTCTTGGCTTCGCTCCGGACCGAGGCGGGTAGGTAATAGGAATAGTCAAAAGCAAAAGTGAAAGCAAATGTGATTTCGGTGCGCTTTCTTTTCGTCCAGGACTGCTGAGTTCCCCAGATATTCCCGCACTTTTTTGACTTTTCGATAAGCTATGTTCCGCTAATCGTCATGAACACGATCGACCTCACTCAACGCCCTCCTCGCAGTCCTCGTTTAACTCTTGGCGGATACGTGATTCTGCCACGTATGCTGGATAAAGGACGCGCTCAACTGGCCGGCAAGGTCGGCGACTATGAGTTCAACTGCGGGCTCGATCAGCGCTTCCTAGGGTTTGCCGGGCTCAAGGCCGAGGATATCCTCCATCTCTTGAAAGAAGGAAAATCGGATTCCGAGGTTCTGGCCTGGATTCGCAAAAACGGTCACCGCTCCGACTTCGAGATTGCATCTTGGAGCCAGTTCCAGCTCCAACGCAGTCCTTCGGATAACGATGGTCGTGAATTCCTGAGCAGTACGGTCCAAAAACTTGCACCGGATCGGGACGACATACAGACCATTTTCGATTTGCTTGATCTGGACGATTTTGTGTCTTTCGGGGGACCGGCATAAAGAAAATGCGGAATGCGGAATGCTGATCGCGGAATAGGGTGCCAACGGCGTGATTTCGCAGTTCGGCCGCTCGCTACAAATATCGCCAGCAGTTCTTGAACTTCTCTTCGCGGAGCAGAAAATGCGGGATGTAAATTCCGCATTCCGCATTTCCCCTACCCTCCCACCACCTCAATCAGGGGCCACAAGGAATCGGACACGAACTTCGGACGAGCCGAAGAGTCGAGCTACGGTAACCCCAGGCGATTATGCCAAAATACCGGCATACCGACGCTGGTTGCGCCGGGTAAATCCGCCGGTGAACCGGCTACGAACAATGCTCGCGCCGCTTCAACTTTGAGCTCCCCCAACGCCAGGCGATAGGCTTTTCCACGAATTCAGGAGAGCACTCAACAGATCGAAGATGATTGCTTCGTATGGAAACGCGGATTTTGGATCACGAATTGCGGAATGCGCCTCGCTTTGAACGATACTTGGAATCGGCGCACTTCTATTTTCGACTTTCGATTTCTGCTTTCCGTGTCCGTCATTCCGCGTTCCGCAATCCACATTCCGCATTTTCTTCTCACTCCGCTCTGTACACACAGCGGGCCGATGGCGTTTCATGAATCACGATCTCGCACAAGCCGGGGCATTTGGGCGCAAGCTGCTGCCAAAACCAAGCCGCCATTAGCTCGATGGTCGGGTTATCCAAACCCGGAATTTCGTTTAGATAACTGTGGTCCAGCTGTTCCAAAAGCGGCTTCATTGCCACACTGATCTGGGCGTGATCGTAAATCCAGCCGGTCTGCGGATCGACCTCTCCTTCTACGGAGACTTCGACCTTGAAACTATGCCCGTGTATTTGCCGGCATTTGTGTCCCTCCGGCGCCTTGGGCAAAGTTTGTGCGGATTCGAACCGAAAATCTTTCGTAAGGCGTGCTCTCATACCCCTTTGGTTTCTGGCGCCCAAATAAACTTGTGCAGCTGCAACTGAAACCGGACGGGGAGTTTATCTGCAAGCAGCCATTCAACAATGGAGCGAGGCTCAATTTTTCCAAAAACTGGAGAAAAAAGAATCGTTCCGCAACGTTCCGCCAAATTGTATGTTTGGATCTGTGCTTTTGCCCAGAGATAGTCTTCGCGAGAGCCGAGCACAAATTTCACCTCATCACCCCGGTTTAGATGAGGAATGTTTTCCAGCCGATTACGCTGCGATTCGCCGCTACTCGGCGTTTTCAAGTCCATGATCCGATGCACTCGTGGATCAATTCGACTGATATCATGCGCGCCGCTCGTCTCGATCAGCACGGTTAAACCGTGGTCACAAAGCTCGCGCATTAGCGGTAGCACGTTCTTTTGAAGCAAAGGCTCGCCTCCGGTGATCTCAACGAGAGGGCATTTATAAGCCAGGACCTGCGCCATGATCTTTGGCAAACTCGTCTTCTCGCCCTTGTAGAACGCGTAAGCGGTATCGCAATAGGTGCAGCGTAGATCACAAAACGTCAGCCGTACAAAGACACAAGGCAAGCCTGCCCAGGTGCTTTCCCCCTGCACTGACTGATAAATTTCATTAATAATCAATGTCTCGGCGTTCACGGCGACAATCATTCTAACCATCGCATTGGTTTGCCGGTTGCCAAGGGAGACAGAGAATGGGATTGCGAACTGCGGAGTAGCGGCCCATTGCGAAAAGACGTGCCTCCGCTATTCCGCGATGGCTGGGTTTTGGCGTGATGGGAGGCGACATGCAGCCACAGGGCCATGTCCAGGTTCTTACTAATCTGATCGACTTCGGGATGAACCTTCAAGAAGCGGGGGATGCGCCGCGCTGGCAACATGAAGGATCCTCCGAGCCAATGAACGACGGAGG
>WNFQ01001269.1_pt1 | contig 17726 bp, 15 predicted proteins | sample 5400171 | NCBI WGS metagenome assembly WNFQ01 (sample SAMN13153356, study PRJNA577476) | soil metagenome | isolation source: 20 cm soil under Madrone tree | place: USA:California | collected 2016-06-14 | reverse complement strand
TCGGCCCCGCGGACGCAGCCGCGCTAGCCGGACGACGTGATGGCAATCGGGCTCCCTTACTGGACCTGCAGGGCCGCTGCGGCAACGCAAGTCCTTTTGTTCACTGGCACTTGCATGAGGTCATTGGCCGCGCGCTCAGTGTTGTCCGGATACCGCCGGCGGCGCGCAATGGGGTGGTACGCGGCGCCGGGTGTACCGGCGCCGGATGTTGAAGCCCGGCCTGGTCAGCGCTCGCCGCGCTCCTTTTCCTTCTCGTGCTCCTTCTGCTTCTCGTCTTGTTTTTGCTTTTCAGCCGCGCCGCGTTTTTCGCCGCCCGCGGGCTGGCCAGCGGGATTTTCCTTGCGCGGCGGCGTGGCGCCTTGCGTGTTCTGCGGGTTCCTGGGTGCCGCTGCAGGCACCGGCGGCTTGGGCGCCGGGGCCGGCACGTTTGGATTGGCTGCAGCCTTCGGCGCAGGAGGCGGCGCACTCGGATTGACCGCAGCCTTGGGCGGAGGAGGCGGCGCGCTCGGATTGACCGCGGGCTGGGCCGGGTTCGGCGCGCGGGGTTCGATGCGCTCGCGGCGTTCGCCCGGGCGTTCCGCATGGCGCTCATTCGGGCGTTCAAGGGGCGCCGCAGCACCGGTGTTCGGTGCCGGCTGAACCATGGGCGCTGGCTGTGCCGCGCGCGGAGCCGCGGTGTTCGGCGTCGGCTGAACCATCGGTGCCGGCTGCGCCGCATTGGGCGCGCGCTCCCGGTCCCTGCGATCGAACGATTCTCTTGAACCTGGGGCGCCGATATTTCCAGTCGGCGCCGGATGCGGCGCCATCGGCGCCGCGACAGGGGGCGTCGCGGGCGCGGGAGCGGCCGCAGGCGGGATCGGACGGCGTGGTGGGGCCTGCACGATGGCGTGCACGACCTGCGGCGGCGGCAAAGCAACCTGCGGGCGTCCGCGCACGAACGCCGGAATCGGCCGCTGCGTGGCCGGTGGCGGCGCGGCAACTTTCACCAACGGAGGAAGCGCGGCGGCAAGATGCGCCTGCGCAGGAACCGAGGTGTTCACGGCCTGTCCGGTTGCGGTGGCGCTGGCCGGCGCGACGATCGTCACGTGCGTGATGTTGGTCACGTTGGTCACGTTGGTGACGTTGTTCACGACGGTCGTGTTATTGCTGTTCACGTTGTTGGTGATCCGCATCCCGACGTTGACCACGGCCGGCGCGCTCGTGACGACGGCCGGGGCCGTGCCCACCGGCGCGGGAATGATGATTCCAAGCCGAGAGCCGGGTGGCGGCGGTACAAACACTCCCTCCGGGCCGATGCAAGGCGGCCCCGCGACCACGCCGGGCAGGGGTCGCTCGACCTCGAAATAACGGTCGCGCGGCGGCGGTACGAATGCGACACCAATCGCGCCCCAGTGACCGGTGATGAAAATGACGGTGCCGCCGCGATTCTCGTAGTACGGGTGAACCCAGACGTAACTCGGCCGTGGCGGCTCGGCCCAGCGGCCGTGATCCCACACCCAGGTTCCATGCCACACCCAGAATCCGCCGATCCAGACGGCGCCGTAGAACGGCGGCGGCGCAGGCTCTTCAACCAGCATCGGCGGAGGAGCCCACGGAACCAAGATTGGGGGCGGCTCGTCGATCGGCGGCTCGACGTACACGCTGACAACCGGCGGCGGTGGCGGCGGCTCGTATGCGATCGGGGCGGGCTCGTATGCGATCGGGGCAGGCCCGTACCCGATCGGGGCGGGCTCGACCGGCGGCGGAGGAGGCTGATAGGTGACCGGGGCGGGCGGAGCGGCCGGCGGGGGCGGGTAGGTCGGGACCGGCTGATAAACGACGCAGCCGGCCGTCAGCAGCGCGAAGGCGAACGACAGCTTCTTCATACACCCCTCTCGAAGGCTCGCAAGTTTGTCGTGATGATTTGGACCACCCACTCGGTTGTGCGCAAGGGCGGCGGCTTCATCACCTAGAACGCGCGGAATGGCCGCGCGATGACCTCGCCCCGCACCCGAGTGCTTCCCTTTGTAACAGCTGGGTTCACCGCTGCAGCGCGTCTCCCAAGACGCGGGGAGAACCTCAGGATGAGGGAGCAGGGACGAGGCGAGGCCAGTGCGCTCACGTTCTTTTGATCGTCCAACCCGGTGGCAGGTTCGATCGAACCAGTGGGTCCACCAGGGAGGGGCGCCCGCGCGAGGAGACGGGCCGCTTGGCGGCTGCCGGTCGCTGCGAAGCGGGATTGGCACTGGCCGGATGAGCGCGCGCCGCAGTATTCGAGCGCGGCTCACCGTTCGACCGCGGCTCACTGTTCGACCGCGGCTGACCGTTCGAGCGCGGCGCAGCGCTCGACCGTGGAGCACCGTTCGACCGCGCCGCGCCCTTCGACCGTGATGCGCCGTTCGACCGTGATGCACCGTTCGACCGCGGTGCACCGTTCGACCGCGGCGCACCGTTCGACCGCGACGCGCGAGGCTGCGGTTTCGCTGCACTGGCCGGTTCGGCGCTACCGCGCGTTCCGGGCTCGAAGCCCGCGACCACCACGCGCGGGATCGAGCGCCTGATCAGCCGTTCGATGTCACGCAGATAAGTCATCTCGTCGGGGCTTGCGAGCGAAATCGCCTCGCCGCCTGCGCCGGCCCGGCCGGTGCGGCCGATCCGGTGCACGTAGTCTTCCGGCACGTTGGGTAGATCGAAGTTCACGACGTGCGGCAGCTGCTCGATGTCCAGTCCGCGCGCCGCGATGTCGGTAGCGACCAGCACCTGCAGCTTGGCGCTCTTGAACTCGGCGAGCGCTCGCGTACGTGCGCCCTGGCTCTTGTTGCCATGTATGGCCAGCGCGGTGATTCCGCTTTTTTCGAGTTGCTCGGCCAGCCGGTTCGCGCCGTGCTTGGTCCGGGTGAAAACCAGCACCTGGAACCACTGCTGCTCCTTGACCAGATGCACCAGCAACTCCGTCTTGCGCTTGGAGTCGACCGGGTGCACCGTCTGCTGGACTGCTTCGACGGTCGAGTTGCGCGGCGTGACCTGGATCTGTGCCGGCGCGTGCAGCAGGCCCGTGGCGAGGTCGCGGATCTCGTCGGAGAAGGTCGCCGAAAACAGCAGGTTCTGCCGCTTCTTCGGCAGCAGCGCCAGGATGCGCTTGATATCGGGCATGAATCCCATATCGAGCATTCGGTCGGCTTCGTCCAGCACCAGCGTTTCGACGCCGGACAGATCGATGGTGCGGCTGCGGTGATGGTCGAGCAGACGGCCGGGCGTTGCCACCACGATGTCGACCCCGCGCCGCAGCGCCGTGACCTGCGGCTGGATGCCGACGCCGCCGAACACGGTGGTGGAGCTGAATTTCAGGTACTTGCCGTAGGTGCGAACGCTTTCTTCGACCTGGGATGCCAGTTCGCGGGTAGGCGTCATGATCAGCACGCGGATCGATGCACGGCCGGGTGCCCGCGCAGTGGCCGCAAGGCGCTGCAGGATCGGCAGCACGAAGCCGGCCGTCTTGCCGGTGCCGGTTTGGGCGCCCGCGAGCAGGTCGCCGCCGGCGAGTACTGCGGGAATGGCTTGAAGCTGAATGGGCGTCGGCTGTGTGTAGCCGGCGTCGGCGACCGCGCGCAACAGCGCATCGGACAAGCCGAGGCTTGCAAATGACATTTCAGAAACTTTCTAGAGTTGGCCTGCCGGCGCTTCAACGTTGAAGCGGGGCGTTCATCGACCAGCAAATTGCAGACGAACGATGTATGTAAAGCGAGTCAGGATTGACCGCGGCAAAAGCCTGTCATCGGGAAACGACGGGCGCTGGTCAATTGCCGCTGAAGTGAATTGTACCAGAACGGCGCGAAACGGCCATCCGGTGAATTGATCGGCCCTCCCGGTCCAATTCCATCGCGGCGCGGGGCGGCTTGCATCCTGACTCTAAACGACTTTGTTCATCGGCAGGAACTCGATGGTCAGACCCGGCTCGAGCTCGTAGAGCACCGCAGCGCCGGGCGCGTAGCCCCGCGCGCGGTAAAAATCGACGCCGGACAGCATGGCCATCAGCTCGAACCGGGTAAAGCCGCACCCGCGCGCTTCCGCTTCGCAGCGCTCGAGCAGCGCGGTACCGATTCCCTCTCGCACGTGGGCCGGATCGATGAAAAACGCCCGGATCTTCGCGGCATCCCGTGCGGGATTCAGCTCTGCCGAGTCGCGATGCGCGCGCGCGTCGCCGCCGAACAGCGTGTGGCGCCGGCTCCACCCGCCGCATCCGACGATGCTGCCCTCCGCTTCGGCGACCAGATAGGTGCCGTCGCTGATCAGCTGCGAATCGACTCCGAACGCTCCGCGCAGCGCCGTTTCGACCTGCCGCGGCGTGTAGGCGCCAAGGGTCAGTGCACGCGCGGAACGGGCGATCAGGCTCTCGAGCTCGCCCCGGTCATCGATCGTTGCCTTGCGTATCGAAAAAGGCATCTTGGCGTTCGCGTCTTAGCGCCTGGCGTACGCAGTCGAGGCGCCAACCTCGCCGGCCGCCACACGCTCGGCACCGTAGGTCTTCACCAGGTAATCGACCATCGCCGCGACGTCCTCGTCGGCGAACTGTGCCCCAAAGGTCTTTTTCATCTTCCTGACGGTAGCCTCCCAGTAGCCGCGCGGAGACGACGGCGGCTGAAACTGCACGTACTGCGCCGAATGACAGACCAGGCAATTCTGCTGCACCAGCGGGTAGCCGGGCAGATTGCTTGCCTTGAAGCTCGCGGTCTCCGCCGGCAGCGTGATGTCCAGTGCGCCGGCGGGCGGCGCGGCACACAGTGCCGCCAGGGCGATCTTCAATACGCAGGCCATGTTGGCACGGCTTCTCATGGAGACCTCCTCAGGCGGCAACCACGCGCGTGGTTTCCACGACATTGCGCATGTAGCCCGCCGCGTTCCACAGCGCGTTCATGGGCTGGCTCTCGCCGATCCGGTTGACCGCACGCACCTTCAGCTCGAAAGTTCCCTTGCCGGGCGGCGTGAATGCCGCCTTCCATTCGCGGAAGGAGTAGCGGCCCAGATCCTTGCCCAGATGCGCCGCACGCCACGACCCTCCGCCGTCGGCCGAAAGCGCGACCTCCGTGATGCCGTAGCCGCCGTCGAAGGCGATGCCGCGCACCGTTGTTTCGCGACCGGCCGGCACCTGGGCCCCGTCCGCAACACTGGTAATGAATGAGCGCACGTTCATGCGGCCGATCGGCACCGTCTTGGCCGGGGTCGTTCCCGGCTCCACGCAGGCACACGGGTTGTCCGGTATCCGATACGCGGTGCTCATCCAGAAGCCCTCGAACGGCTTGTCGAGCACCTGGATGTCGGACAGGTGCTTGATCCAGTAGGTGCCGTAGTGACCGGGTACGATCAGGCGCACCGGATAGCCGTTCAGCATCGGCAGGTCCTCGCCATTCATCGCCCAGGCCAGCATCACCTCGCCGTCGAGTGCGTGGTCGATCGTGAGCGCCTTGACGAAACCCGGACTGCCTTCCAGTGGTGGGCGATCCAGGCCATGAAAACTCACCTGCACGGCCCCGGCCTGTACGCCCGCTTTCTCCAGCACCTTTTTAAGGGGAAGGCCGGTCCAGCGCGCGTTGCCCATGGCGCCGTTGGAGAGCTGGCCGCCGTTGGCGCGCGGCGTGAAATGCCCGCGGCTGTTACCCGAGCACTGGTCGATGGCGATGATCTCGACCGGTTCTGCCAGGCGCTTCAACTCCTCCAGAGACAGCTCCAAGGGCGTATCGACCTTGCCGCCCACGCGCAGTCGATAGGCCTGCGGGTCGATCGAGGTGGGGATGCCGCTCCAGTGGTAGCGCACGAAAAACGCGTCGTTTGGCGTCAGCACGCCTTCGTTGAAGACGGCAAACGGGGTCTCGAGCTGCGGCGGCCGGCTGGTGAGCAGGATCAGCGGCCGCTTCTGCGGAAAGACGACCAGTTCGCGCTCGCCGTTGTCGAAAGGCAGCACAACCCGTGCGGCCGTTGCCGCAAGCGCCTGCAGCGCCGGGTGCGACGCGGCCGCAGCTGTGCCGATCGCGCCAAGCGCTTTCAGTGCGCGGCGACGCGCTTTCTCGGGTCGGTGTGGATCGTTGTCTCGCTCCATGCGGGTCTCCTCTGCGCGGCAGGGCGACATCGGTTTCGATGCCATTGTAGGAGAGCGGCGCGGCGGATAGCGGGCCCTTCACGGCGTGGGCGGCTGTGTCAGCGTCATCAGCACGTCGGCGTACCAGGCGCAGTTAAGTCCCAGCGCTTCGTCGACCCGCGTGTCGCGCGTCAGCATATCGAGCCGCGCCGAGTGGATCCCCAGCAGGCGCCAGGGCAGATCCGCGTGCACCGGGTCCGGATCGGTGATGCGCATCACCACTGGCGCGCCGCTGCCGCCGCTGTGCGTGCGGGCATCGGTGAGGAAATATCCCTCGCCCTGGAAGCGCATGGCAAAGGACGAGGCAACACCGGCCTGGCGCGCCACCGGCAGGTGGTGCACGGTGTCGTGAAAACCCAGCGGGAATCCCAATACCAGCAGCGAGCTGCCGATCTCGATGCTGGTGTCGGGCTGGCACAGATGGTGCGGCGTGAAGGCGCGATAAACCGTGCTGGCCGGCATCGCGGAGCGGTCCAGTTCGATCAGGGCCACGTCGATGTCACCGGCAGCGTCGCGAGCCTGGTGCCACAGGCTCTTGCGGTCGCGGTACAGCGGTATCGAAAAGCCGGTCGAGCGGGCAATGTTGTCCGGGTCGACATGCAGCTCGACCTGGATGCGGTCGGGAAAGTGCTTGCTGGGTTCGTCGATCATCACGTGGCGGCTGGTGACGAGGTAGAGGCGCCCGCCGCGTGCAAAGAAAAAGCCGCTCGCATTCGTGAGCGGCCGGTTCCCGTCGAAGCTGAAAATCTTCGTCGCGGTCAGCAGCAGCGTGTCGATCACCGCGGCGGAGATGGTTGACCACCCATTGGCTTACTGATGGCGTCGAGTATAGCCGAGCGTCCTTCCAACCATCACCTCGTCATGGGTGCGAGGTCGATCTAAAGTAAATTCAATTCGATGCATTGAATAAAGCTTCCGCCAACGTGGGCTGTGAAACCTCCCTAAAGCTGACATTAGATCGAGGTAAAGCAGTGACTAGACCCCGCGACTGTTCCAGAGTAGCTTGCCTCTTCGAAATGAACTTTGTTGTAATGCCGCGTCACACTAGACGGAAGGAGTAACGATCATGAATCTGAGCGTGACTGCTACGGCGCTAGTCGTTGCGATTCTCGGCGCCAGTTCAATCGCCGATGCACAGGAGGTGTTCAGGGCTCGGCTGTCAGGCGACAACCAAGTGCCAGTTGTTGCGACGAACAGTGGGGGACGCTTCCAGATCGTGGTCAACAACGGGGCCACGGCCGGTGAATACACGCTGCGCGTGGACAGCGGAGTTCGAATCACTCAAGCCCATTTCCACTGTGGCGCGGCCGGCGTCAATGGGCCGGTGATCGTGTTCCTTGCGGGCTTCCACGCGGCAGGCTGGGATGTCGATGGGCAGTGGGTGAGCAACGCGACGATCACCGACGCGAACGTCGTGAACACGGCGTGTGGCGCGACCTTGGCGGAGATTTTCCAGCAGGCCCGCACCGGAAATGTATACGTCAACGTGCACTCGGTGGCGCATCCTGGTGGTGTCGTTCGGGGTCAACTCCAGGTCTCCGGAGACGATTGACCGCGTGCGTCAGCGTCACCCCTTAATAAGGCCCCAGACGGGGCCTTATTAATTAGTACCGGACGTTCCAACAGCGTCGACAGGGCCTGCCGACCAACTGCGACACGACTCTGACAGCAGGTGACCATCGCTTCGACCTTGAGCATTACCAGGAGTCAGCAGCCTTAAGGTATTTCCTGCTCGCGCCTTGAATGTATCCACGGATAGCGGGCGCCCCTGCCCAAAGTGCACAGTGTCCCCGTGCCGTGTTTCAAACGCACCGAGGAATCGATGGAACGGGGGCATTTCCGACGAGCGATCGGCTCCATTTTGAGCCGATTGAATATGTTGACACGAGGGGACCGTGAATGCGCAGACGTCGGGCCGGTCCTCGGTACGGATGAGATCGACTCAAAGGAGGGCGAAGGATCCAGTCCCTTATCAAGCGATGAGAACGAGCGCCTCATTACGTTGTGCGAGGCGCCGGCGCTGCTTTGGCACGATGACCCGGCGCCGTCGCGTAAACCTGAGCCCTTTGGAATGATCGCCTGATACAGGGCCGTTCCGCGAGGACCGCCAGATGGGCATGCAAGCGCCAGACGATTTTTCAAATGGATTGCGGACCATCGAGCGCGCGATCATGGACGGCGTAGAGTCAGCGGGAGGAATCGCCGCAGCGGAATTCTCGTGGAGTCGTGGCCCCGCGTCGATGCGGCGGCCCGAGACGGTCAGACTCCATCTACGGATCGGCTCCCGAGCGGTGGTCGGGAAATTTAGCAGGGAAGAAATCGAAGATTCGTCGGACTGCGTCAGTGGCGTCGAAGCAATATGGACAGTTGAGCGGATCGTGTCGGAGCTGAATCGGTTATTGCGAAAGGCCGCTCTGCCGGACCATTTCCTCAAACCGGACGATCCTGTGCTGAAGCAGCCTGCATCTTCTACCGGAAAATAGGCGTACCACCCCGCGCGCTCATGGCGGGTCTCAAACCCGACCGGACGCGCCAACGGTCGCTCTATACGTCTGCCCGCACGTCCAGATTTTGTTCGCCGCCAACCGCTCGCGCACGCCGGACGCGGCATGGTGCCATCCCGGCGCGCCCGAAAGAGTCAGCGCTAACCCGGAGTCGCTGCAGCGCGAAAAAAGACCGCTCAGCCACATTCGATCGAGCAGAAGCTGCAGTCCAGCTCGGGCTGCGTGTAGCGGGTCGGCGTCAACTCGCTCCCAACGGTGGTCGCGATCAGCATACTTGCGCTATCCGACCTTAAAAAGACAAGGAGCAGCCGCCCGCGATCGGCCGGCGTCGACCCGATCCATGGTACGAGCGTAGGAGCGATCCCCTTGCCAGGCCGCAAAGCCTGGCGCTAAATGCCTCCTTCGGGAGTGCGGTCGTTTAAGGGCCGTCCAGAAGAACACCGCCCGGAGGCGGCAGATCGAGAGGGCGGCCGGCCATTCGTGGTCCGACCAGATCCCGTAATTCAAGACAAGAATCTCCCGGGAAGACCGTTCAAAGCCCCCGATGAGGCCGGTATCGGGTATCGGGGCGTGCGCAGATCGTGCCGGCCGGCATGAGTGATAAGCGCTTGGGGAGTCGCTAGTGTCTTCCTCGACAGTGTGCTTGCGGCTCCCAGTCCGGATGGGGACCTTACTGCGGTTCCTGGGGCAACGCGCTTGAGAACGCGTTGGTAAAGATGCTGTGCTGGAGTCTAATACAGTGAACTTCGTTACCTCGATCAGCATCGGTGTTGTCTGCGCGCTTTCGGCTTGTGCAGCTTCGGCCCAGGTGAGCTGTGACAATCTGCGGCAGCAAGTCGAAGCGATGCGCGCCGGCGCTCGGGACCAACGCAGCGGTGCCGCGCAGATGCTCAAGGAAGCTTCGTCTGGCCGCGGAAAGTCGGCTGACTACCTCCAGGCCGCCAAAGACTACGAGGAGGCGGCCCAACACTCCGAGAACGCGGCCGCGCTGTATCAACAGCAACTGGCGGCCTGTACCAGCGCGCCGACGTCTTCCAAGCCACCACCCACTGAACACACGGTTCGGGAGTCGAACACGACCGCGCCCTCGATCATCGAGGTGCGTTGGGGTGACACCTTCTCCAGCATCGCGGCGACGATCACGGGGGACGCGCGCAAGTGGCGGGAGCTGTACGACCCGCAAAACAGCCATCTGGAAAATCCGGATCTGATATATGCCGGTTCGCATTTCGAACTGGTGCGTCAAGCGAGCGGCGCGCAGTACTTGCGCCTTGTGGAGGCCCAGGGAGGATCGCCGGTGGCCACGGCAGGGGCAGCCGCGAAGCGGGCTGCGGCGGCGCCGGCAGCAGCGGCTGGGTTGGCGCAAGCGTCCCGCGACGAGCCCGACGCATTGGTCGTGGGGGTGCTGCCGAACATCAGTGCCGAGAAGCTGATGGCCCAGTACGAGCACATGAAGCACTATTTGGAGGGGCTGAACACACAGAAGATCTCGATCAGTACTTCCCCCAATTTCAAGGCTTTCTTCGAAAGCACCATGAAGGGGGATTACGATCTGGCGGTCAGCGCGCCGCATTTTGCGCGAGTCGCCCAGCTCGATCGCGGATTGATCCCGCTGGTCATCTACGAGCCGCGCATCAACGCGCTGTTGATCACGCCCGTCGACCAATCGCTCGGCTCGGCCGCCGAACTGCGCGGTAAGGTCGTTGCGTTCGCCAATCCGCAGTCGCTGGTCGCCATGTACGGGCTGGCGTGGCTCGGGCAGCAGGGCCTGCAACCCGGCAAGGACTTCGAGGTCAGGGGCCCGCGCACGGACCTTGGGGTCGGACGCATGCTGCTGACCGGCGAGGCCACCGCAGCCATCATGAGCAACGGTGAATTCCGGGCCCTTCCGCCGGAGGAAAGCGCGCGCCTGAAGATCGCCGACACGATTGCGCGCATCCCGAACTTCGTAGTTCTGGCGAACCCCCGTTTGAACCGCGGATTGGTGGCGAGGCTCAAAACCCAGCTCAAGGGATTCCTGGCCAATCAGGACGACGGGGCGGCCTTTGCCACGGCCACCGGCATCACGGCCATGAGCGACGTGGACGAGGCGCAATTGCGCGAGCTGGACAGCTACGTCGAGCAAACGCGACGCGCGATGGGCATTGCCAAGTGAACACCATGACGCCGACTCGGCGTGCGACTGACTCGCCCGTTACTGCATGGGCACGGGCGGTAACGGTCGACACGTCGCGAGCACGTACCGAGGACTTTCGGGCTGCGGCCGGCGACGAGCCACGCCCGCTGGGCGGCAACTTCGAGACCTTCTTCGATCCGTTCGAGTCGAGAAAAGTGCGCGGAGCGTTGATCGATCAGCAGTCGCTCGACTGCAAAGTGACCTGGTCGATTGCAGATTGTGCAGTCGTCGCGGAAGATCGGTCGGAGCGTGGATGGAATACGGCGGGCCCGGGTTTTGGCAAGGTCGTCGAGCAACTTTCGCAAGCTGCGATCGGCGAGGTGTGCGTGAAGCAGGTGGGTTTGCAGCGCTGTCTGTATTTCTGGCGCATCAGACCGGGGATGATCGTAGTCGCCGAGGTAAGCGGCCTCGGGCGATTGCCTGCGTCCGATGTCGAGGCAGGCCTCGTGAAAGAGATTTGCAGCGCGGCCATGAAAGTGCGCGAGACGGCAGCATTGCGGGCTCGCGAAGCAGCCCGTGCTTCTTCGAGTGCCGATGTTCCTTCTCGGAACGCTCGCTCGCTCTGGATCAAGGCCGGCTGGACGTGCCTGGCCTCCCTGTTGGCATGCGCTGCGTTTGGCGGTTGGCTTTTCGCAAAGACCTCCTTGGACATATTGCACGTTCGTACCCTGATGGACGCCGCGGTGCTGCGCAGCCTCTCCCTCGCGTTGGCGAAAAGCGACTATGGCGAGGTTCAGGAGATGTTGTCGACGTACGGCGACAGCGGCTACTTCTCGCAGGCAGCCGTGAGCAACGCCAAGCAGCGAGTCATTGCAATTGCCGGCAAGTGGCCGAGCGTTCAGATTGGCGAGCCGCTGCCCGATCAGATTGCGCGTGCCGCGGAAACTTTTGACTTGCGGCTTGGCCCCGAGAGTCTCGGCCAGCTGCTGATACCACAGCCGCGGACGACCCCACCGAAGTTGGCCAGGAGCGGCCTTCACTCGTTACGCGCCGCGAGCGGTTGGCTGTCGGGACTGTCCGTGGTGGCAGCTCTGACGTTGTCGGCGTTTCTGCTGCGGATGTCCGTCTTGGCTAGAACAAAAAGGGGCGAGCCGGACGCCGCCCTTGAGCCCACGAAAGAGTGAGGGGTTGCTATGAATCGCGCACTGCAGTGCTATGGCGCTGTCTCCCGCCGCCGCACCGGGCAGCTACTCGATCTACCGTTGCCCGTGCTGGCCAAGTCGATCATCGTGGCCGCCGGCCTTTGGTTTGCCGTCTCCGCCGCGGCAACTGTTGTGACGGTTTGGAATCAGGCGGCGCTCACTGAAGTTACTCCAGTCAGCAAGCTCGGGCCACCGGCCATTGCGCGCGCGCTGGCGATTGCGCATACGTGCATGTACGACGCATGGTCCGTCTATGACGTTAGCGCCGCCGCCACGCTGGGCGACACGCCACGCCGGCCGGCCAGCGAGCGTACCGACGCGAACAAGGCAAAGGCCATCAGCTATGCCGCTTATAACTGCCAGCTGAACCTGTTTCCCGCTGGCGCGTCGCGACTCGCCGCCGTCATGACCGGGCTTGGATACGATCCGAACGACAAGTCGACCGATCTGACAACGCCGCAAGGTATCGGCAACGTGGCCGCGGCCCGGGTCATCCACTTCCGGCGCGATGATGGGTCGAATCAGTATGGCAATCTTAGCGCCAGCGGGGTGCCTTATTCGGATTACACCGGATACGCACCACGCAATCCACCGTTGCCGTTTTGCGCGCCGCAAACCGTTGGATCCTGCCCGCCGAATATCGCCGATCCCTTGCACTGGCAGCCCTTGATCTCCAATACCGGCGTCACCCAGGTCTTCATTGCGCCGCATTGGGAGCGCGTCACGCCGTTCGCATTGACAGCTGCGACTGAGTACGACAATCAGCCGGGCATCATCCCGCCGCCCGACGTCCAGGTACCAGGGCATTACCTGGCAAACGTCCTGCAAGTAGCGCAGTACAGCTATGCGCTGGGCGATCCGCTCAATCTGCCCGAAAATCTGCGGCGCAAGCTCGTCGTCGAATACTGGGCGGACGGCCCTAACTCCGTCTTGCCGCCGGGGCATTGGGGCGTGTTCGCCCAATTCGTATCGGCGCGAGACCAACATTCGATTGACGACGACGTTAAGTTGTTCTTTGCGATGCATAACGCGTCGTTCGATGCCAGCATCGTCTGTTGGCATATCAAGAGGTTCTATGATGGCGTGCGCCCGATTACCGCGGCTCGTTACCTGGCGCAAACGGGGCAAGTTCCAACCGTCACCGCCTGGGGTGGGCCTGGCCAACCCACCGACTTAACGTATCCAACGGAAAAGTGGATCCCGTACAACCCGGGCAGCAATCTCACGCCCTCATTTCCAGGGTACTTCTCGGGGCATTCGGTGTTTTCGAGGTCCAGCGCCACCGTCCTGCAGCTTTTCACGGGAAGCGATACGTTCGGATACAGCACCGTCCTTTCGGGCACCGTTCTTTCGCCCTTCGGCCGCGTCGAGCCGTTGATTCCGCCCGCCCCTCCTACGACGTTCACCTACCCCACCTTCAGCAGCGCGGCAGCCGAGGCGGGCCTGTCACGCCTTTACGGTGGCATTCATTTCTCCGACGACAATGACACCGGCCAACGCGTGGGTGCCCTCGTGGGGCAGCAGGCATGGGTTCAGTCTAAGCTGTACTTCGGCGGTCTGATCGCCACCGACAACACGAGCAACGCAACCAGCACGAATGCAACCACTCTTTCGTGGCCGCACACGGTCGGCACCGCAAACAATCGCCTGCTCCTGGTCGGAATCTCTTGCCGCGACGGGAGTTCGCTTCTCGGGGTGACCTACGGCGGCCAGCCGCTGAAGCGACGACAGGCCCAGAACGGACCGGGGAACCAGGACCGCATCGAGCTCTGGTATTTGCTCGCCCCGCGTTCGGGCACCGCAAACGTCGTTGCGACGCTCACGAACGCAAGTCACGTGGTCGGCGGTGCGGTGTCGTTCACGGCCGTAAACCAGAGTCAGCCCTTCGGGGAATCCGCCTCGGCCAGTGGACAGACGACTACGGCCTCGGTCAACGTGTCCGACACCTCGTCCGATCAAGTCGTTTTCAGCATGATTGCCGCCAGCGAGGGCGCAAATCCAGTCATCGTGACCGGCGGGCAAACCACGGCGTGGAGTAATGGCAGCGGGACGACAAGCACCGACATCCTCGGCGCCGCGGCCACAGCGCCCGGCACCGAGTCGGGCCTGCTTGCTTCGTACGCCTTGGCAACGTCTCAGCCCTGGGCGCTTGGCGCGGTGGCACTGAAGCCGGCGCTCATTCGTATGGGTCAGCACCACTAACGCGATCTTCTGCAGCCCGACCGCAGCTCCAGCGGCTGGCTGATCCCAGTGGGAGTACGGCTGGGCAGTCAGTCGCACTGGGCTGACTGTAGAAACGTCCGGAATCTCTTGCAACTTCAAACATATAGAGCACCTGCCGGTGCCATGTACTCGTCACGAATCTCTCGCGCGATTCTCCGCCCGACCGTACTCGTGAGTAAGGCGGGCCCGCGGATTGCATCGTGTCGCAAGATTTAAAATTTGGCGACACGTTTTCTTGACCTGTCGCCGCCCGCGACCTAAGCTTCTGACATGGCGCAAAAAGCGACTTTCGGCGACATGAGCTCTGGGGCCGCGTGGCATCCGGATCGACCCCACAACGACCTGCCGCCCCTGCCGCCCGCACTCGACCTGGAGCCAAGGGCGGTCTTGAAGCAATGCGTTACGGCACGCGCGGCGCTGGCCGAATTGAAGCAGGCGGCGGAGCTGATTCCCAACCCCGCGATGCTGATCAATACGCTCCCGGTTCTGGAAGCGCGGGCGAGTTCCGAAATTGAAAACATCGTCACCACGGCCGACCGGCTGTTTCGACACCTGGCGGCCGACTCCGGCGCGGACCCGGCGACCCATGAAGCCCTGCGGTACCGGCGTGCCCTTCTCGAAGGCGTCAAGGCGCTCAAGGCCCGTCCGCTGACGACGCGGACCGCGGAATCGATCTGCACGCAGATCAAGGGCGTCCAGATGAGCGTGCGAAAGGTTCCGGGCACCGCCCTTGCGAACTATGCCACCGGTGAAGTCGTCTACACGCCGCCCGAAGGGGAAGCCCGAATCCGCGATCTTCTCGCGAACTGGGAGCGCTTCCTGCACGACGACAGTGCCATCGATCCGCTGGTTCGGATGGCGGCAGCTCACTACCAGTTCGAGGCAATTCATCCCTTCACGGACGGCAACGGCCGAACCGGGCGCGTGCTGAACAGCTTGTTCCTGGTCGAGCAAGGTCTCCTGCCGCTGCCGATCCTCTACCTGAGTCGCTACATCATCGCCAACAGGGCGGATTACTACCGCCTGCTGCTCGCGGTCACGCGCGATGGTGCCTGGGAGCCGTGGCTGCTTTACATGCTGCGGGCCGTGGAAGATACGGCTTCATGGACGACGAGGAAGATCGGCGCAATTCGCCGCCTCGCCTCCGACACCGCCGATGACGTACGAAAGAAGCTTCCGAAGATCTACAGCCGCGAACTGGTGGACGTCATTTTCGAGCAACCCTACTGTCGCATAGCGAATCTCGTCGACGCGAAGATCGCCGGTCGCCAGGCCGCCTCCCGCTATCTGAAGGCGCTCGTGTCGATCGGCGTGCTTCGCGAGCGGGCCTTCGGCAGGGAAAAGCTCTTCGTAAACCCGAAGTTGATGAATCTGCTCACGCGGGACGGCAGGCCCACCGAGCGGGGCCGGGAAGCCGGCCAAGGCCTATCGGCGACCTACGTGCATTGGTCGTGAGGTGTTCGACCGTGTTCAGTGGATCCCCCCCGAGGCGACGATCTGCTCTCCCGTGAGCCAGCGCGAATCGTTCGACGCCAGGAAAACGGCAATATCGGCGATGTCATCGGGTCTTCCGGTGCGGCCCAGCGGTGCCTGCGCGATCAGGGCTTTTTCGAAATCGGAGCCGATGAATCCGGCAGAAATGGTGCCTTCGGTTTCGACGATGCCGGGGTTGATCGTGTTGACGCGGATCCGCTTGGGACCGAGTTCCTTGGCAAGGACACCGGTGATCGCATCCACCGCGCCTTTGGTTCCCGAATACACCGCGCTCGCGGGCGGGGTCAAACGGGTGACCGCCGAGCCGATATTGATGATGCTGGCGCCCTCACTCAGGTGCTTTACCGCCGCCCGCGTGGTTAGCAGCAGACCAAGCACGTTGGTATTGAATTGACGGTGAAATTGCTCTTCCGTGAATTCCTGGATCGGAGCAAATTCGTAGACCCCGGAGTTGTTGACGAGGATGTCGAGCCGGCCATAGTTGCGAATGGCAGCATCGATGATGCCTTGGGCGTCGCCTGTCTTGGACACGTCGCCGCCGGCCGCGACGGCCTTGCCGCCGTTCCTCGTGATTTCGGCGACGATCGCGTCCGCGCCGGTCTTGCTCGAGGAGTAATTGACAACGACCGATGCGCCCTCGGCGGCCAGTGCCTTGGCGATGGCTGCGCCGATGCCCTTAGATGCGCCGGTTACGACGGCGACCTTACCCGTGAGTTTGCTCATGCCATTTCCTTTCGTGCGGTTTTGGAGGGATGGGTCCGCCGGACGTCGCGACGCCGGACAGGTAACCGGTTAATTCCTTAGTTCCGAATATATGAACTATGGAACAACTTGTCAAGAGGCGATATAGTCGTCCTCGATGAGACCGCTGTTCCACCCATCGATCAAGGACGTCACCGTCGAGGGGATCCTGCACGCGTTGTCGGATCCAGTGCGCGTGGCGATTTATGCGCAGATCGTTGCCTCCGCCTGTTCGCAGAATTGTTCCAATTTCCTCAAGATCAGCGAGAAGGACATTCCGAAGTCGACCCTGTCGCACCACTTCAAGATTCTCCGGGACGCCGGTCTGATTCGCAGCGAGCGTCGGGGCGTGGAAATGCAAAATGCCTCTCGTTGCTCGGAAATCGATGCCCGCTTCCCCGGCCTGATCGCGGCGATCATCCGCGCGCTTGACGTCCAGTCCAAAGGCAGACGCCGACCCGCGAAAGCGCGCGGTCTACCCGCGCCCCGGGCCTGAGGAAACGCGTGAGGGCGGCGGCCGCCGATCGAACGACGGAAGACTTGCGCAGGCCCGCCAGCTCTGGCATTTTCAGCGAGGTAGACATAGTGTGCGTTTGGATCCTGCCGCGCAGCAGCGCGGCCGTACACGGCCGCCATCAGGCTCTGCGCCTGCCTGCCTTCTTCAGGTGTTCGGCCCGTCGTTCACCCGTTAACCGGCGCCGGACTCCCGCGCCAGGAGAACAGCGCGCATCGCATCGACCACCCGATGCCGGTTCTGGCTGCGGCGGAGCGCCGATGAAAGCTCGAGCTGAACTCCTTGGCGCGTCCGGCCCCGATTGCAGATGTTCGTAGGGTCCGTAGCCGGGAATGCGTGCCCTGACGATTCGACATGAATTCCGTGGTTCTGGAGCGAATCGGATACCTCGCGCATCATCGGTCGATGCAACCCGCCTAGAAGAACTCGCTCGATTTCACCTTTGCAGCCATGAATAGCAGCGACGAGGTCACAGCTCGACAGGACGTCCAGGCACGACGGCTCGTCGAAGCGCGAGCTCGTGATGTGCAAGGCTCCATTGCCCGTCGGTTTGATACCCTCGAAGAGGTACAAGTTGAAGTTCTCTCCAGCGATGGCCCGAGCGATATCTGACGTGCCGCGTTCGATGCCGCCGCCATGTGGAGCCAGCACCAGACAGGTCGACGTTGTCCTTCGCACCGTCGTTATCACGAAATCGCGGCCACGCTCCTCGTTTCGTTCCAGTTCTCTGAAGCAGCAATACCGATCGGCTTTCATGAGGGCGGCGTCCAGTCAAGGTCGCGTCGGTGTTCGCTTTCTGCGGGGCGTGCCCGGAATTCGG